>Ga0209341_10005252_pt1 | contig 11771 bp, 12 predicted proteins | sample RifCSP13_2_FD_184020 | JGI IMG/M metagenome (GOLD analysis project Ga0209341, IMG submission 184020) | Soil microbial communities from Rifle, Colorado - Rifle CSP2_sed 13_2 (SPAdes) (version 2) | ecosystem: Environmental > Terrestrial > Deep subsurface > Rock core/Sediment | place: Rifle...
GGCAAGCATCATCCTGGCGCCACGCAGAAGGGACCGGCCTGTGGCTTGTTGAGCGTGTCGGCCCCGCGGGGCGGTCCCAGGATCACGACGGAGGTATCCACCAGGACATCGGTGGCATCGCTCACGCTGATCTGGAAGCGGTCCATCCCTCGGGGTGCCGGACCGAGCTCGTACTCGCCCGCGGTGTTGTACTTCGAGCCGTGGCAGGGGCACTCGAACCACTGAGACTGCTTGCAGAAGGGCACGCGGCAACCCAGGTGCACGCACCGCTGGTACAGCGGCATGATCCCGTCCGAGGAAACGCCTTCAGACGCGTAGTCGGCGTCCTCCGAGGGCCGGCCGTCGTACGTCACGATGTAGAAGCGGCCGGTGCCCGAGTAGTAGGGCTCGTCGTTCTCCGCGATGTAGGCCAGGATGTCCGCCAGCTTGCCCGCGTTGATCACGGAGCCGAAACCGCCCTTCAGGCTGGGCCAAAGGAAGGCGATCGTCGCACCCCCGAACTCGGCGCCGAACACGAGCAGCGACGCGATGAGGGACCTGCGGAAGAACTCGCGCCGGCTGACCGGTTTCGCCGTCTTGGGCGCGGGCTCGCCGAGGATCTCGGCGGTGGCCACGACCTCGGCCTCCCGTTCGCGCCTGCGAGCCCGGACGAACGACAGGCCGAACACGATCGCGAACAGGTCGATGACGAGGATGACCACGAGCACGGCGAGCGTCTCGCTGGACAGCGCGACGAGCGGCGTCATAGCTCGAAGAACACCCCCTGCGCCCACGGCCACACCCAGTTGTAGCCTGTGCCGCGGAAGAACGAGCCGATGATCGTCAGGGTCGCGCCGAACATCATCAGCATCGTGAACAGCGTGATCGCGAGCTTGCGGTCCCCAGGCTTCGTGCTGGGGTTGCGATCGACGAACGGCGCGACCGCCAGGGCCAGCAGCACGAGGGTGGGCGCGAAGACCACGCCTGCGATCATCGGGTGGAAGTACCGCAGCAGCTCCTGCAGGCCGAGGAAGTACCAGGGGGCCTTGGACGGGTTCGGGGTCAGGTTCGGGTTCGCGAGCTCGCGGAGCGGGGCGTTCACGAACGTGGAGAAGATCGTGAGGGTCGCCAGGACGATGAGCATCGCGACGAATTCTTCGATCAGCAGGTGCGGCCACACGTTGATGCGGTCGCCCTGCTCGCGTTCGACGCGCTGGATCCCCTCGGGCGGGACGAGGGCGAGGAGGCGGTGCTTCTCCGGGGCTCCCTTCTTCGGCTCGGGCACGTTACCCGTCGGGGCCGGGGCCTGCCGGGCCGGCGATGTTGTCACCGCCGCCGCGGCATCAGCGGGGGCCGCGGCGGGAGCGGCAGCCGGAACGGCTGGGGCCGCTGGGCCCGCGGCGGCCGGAGCCGCGGGGGCCGGGGCCGCGGCGGCAGGTACGGCATCAGGGGCAGCTGGGGCCGCGGCGGCAGGCGCAGGCCCCCCCTCTCCGGTCTTGACCCGGTGAGCGCGGACGGCCGCCGAGCGCGCGCGGCCCTCGGCGACGCGTCGGTCGGTGCCCTTGGCCAGCTCGTCGGCCAGGACCTTGTCGAACGTCTCCTGGTCGAGCGGTGTGTCCTCTCGTGCCATCGGGTCCCTTCCCTAGAGCGGTCCCGAGATGCCGCCGTCCTTGCGGATCCGCCAGAAGTGCACGGAGAGGAAGAGCACCAGGACGAACGGCAGGGCCAAGACGTGGAGCACGTACCAGCGGAGCAACGTGTCGGGTCCGACGACCACCCCCCCCAGGAGCAGGTAGTTGAACTCCTTGGCGATGAAGGGCGAGTAGCCGCCGAGCGAGGTCCCGACGGTTACGGCCCAGATCGCGAGCTGGTCCCACGGAAGCAGGTAGCCGGTGAACGAGAGGCCGAGCGTGAGGAAGAGCAGCACCACGCCGACCACCCAGTTGAACTCGCGCGGCGGCTTGTAGGAGCCGGTGTAGAACACGCGCGCCATGTGCAGCGTCACGGTCAGGACCATCAGGTGAGCACCCCACCGGTGCAGGTTGCGGACGAGGTCGCCGAAGAACACCGAGGTGCTGATGTTCTGCATGTCCGTGTAAGCGGCGGCCCGCCCGAGCTCGGCGGCTGGGCGGTAGAAGAACATCAGGTAGATGCCCGTGAGGGTCAGCAAGATGAACAGGAAGAACGAGAGGCCGCCAAGGCAGAACGTGTAGGTCAGCTTCAACCCGTGGCGCTTCATCTTGACCGGGTGCAGGTGGTATAGGACGTTGTTCATCGTCGCGAGCGCACGGTCGCGTGACGTGTCCTTGTAGCCCCTGCGGAAGATCGAGCCGGGACGGAAGATCGACTTCCAGACCTCCGACTCGCGGACGCGGTCGAACGCCTCGGTGGGCGTCGGCAGCTTGAGCTTCACCCGGCTTCCCCTCTTCCCCTCGTCCTACCCTGCCTCGGCCCGCTGCGACTCGGGGACCTCGCCGATCGTCCTGGAACCGCCCGAGGCCTCCGGCAGCCGCGCATAGTACAGCGTGTCGGTCGGGCATCGGTCGACGCAGACCGAGCAGCGGGTGCAGGCGTTGTCGTCGACCACGAACACCGCGTAAGCGTTGCCGACCTCGGCCCCTACCGGGTCGTCGTCGGCCCCCTCGACGATCCCCGTGGACATCATGAAGATGCAGTTCCACGGGCACACGTCCTCGCAGGCCCGGCACAGGATGCAGTTGTCGGGGTCGAGCATGAGGTGCTTGGGCGACCTGACGCCCTTCGCGAGCCAGTCGGGGTCGACCGCCTCGACAACGTAGTCCGTGTGGATGTCGACCTCGGTCTTGGTGAAGGCCATCCTCAGGCGCTCCTCACCGGTAGCCGCCCGCCGGCCGGCCCTCGGCCGCGGCGCCGCGTAGCTTGCGACGCCAGTTCTGCAGGATCGTGGCCGCTATCACCACGGTGATGAAGGGGCCGGTCGCGAGGCCCATGGCGACGGCGTCCCGGGCAAGGGGACGCCAATCCTCGGTCCCCGAAACACCGTCCCAGCCCAGGGTCTGCTCGGCGAAGTACATCCAGAACGAGGGGATCACGGCCATCGTGATGAGGCAGAAGAACCCGAAGGCGAGGCAGAAGACCACTGCCGTGGTCCAGGACCACTCGAAACCCTTGAGGAACCCCTCGGTGCGCTCCTTCGCCTTCAGGAGCCACAGCGGGACCTTCATCGGACCTCCACGATCACGCGATCTTCCCCGTCGGTGCCTCGGCCGCCCGCGGCCGGGTCGGATTATAGCCACGCCCTATCCGGCCGCCCGAGGCGGTCGCCGTGTTCCGGCGAACTTGTGAATCGCTTCACAAGGCCTGCGGAACTATCGCAGGCCCCCCTGGGGACCTGCAAGCGTGATGGGCCCCGTCCTGAGGGGTGACCGAACGCCCGCGCGTCCCACCTAAACTGGTTCCGTGGCTCCCGTGCTCGCCGACTTCGTTCAGGACGGCCTCTCGGCGTGGTGGGCACCCGCGCTGGCGTTCGCGGCCGGGGTGGTGTCGTTCGCCTCGCCCTGCGTGTTCCCGCTGGTCCCGGGGTACCTGTCGTTCGTGGCGGGAGGTGAGGCGGCGGACGAGAGCCGGCCCATAGTTCCGATCCTCCTGTTCATCGGCGGGTTCGCGGCGGTCTTCACGGCTTTGGGGGCGTTCACGGGGGCGATGACCAGGATCCTCCGATCGCCCGCCGGCGTTCGGATCTCGGGGGCGATCATCATCGCGTTCGGCGTCCTGATGGTCCTGTACGCGCTCCGCCTCGGGTCTCCCTCGCTGTTCACCGAGCGGCGCCCGCTGCTATCTCGGGTGCGTCCCGGTAGAGCCTGGGCCTTCCCGCTCGGCATCGCCTTCGGCGCGGGGTGGACCCCGTGCATCGGCCCGGTCCTGGCAGGCGTGCTCGCCGTCGCGGCGGCCCAGGGCGGCTCGCTACGGGGTGCGTCCCTGCTGTTCGTGTACTCGGTGGGGCTCGGCCTGCCCTTCCTCCTCGTGGGTCTGGGGATCCGGAGGCTCATGGGGGCTCTGAACTGGTTCAAGCGCAACTACCACTGGATCGCCGGTGTCTCCGGGGGCGTGATGATCGCGATCGGGATCCTGGTCGTCACGAACGCCTGGACGCGCCTGATGGCCCCCGTCCTGCGGGCGATCTCGAACTTCAACCCGCCGATCTGAACCCTGTCGGGTCGGTCTCCGGTGGGAGGTTGAACGGTGCTACAGTGCGCCGGTCTTGGGGCCCGCTCAAGGTCGCTCCCGGAGGTCGAGGGGGAAGGTGCGCAGGAGAACGATCCTTGTCCTGGGCTTGGTCGCCCTGGCCGCGGTCGCGGGCGCCTGCGCCCCGAACGCGACGCAGTCCGCGCTCGAGCCCAAGGGGCCGTACGCGCAGAAGGGCTTCGACCTGTTCGTACCCGTCTTCTGGGTGGCGACCGCGATCTTCTTCATCGTCGAGGGTGTGCTGCTGTTCTTCATCATCCGCTACAGGCATCGCAAGGCCCGGGCAACGATGCCGCCACAGGTCCACGGCAACACGAAGTTGGAGATCGGATGGACGATCCTGCCGACCCTGATCCTGGCGGGCGTCGCGGTGCCCACGGTCGCCACGATCTGGGACCTTGCGGCCGAGCCCCAGGGCGAGGTCCTGCAGGTTACGGTGCTCGCGCACCAGTGGTGGTGGGAGTTCGACTACCCGGACCAGGGCATCATCACCGCGAACGAGCTGCACATCCCCACCGGACAGCCCGTCTACCTGACGATGTGCGCGGTGGGCCTTGGGTACGAGCAGCAGATCGCGCCGAGCACTTGCCAGGATCAGCCGGCCGCGGTCGGCGACTCGGTCATCCATTCCTTCTGGGTTCCCGAGCTCGCCGGAACCCAGGATGTGATCCCCAGCCGGACCACCTACCTCACGATCCAGGCCGATGAGCCCGGGACATACGAAGGCCAGTGCAAGGAGTTCTGCGGTCTTTCGCACGCGTACATGAAGTTCAAGGTCGTCGCCCACGACCCTGCCGGGTTCGACGGGTGGATCGCCGAGCAGCAGGCGCCCGCCGCTCCGTCCCCGCCCGGCGATCCCGAGGCCGGCGCGGGGGTCTTCCTGGGCACGTGCACGGGGTGCCACGCGATCGCCGGGCTCGAAGATCCGAACGGCAACCCGCTGATCGCGAACGGCGGGCCGGACCTCACGCACTTCGCGAGCCGGGACTGCTTCGCGGGCTGCATGCTGGCCACCACCGACGAGAACCTGCGTCGATGGCTCGAGAACCCGCCGGCGGTGAAGGCCGGATCGTGGATGCCCGACTACGGCCTGTCCGACCAGGAGCTCGACCAGCTGGTGGCGTTCCTGAACGCCCTGGAGTGAGGTGACGAGCGACCGATGGCGAGCGTGAGCATCCCGACCGAGCGGCCCGGTGGTCTGCTGCGTCGTCCCAGCGCTACCACCGGCGTGTGGAGCTGGATCACGACGGTCGACCATAAGAAGATCGGGATCCTCTACGGCGTCACCGCGTTCTTCTTCTTCATCGTTGGGGGGACCGAGGCGCTGCTGATCCGGCTCCAGCTCGCACAGCCGGACCAGGCGATCCTGAACCCCAGCGTCTTCAACGAGATCTTCACGATGCACGGGATCACGATGGTGTTCTTCGTCGTGATGCCGCTGTCGGCGGCGTTCTTCAACTACCTGCTGCCGCTCATGATCGGCGCCCGCGACGTCGCGTTCCCGCGGCTCAACGCGTTCAGCTACTGGGCGTTCCTGTTCGCCGGGATCTTCATCTACTCCAGCTGGTTCCTGGGCGGTGCCCCGAACGGCGGGTGGTTCGGCTACGCGCCGAACTCGGTGGTCGACCCCACTCGGGGGATGACGTTCTACGCCATCGGGCTTCTGATCGCCGGCATCGCCTCGACCGTTTCGGCGGTGAACCTCGCCGTCACGATCATCAACATGCGGGCGCCGGGGATGACGCTGTTCCGGATGCCGGTGTTCGTGTGGATGGGCCTGGTGGTCCAGCTGCTCCTCGCGTTCAGCCTGCCGATCATCACGATCGGCCTCGTCGAGCTGCTGTTCGACCGGCTCTTCGGCACCCACTTCTTCGACCCGGCCGCGGGGGGGGACCCCGTGCTGTGGCAGCACCTGTTCTGGCTGTTCGGGCACCCCGAGGTCTACGTCCTGATCCTGCCGGCGTTCGGGATCATCTCGGAGATCCTGCCCGTGTTCGCGCGCAAACCGCTGTTCGGCTACCAGTTCGTGGTGTTCAGCGGCATCGCGATCGGGTTCATCGGGTTCGGCGTGTGGGCGCACCACATGTTCGCGGTGGGCCTGGGTCCGGTGGCCAACACGGCGTTCGCCGTGGCCACGATGATCATCGCGATCCCGACGGGCGTGAAGATCTTCAACTGGCTCGGAACGCTGTGGAATGGCGACATCCGTTTCACGACGGCGATGCTGTTCGCGATCGGCGTGATCTCGATGTTCGTGATCGGAGGGCTGTCCGGCGTGATGCACGCGGTCGTGCCGTCGGACTACCAGCAGACGGACACGTACTTCATCGTCGCGCACTTCCACTACGTGCTGTTCGGCGGTGCGATCCTGGGGCTGTTCGGCGGCATGTACTACTGGTGGCCGAAGGTCTTCGGGCGGTTCCTGAACGAGCGATGGGGCAAGGTCCAATTCTGGGTCACGCTGATCGGATTCAACCTCGCGTTCGGACCGATGCACATCCTCGGCCTGCAGGGCATGCCCCGGCGGATCCAGAGCTACCCCGAGTCCCTCGGGCTCACCTTCTGGAACCTGGTCTCGACGATCGGAGCCTTCACGATCGCCGTGGGCACGCTGATCTTCCTGGTGATCGCGATCTCGAGCTTCCGCAAGCCCAAGCAGATGGTGGCCGACCCGTGGGATGCCCGCACGCTCGAATGGCTCACGACCTCGCCCCCGCCCGTGCACAACTTCGACGACATCCCGGTCGTGCATTCGCTGGACGAGCTGTGGCACCGCAAGTACGCCGAGACCGGGGGTGGTCGGGTGGTGCCTGTGCCCGCCGGCGGCTCGGGGGATGATGCCCATGGGGAGGATCACGGCGATGGTCACGCGATACACCTGCCCTCGCCCTCGTACTTCCCGCCGCTGGCCGCGCTCGGCCTCCCGGTGCTTGGGTACGGGTTGATCTTCGGGCTGCCGTTCGTGGTGGCCGGACTCCTGATCATGCTGGTGGGCCTGTACGGGTGGGTCCTGGAGCCCTCGGCCGAGTGAGGAGCTGATGGCGACCGCGGAGCACCAAGTGCAGGCACCCGTCACTGACCACGCGGCGACCAGCACTGGCCTGCCCAACATGAAGCTCGCGATCTGGCTGTTCCTGGCCTCGGACTGCCTGCTGTTCGGGGCGCTGATCTCCACGTACGTGCTCTACCGCGGAGCGAGCATCGTGGGCCCGTACCCGGCCGACGTGTTCGACATCCCGTACACGTCGGTGTCCTCGTTCGTGCTGCTCGCGAGCTCGCTCACGATGGTGCTGGCGCTCGCCTCTATCCAGCGTGGGGACCCGGCCCGGATGCGGGTGTGGCTGCTGGCGACCGCGATGTTGGGGCTCACGTTCGTCGGCGGCCAGGTCTACGAGTTCACGACGTTCGCAGCTGAGGGGCTGACGCTGTCGACGAACGTGTTCAGCACCTCGTTCTACGTGCTGACCGGATTCCACGGGGCGCACGTAACCGTGGGGATCCTGATGCTGCTCACGGTGGTGGGGCTTTCGTTCGGCGGGCGCATCACGCAGGAGCGCTCGGAGACCGTCGAGATCGTGGGCCTGTACTGGCACTTCGTCGACATCGTGTGGATCGTGATCTTCACGGTCGTGTACCTGATCCCCACAGGTACCCCGCCGGGGGCATAGGAGCGCGGATGAGCCAGACCCACGTGGAGGAGACCCCGAAGGCTGAGCCGGCGCCCAGCGCCGGCGCGCACGCAGGCCGTCACCCCAGCCCGAAGGAGTACATCCGCATCGCGGTCATCCTCGCGCTCATCACGGCCGCCGAGGTCGCGATCTACTACATCGAGGGCGCCAAGGAGTTCCTGATCCCGCTGCTGATCCTGTTCTCGGTGATCAAGTTCTCGTTGGTCGTGATGTGGTTCATGCACCTGAAGTTCGACAGCAGGACCTATGCGCGCTTCTTCGTGATGGGTCTGGCCGGCGCCATCACGCTGTACCTCGTGGTCCTACTCACCTTCCGGGTGTTCTCGGGGTAGCCGATGCCGACCTGGCACGCGCATGCCGACGTCTGGTTGCTCCTCGGGGGCCTGTGGTTGGGGTACCTCCTCGCCGTCCGTCGCCACGTGCCGGCGACCCCGGCCGAGCGCGGGGAGCGTGGGCGGCGCACGGTCTTCTTCTCGGCGGGGATCGCGCTCCTTTGGCTCGCCTCGGACTACCCGATGCACGACCTGGCCGAGGGCTACCTCTACTCGATGCACATGGTCCAGCACATGGCGTTCACGCTCCTGGCCGCTCCGCTCCTGATCGCGGGGATCCCGGCGTGGATGTGGCGCGCGGTCCTGTCGCCCAGGCCGGTCTTCGTGGTGTTCCGGCTACTCACGCGGCCCGTGGTGGCGCTCATCCTGTTCAACGGGCTGCTGGTGTTCACGCACTGGCCGGCGGTGGTGGAGGCCTCGGTCGGCTCCGAGCTGACGCACTTCACGCTGCACGTGCTCATCGTGGGATCGGCGACCGTGATGTGGTGGCCGGTCATGTCGCCGCTCGTCGAGCTGCCGGCCCTGACCCCACCCGGGCAGATGCTGTACCTGTTCGCCCAGTCGATCACGCCGACGATCCCGGCGTCGTTCCTCACGTTCGGGCAGACGCTCCTGTACCCGGTCTACGGCACCTTCCCCAGGATCTGGGGGATGTCGGCCCTGACGGACCAGCTCCTCGCCGGGCTCGTCATGAAGATCGTCGGCGGACTGATCCTGTGGGGGTTCATCGCGACGATCTTCTTCCGGTGGCACGCTCGTGAGGAGCGCGATGGGTGGGACGCGCTGGCGTATCGACCCGTCGAACGCGACCTGCGCGGCGGGGTGACTCGATGAAGCCCGTCACTCGCGACCGGCTGGTGCTGCCGATCCTGCTCCCGATCGGGATCCTGGTAGTGATCGCCGGTGCGCTCTACGGGTTCTCGAGGATCATGCTGTCGCTCCCGCCGACCGCGGCGACGGCGACCGCGCTTACTGTGGCCTCGGGGATCGTGGTCGTGTCGGCGATCGCCGCGTCGCGTCGCCAGGTGCGCCTGTCAACGATCCTGGCGATGCTGGGCGCGACGGCCGGCATCGCGATGCTGGCCGGCGGGATCGCCCTCGCGGTCGCGCCCGAGGAGGAAGAGAGCGGGGGCGAGGGAGAGCGGCCGGTCGTCGTGCTGGCCGCCTTCAACATCGCTTTCGAGCCGACGTCGCTGGTCGCACCCGCTGACGAGGCGTTCACGCTGCGGTTCAACAACCGCGACGCGGGCGTGCAGCACAACGTCGACATCTTCGACAACGCGGACTTCTCGGGTACGGCCCTGTTCGAGGGCGAGCTGGTCACAGGTGTCCGGGAGTTGGACTACGCCGTCGACCCGCTGGCACCGGGCGGGTACTTCTTCCGCTGCCTCGTCCATCCGACCATGGTCGGCGAGATCCAGTCGGTCGCCGGAGGCGGGGAGGACGGCGAAGGTGGCGGGGGCGGCGCACCCACCGTGGTCGCCCAGGACTTCGCCTTCGACACCTCGACTATCGAGCTCGTCGCGGGCGTGCCATCGACGGTCACGCTCGACAACCGGGACGTAGACGTGCAGCACAACATCGCGATCTACACCGACAGCTCGCTGTCGGAGGAGCTCTTCAACGGCGAGCTCGTCACGGGACCGGGGACGGCCGAGTACCAGGTCCCGCCGCTTGAGGCCGGCGAGTACTACTTCCAGTGCATCGTCCACCCGAACATGAACGGCGCCGTCGTGGTGTCGGCCGGCGGCGTCGATGGTGGCGAGCCGCCCACCGGCGAGACGGCGCCGGTGGAGCCGACCGGGGCGACCGGGGGTGAGCCTCCGAGCGCGGGAGGCGTGGCCGAACCCTCAACGGTGGTCGCGCAGAACCTGGCGTTCGACACCGGCACGATCACGCTCCCCTCCGGGCAGCCATCGACGATCGCGTTCGACAACCGAGACGCCGGGGTCCAGCACAACATCGTGATCGCGACCGATAGCTCGCTCACGACGCAGCTGTTCAACGGGGAGCTGGTCACGGGACCAGTCACGGTCGAGTATCAGATCCCGCCGCTGGAAGCGGGCGAGTACTACTTCCTGTGCCTGGTCCACCCGACCATGAACGGCTCGGTGACGGTGGTGTGAGGCTCCCAGGACCCCGTCGAGTTCGGTCACAGACCTGATCAGATAGGCCGATCGCGCCGCGCTGATCCTGCTCTAGGTGGGCTTCGGCGCGATGTTCCGGGGCTTCACCGAGATCTTCCTGGCTTTCGAGGTGCGGCGGATGACCAGCGAGGGAGCAACGGTCTAGGCTGCGGTCGAACGACTCGTCGGGCCGTGCCCGGCCGGGTTCGTCCGGCCGGGCACATGTCCGTTCAGGGACGGGAGGGGCGACCGCGATGAGCGAACACGACGGTGAGAACGAGGAGCCCGTCGGGTCTGACGCCGACGTCGAGAAGCTGCAGGCCGAGCGTGATGACCTCCAGGCCAAGGTAGAGAGGCTCGAGAACCGACCCGAGCGACGCCGGCGGTTCCGGCGGGTGATCACGCCGGTCCTTGTGGTCGTGACGGTGCTGCTCTTCACGATCACGATCCCGGCCGCGTGGGGCAACCGTACCGTCCTGAACACCGACAGGTACGTCGCCACGGTCGCGCCGCTCGCCGAGGACCCGGCGGTCCAGGCCTCGATCGCCCGCAAGGTGACCGATCAGGTCTTCGACGCCATGGACGTGCAGGGCAAGCTAACCGGGGTGCTGCCCGAGAACCTCGCGATCCTTGCCGCCCCGATGACGAATGCCGTCCAGGGGTTCGTGGAGGAGCAGGTCCTGAAGGTCGTGCAGAGCGACGCGTTCACGAAGTTCTGGGAGGAAGCGAACCGCTTCATCCACACGCAGGTGCTGGCCATCTTGGAGGGCGACTCCGAGAGCGTGAACCTCGTCGAGGGCAAGGTGCTGCTCAACCTGATGCCGCTCGTGAACCTCGCACTCGTGCAGATCCAGGGGGTTGCCTCCGATCTAGTGGGTCGCGACGTGACCATCCCTCCGGTGACACCCGGGATGCTGCCGGATCAGGCGGTCGCGGCCCTCGAGTCGGCGCTCGGCGTCGACCTGCCCGAGGGCTTCGGCTCGATCGCCGTCTACGATTCCAACGACCTAGCGGCGCTCCAGAAGGCGCTCAACGTGTCGCAGAAGCTGCTCGTGCTGTTGATCCTGCTCATCCCGATCCTGATCGCAGTCACCCTGTGGATCTCCCCGCGTCGGCGTCGGACGCTGATCCAGCTCGCCACCGGCGGTGCGATCGGCCTTGTCCTCGTTCGACGGAGCGCGCTCCTTCTCCGCGAGAACCTGTTCGAGAGCGTGGACACGCAGGAGTTCCCGGCCGTCAGGGTCCTCACGGACCAGCTCACGGACAGCCTGTTCCGCTACACGGTGGTCCTGCTTGCCGTCGTCCTCCTGACGCTCGTCATCGCATCGCTCACGGGTCCGTACCCGTGGGCCGTCGCCCTCCGCGGGTGGGTCCGCGACGCGGGCCGAAGCGTGGGCGCAGCGCTCGGCGGGACCGCGGTA
>Ga0209341_10005254_pt1 | contig 11770 bp, 14 predicted proteins | sample RifCSP13_2_FD_184020 | JGI IMG/M metagenome (GOLD analysis project Ga0209341, IMG submission 184020) | Soil microbial communities from Rifle, Colorado - Rifle CSP2_sed 13_2 (SPAdes) (version 2) | ecosystem: Environmental > Terrestrial > Deep subsurface > Rock core/Sediment | place: Rifle...
TTGCGACGGCACCACCCGGCTCGCCGCGATCTCAACAGCGGCCGCGACGTCGGGAACCGCGCCGGTGAACAGGGCGTACGCCCGACCGCCGAGGCCGTCGGCCAGATTGACCTCCATGAGGTAGACGGTGGCACCCTTGACGCCGGCGTCGGCCGCCTCGATGGTCGCCGCAACGGTCTTCGTCTCGACGATCCCGAGAGCCTCGCCGGCACCAGAGACCCGAACGCCACGAATCGCCGCGATCACCGTGGGGTGGACATCAGGGAGAAACACCTCGTCGAGTAGGCAAGCGGCCGAAGCCTCCTTGCCGGCGGCGATCGCCTCTTCGACGTCGCCGACGGTGCCCGACACCATCACCAGGTAATGGCCGGGGTGAACGGTCCCGGCGACGATCTCCGCCACCGGGCCCCGCTTGACCATGGCGTCACCGGCGACGATGCCCGCCGCCACCGAGTCGAATTCGAGGAGGGCGATCGCGGGGTTCACTCAGACGATCCTCAGGGCGCCGACGACGGCGATCCGCCGCTCGCGCGTGAAGGTGAGCGGGCGGGTCATGCCGTCACCGGTCGGACTGGCGATCGAGAAAGAGGTGAACCCCTCGCCCCCCTGCCCGAGACCGGCGTAGTTGGGGCCGTTGGCGATGAAGATCGACACATTGATCGACCGGGCCATCTTCGTGATCGTGGCCACGTTGTTCGAGTGGATCGACGCGGTGTGGCGGAAGCGGTGCTCGGACCGGATGGCGAGATCGATGGCGGCGTCGACGTCGCCGACCCGGGTGACCGGGAGCACCGGCATCATCTGCTCCGTCCAGACCAGGTTGTGGTCGTTGGGGACGTCGGCCAGCAGCAGCCGCGGGTCGCCGTCCACGTCGACACCGGCGGCGGCGGCGATCTCGGCGGCGTTCTTGCCGATCCACATCCGGTTGATGACCCCCGCCTTCCCCGGAGGGCCCATCGACTCGAAGATGACCCGCTCGACCTTGCGCAGCTCGTGCTCCTTGAGCACGTGGGCGCCGTGGCGGGCCATCGCCCTGATCAACTCGTCGGTGATCGACCGGACCGCGATCACGGTCTTCTCGTCGGTGCAGATGACGTTGTTGTCGAAGGACGCTCCGGCGACGATGTCGCGGGCGGCACGGTCGATTTCGGCCGTCTCGTCCACCACGGCCGGCGGGTTTCCGGGGCCGGCGGTGACGGCCCGCTTGTCGGTCTTGAGCGCCTCCCGGACCACACCGGGCCCGCCGGTGACGAGGAGCACCCGCACCTTCGGATGGTGCATGAGCGACTGAGCGCTCTCGATGGTCGGGTTGGGGATCGCGGTGACCAGATCGGGAGGCCCACCGGCGGCGAGCACGGCTCGGTTGAGAAGTCGGACGTTCTCGGCCGAGACCCCGCGGGCGTTGGGGTGGACGTTGAAGACGACCGCGTTGCCGCCGCTGAGGATCGAGATGGTGTTGTTGATGATCGTCGCCGTCGGATTGGTCACCGGGGTGATCGACCCGATGAGCCCGAACGGGGCATGCTCGGTGAGCATCATCCCGCCGTCGCCGGTCTCGATGAGCGGAGCGAGATCCTCGGGGCCCGGCGTCCTGGTGGCCACGAGGATGTTCTTGCGCACCTTGTCCTCGACCCTCCCCAGCCCGGTCTCCTCGTGGGCCATCTTGGCGAGCCGCTCGGCGTTCTCCAGCATCACCCGACGGATCGATCCGATCACCGCCTCCCGGAGGTCGGTGCCGGCGTCCGAGTACCGCTGCTGGGCACGCTCGGCGGCGTCGACCGCCTCATCGATGGTGGCGTAGATGCCTTCACCGAGGTCGGCGCCGGGAATCTCCACGGGGACGTGCGGATGGGTCGGAACCCGGTCCGGCGTTCCACCGAGACGGGAACGCACCCGGGCGATGATTGCCTGGACCTCTTGTTCTGTATAGGGCTTCACTTGGTGTATCTCACCTCGCCGCCGACCTCCCAGGTGTCAACGATCGCCATGACGACGGCGTCGCAGGGGCGATCGCGGGTCGCCACGGTCTGACGAGCCGACGAACCGGTGGCGTACATCACGACTTCACCGACACCGGCTCCAACGGCGTCGGCGGCGATGACGTACCCGCCCGTCTCGGCGTCATCGACGTCGAGCTGGCGGATCACCAGCAGCGTGAGCCCCTCCATGGTGGGCTCCTTCTTCGAGGCGACGAGGGTTCCGACTACGCGTCCGAGTAGCACCGGCAGGCCCGGCTCACTGCTCGGCCGCGGCCTCATCGGCGCGGCCAAGGGGGAGAACCATGTCGATGTTGACGTGCGGGCGGGCGATCACGTGCGTGGAGACGACCTCGCCGACCTTCTCCGCGCCGCGGACGCCGGCGTCGATCGCGGCCTTCACCGCGGCGACGTCACCGCGCACGACGGCCGTCACGTAGCCGCCGCCCGTCTTCTCGTACGAGACGAGCTCCACCTTCGCCGCCTTGACCATCGCGTCGGCCGCCTCGACCATTGCCGCAAACCCGCGGCACTCGATCATTCCCAATGCTTCAGCCATGAGTTCTTGCTTTCCCTTCTGTCCGACTCCCCATCCGATCAGCCGGCATCCCTGCCTTCGAGTCCCTCGAGGGCGGCGACTGCCGCCCTCCAGCCGACGTCGATGTCGCGTTCCTCGCCGCCGAGATAGACCCGGCCGAGCGACCCGAACGACCTGACCTCGAGCACGTTGATGTTCGCCGCCTTCTCGGCCTCATTGGCGGCAAGGGGCGCATAGGAGGCCGGCTCCATCTCGAGGAGATAGAGCGTCTGGCCGGGGATGATCATCTGCCCGTGGCGCATCCGGTTGATCAGCTGTGCCTGATGGTCGTCGATGCGGCGGATGATCTGGCTCGACGCGATCCGCGGCTTGATCCGGTCCTGCTCGGAGGCGCCGATCTCGGCGAGGATGGCGGCGCCGGCGGCCCGCACTTCGGCCTGAGACGGCGAGTGCACCTCGAGGAGCCCGAAGTAGCGCTCGACGATCTGCATGCCCGGCTTCACCTTGGTCGCCTTGAGGGCGACGTCGGTCATCCGGTTGATCTCGATCCCCGGCGAGATCTCCACGTAGAGCGAGGCGTCCCCGGCGAGCGGGAGGAACCCCTGGGCCACGGTCCCGAGGAACGCCGCGTACTGCGGCTGCAGGCTGTCGAGGAAGGAGTACCCCCTCAGGTCAATACCGGCCACTGGACTCTCCTCCCGTGACGATCTGGATTCCCGCCGACGCCCCGATTCTCGTTGCGCCCGCCGCGATCATTTGCCGGGCGTCGTCGGCGCTGCGGATGCCGCCCGACGCCTTGACCCCCACCTTGGGCCCCACCGCCTCGCGCATGAGCGCGACGTCGTACACGGTGGCTCCGCCCCCTGCGTACCCGGTAGACGTCTTGACGAAGTCGGCGCGCGCCTTGACCGCGAGGCGCGACACGATCACCTTCTCCTCGTCGGTGAGCAGCGCCGTCTCCAGGATCACCTTGCACAGACCGCCGGCCTCGTGGCACGCCTCGGCGACGCCGGCGATGTCGCGCTCGACGAGGGCGTAGTCGCCCGACTTGAGCGCCCCGATGTTCACGACCATGTCGATCTCCCGCGCCCCGTCGCGCAGCGCCCGCCTGGCCTCCATCGCCTTGATCTCCGGGGTGGTCGCTCCGAACGGGAACCCGACGACGGAGCACGCCACGACCCCCGACCCCTTCACGGCGTCGGCGACCCGTTTCGCCCAGACGGGGTTCACGCACACCGAGGCGAACCCGTACTCGACCGCCTCGGCGGACATCCGATCGATCTCCGCCGCGGTGGCGTCGGGTTTGAGCAGCGTGTGGTCGATGAATCCGGCGAGATCGGTGGGGACGTCGGCACCGACCCCATTGAAAGACACTCTGGTGGCGCCGGCCGCCAACACCGAGCGCACCTTGTTCGCGGAGTGGACGACGCAGTCGCCGACACAGGCGAGACAGTCGTCCCAGGCGTCCCCGGCCATGGCGGCGAGCACCTCCCGGGTCACTGCCTCGATGATGGCATCGCGATCGGTCACACGGCCTCCCCGAACCTCGAGCGCTCACGATCGAGGGCATCGATCTTCTCGACCCGGCGGGCGTGGCGGCCTTCGGCCCAGGGCGTCGCCAGCCACTCCTCGACGATCTGCCACGCAAGCGCCTCACCGATCAGCCCGGCGCCGAGGGTGAGCACGTTGGCATGGTTGTGCTCCCGGCTGTTGCGTGCCGAGGAGATGTCGTAACAGAGGGCGGCGCGAACTCCGGGGACCTTGTTGGCCACCATTGCCGAACCGATGCCGGCACCGTCGACGACGATGCCCTCCGAGCACTCCCCCGACGCCACCTTCTCGGCGACGGCGAGCGCAAGATCCGGGTAGTCCACGGCCTCGGTCGAATCGGTGCCGCAGTCGATGACCTCGCGACCGGACTCACGCAACCGAAACCCGATGCGCTCTTTCATGCGGAAACCACCGTGATCCGCACCGATGGCGATGACACCCGGACCTCCACGCGGCGCCGACGTCGCGGGTGTCGAGGACACGGCGGCCGCAACCGGCGCCCCGACGGCGTCGACCACGCGTGTCACCAATGCGCGAACGGCATCTTCGCTCGGGAGGTCGCGACCAGGCACGCCGGGGATTATCCCACGCCCCGCGCCCCGGGGCCTGCCGGGAGGGCGACATTGGACATTGGACCTTCGACAGACGGCGATGGGCGACTCGTGCACGGAACGGGTAATCGGCAACCGGCGGCTCGCGCTTCGTCGGGCTCGGCGGGTGAGCGATGGCGCCTCTAACCTCGGGGCGATGGCAGACGATCCGGGCCTCATCTGGGACAGGCGACCGAAGCCCCCGGTGCGTCCCGCACGACCGGCGCCCGCGACCGAGCCGCCGCTCGGCGGCCGGATCTCATTGCGCGAGGCCGAGCACCGCTTCGGGGTGACCGCGAGCACGCTGCGGGGATGGGCGCGGCGGGCGACGATCGACGCCGTGCTCGCCGACGGTCCCGGCGGCCGCCGATGGATGGTCACCCCGGAATCGGTCGCCCACCATCTCGCCCACGGCGCCCGCGACGGCGCCCCGGCCCGTCCCGCCGCTCCGAGGGGCCGCGACGCCACCGGACCCACCACCGACGGGTCCGCCATGCTCGTCCCCCGCGACGCGTGGGACCGGCTCATGGATCAGCTGGGCAACCTCCACGAGGCGGGACTGCGGCTTGCCGAAGCACGCGAGCGCGCCGCCAAGGCCGAGACCGAGGCGAGCTTCCTTCGGGAACGTCTCGGCGAGATGAGATCTGAACGCGATGAGTTGAAGAAGAAGGTGGAGGCCGCGCCGGTCACTGCACCCGCGATCACGCCGAAGCCGGCGACCCACCCGATCACGTGGGACGCACTCAAGCGGTGGTGGAGCCGCTGAGCGTGCAGCGTGCAGGCGGGTCTTGACTGCATGCTGCCTGCTGCGGGCTGCAGGCTTCGGCTGACAGGTATCGTCTCTGCCCATGGACTCCCTCCCCGTGGTCGCCATCAACGGCCTGCGGTTTGCCTACGGCGACATCGTGGCGATCGACGGCATTTCGACCGATGTCCCCACCGGGCGGATCGGCCTGGTCGGGGCCAACGGTGCCGGGAAGACCACCCTGTTGAAGATCCTCCTCGGCGTGCTCCCTGCCGCCGCCGGATCGGTGGAGGTGCTGGGCATGAACGTCGCCACCCGCCAGCTCGACGTCCGATCAAAGGTCGGCTGGATGCCTGAAGGCGACTGCCTGCCCCCCGACCAGACGGCGGCCGACTTCCTCATCTACGCCGCCGAGTTGGGCGGCCTCCCCACCAGGGCGGCGCGGCAACGCGCCAGCGACGTGCTCGGCCTCGTCGGCCTCCACGAGGAGCGGTTCCGCTACATGGGCGAGTTCTCCACCGGCATGAAGCAACGGGCCAAGCTCGCCCAAGCGATCGTTCACGACCCCGCCCTCGTCCTGCTCGACGAGCCGACCGCCGGCCTCGACCCGGAGGGCCGCGAGGAGATGCTCGACCTGATCGTGCGCCTCGAAGGATTCGGGATCAACGCCATCATCTCGTCGCACGTGCTCACCGACATCGAGCGCACCTGCGACTGGGTGGTGATGCTCGACGGCGGCCACGTGCTGCGCTCCGGGCCGATGACCGACCTGTCCACACCCGGCGAGCTGGAGATGGAGGTCGTCGGCGACCCGGGCCCGGTGGTGGAGGCGCTCCGCCGTCTCGGCGGGGTGGTCGAATCCGGCGGCGCCGCCGTCTATCTCAAGGTCGAAGGCGGCGATCCATTCATGCTGGCGCGTGACGCGCTCGCCGAGACCGGGGTGGCCGTCAGACGGCTCGGCGCCCGGCGCACGACCCTCGAGGACGTCTTCATGGGAGAAGCCCCCTGATGGCTGAGGGCGTCGTCTTCGATCTCGGGTACCGGCCGCACGAGGGGCCGCGCCTGGGCAGGTCCGGGGCACGGTGGGCCCTGTATCGCGACGGCCTGCGTCGCGTCCTCGGCCTCAGACGCCGCATGCGGCGCAAGGTGTTCCCGCTCGTCCTGATGGCGGTTGCGGTCATGCCGGCGTTGTTCTTCGTCGGCATCAGCGTGGTCCTCAGGGAGTTCGACGCCGCGGCGACCTTCTTCGGGCACGCCCAGTACTTCGAGCTCACCGGGATCATGGCGCTCGTCTTCGTGGCACTCGCCGCCGGGGAGTTGCTCATCCCCGACCGGGTCAACGGCACGCTGGCCGTGTACGCCTCCCGGCCGCTGACGACGATCGACTATCTGCTGATGCGAACCGCATCCCTGGCCACCGTCGTGATCGGATTCCTCTGGCTTCCCCATCTCGTCCTCTTCCTGGGACGGGCCTGGGTGTCGGGCTTCGGGTCCTACGTCGCCGACAACTGGCCGACGCTCTGGAAGACGCTGTTGGCCTCGGGGGTCTACTTCCTCGCCTACGCCCCGCTCGCCCTGCTCATCGCCGCCACCTCGAAGCGGGGGGCGCTGGCGGCGGTCCTGTTCCTCGGGGTGATGCTCATCTCCGGAGGAGCCACCGCGGCCCTCGTCGACTCCGGCTTCAAGTCGTTCGGGCTGCTGGCCCTCAACCAGCATCCCGGTTACGTCAAGGACTGGATCCTCGGGTCCCACGCCCACGACTGGATCCCCCAGCAGGCCGGGTTCGAGCCGATCGTCTCCCTCGTCGTGATCCTCACGCTCGGCGCGCTCTGCGGCCTGCTCGTCGTCGCCCGGCAGAAGAAGGCGGCATGACCTCGTCGCCCGCCACGGTGCGCGACGCAACGGTCGAGGTGACCGCGGTGTCCAAGTGGTTCGGGCAGAAGGTGGCGGTGTCGGACCTCTCGTGCTCGTTCGGGCCCGGGATCACCGGCCTGCTCGGCCCGAACGGGGCGGGCAAGACGACGCTGCTGCGCATGGTCTGCGGGCTGCTGCGGCCCTCGGATGGATCGGTCACCATCCTCGGCGTCGACCCGAGACGCCAACCCAGCGTGTACGCGAAGGCGGCGCTCGTGCCCGAGGAGGACGCGGTGTACCCGGCGCTCACCGCGCGTCAGTTCGTGCGCTACGCCACCGACCTCTCCGGCGCCCCCCGGTCACGGGTCGACGAGGCGATCACCGCGGTCGACCTCCAGGCGGCGGCCGACCGGCCCATCGCCGGGTTCAGCAAGGGCATGCGCCAGCGTGCCAAGGTGGCCGCGGCCCTCGTCACCGGCCCCGACGTCCTCATCCTCGACGAACCGCTCAACGGGACCGACCCGGTGCAGCGGGCGCACCTCATCGACATCTTCCGTCGGCTCGCCGACGAGGGCAAGACCGTCATCGTGTCGTCACACGTGCTGGCCGAGGTCGAGCGCATGGCCGATCGGGTGCTCGCCGTGGTCGACGGCCGACTCGCCGCGGCAGGCGACGTCGGGGCGATCCGCCATGCCATGGCCGACATCCCCTACCGGGTGCGCATCGAGGTCGGAGACACCCGCCGGATGGCGGCTTTGCTTCTCGAGACCGATGTCGTCTCCTCGGTGGCCGTGTCCGGTTCCACCCTCCACGTGGAGACCTCGGACCTTGCCGACCTCGGCCGCCTCGTTCCGAGGATGGCCAAGCAGGTCGACGCCCGGCTGACCGCGTTCGAGCCTGAGGACGAGTCCCTGGAGAGCGTGTTCCGCTACCTGGTGCATCGCCGATGAGGGGGTTTGCCGCCATCGTCAAGGTGAGCCTCCGTCAGGCACTCGGAGGCAAGCGGGTGATCGTGCTCGGGTTGCTGGGGCTCGTCCCGACCCTGGTGATGTGGCTGTCGTCCCGCAATCTCACCGCCGGGGCGGCCGCGAGGCGCTTCTACGACGCCCCCTTCGGAATCCTGTTCCTCATGGTCCTGCCGGTGTGCGCGCTCGTCATCGGCTCCGGGACGATGGGCGACGAGCGACGCGACGGCACGCTGTCGTTCCTGCTGCTGCGCCCGATGCGGCGCTGGGTGATCGTGACGGCCAAGTTCGTCGCGGCCTGGGTGGCATCGACCACAATCGTCGCCGCGTCCGGTCTCCTCGCCGCGATCACGCTCGGCGCCCGCAGCGGCGACTACGCGGCGACGGGTCCGATCGTCCTGGCCGTCGCCATCTCGAGCGCGGTCTACGTGGCGGTGTTCATGCTGCTCGGGTACCTCACCTCGCGGGCGGTGCTCATCGGCCTCGTGTACGTGTTCATCTGGGAGTCGAGCATCACGTTCGCCGCCGCCGGTCTGGCGAACGTGTCGCTGTTTCGGATCGGGGTCACTGCCTACGCGGCGCTGGTCCCCGCTTCCCGGCAGCCCCTGAACGAGGTGCTCGGCAGCCTCGCGCCGGGGGCATGGGGTGCCATGGCCAAGGCGGTCGTGATCACGACCCTGGCGGTGCTGGCACTCGCCTCTCTGCTCCGCCGCCGCGACGCGTTGAGCGAGTGAGGCTCGCTCCGCTCGCAGCAATTGGCAATCAGCAATTGGCAATGGGACAGACCAGGCAGGGCGCCACGAGCCCCTCTCACCGGCGTGGCTCTGCGTTTCCGTCCAATTGCGAATCGCCAATTGCTGATTGCGGGCTACCCATCGGCCAAGAGCCAGAAGCCACGGGCCGCTCGCTCGTCGCGGTACCTTGTCGGCCGTGACGGAGCCTCACGCCCACTCCCTGTACCGCCGCATGGGCACGGCCGCGGCGATCGTCGCCGGCGGGGTGCTCGCGTCGCGGATCCTCGGCCTCGTCCGTCAGATCATCTTCGCCTGGCTGCTCGGTGCCGGGGCCAAGGGCGACGAGTACTTCGTGGCGTTCCTCGTCCCCGACCTCCTCAACTACCTGCTCGCCGGTGCCTACCTGGCGATCACGCTCATCCCTATCCTCACCCGGCGGTTTGCCGCCGGAGACGAAGACGACGCCCGACGCGCCTTCTGGGCGATCGCTCGGCCCCTGTCCATCGGCATCACCGTGCTCGTCGTCGTCGCCATGCCGTTCGTGGGAATGCTGCTGCGCGCCGTGGAGCCCGGCTTCACCGCGACGCAGGTGGCCGACGCAGCGCGACTGACCCGGATCGTCCTGCCGGCGCAGGTGTTCTTCATCCTCGGCCAGTTGTTCACGGCCTGGCAGTTCTCGCGAGAGAAGTTTGTCATCCCGACGCTGGGGCCGATCGTCTACAACCTCGGCATCATCGCCGGGGGCCTCATCGGCGGCGTCGGCAGGGAGAACCCGAGCGCCGACGGCTTCGCCTGGGGGGCGCTGTGCGGCGCCTTCTTCGGGATCTTCGTGCTCCAGTGGTGGGGGGCGCATCGCGAGGGCCTGCGCCTCCCCGGCGCGTCGATCCGCCGTCACCCGGCGGTGCGGCGCTACTTCGCCCTGGCGATCCCGCTCATGCTCGGCCAGTCACTGGTGGTGCTCGACGAACAGCTGGGACGGACCTTCGGGTCGCTCCACCACGACGGCGGCGTCTCCTGGCTCACGTTCGGGCGCCAGACGATGCTGGTGCCGGTAGGGGTGATCGCCCAGGCGGCGGGCGTCGCCGCCTACCCGTTCCTGGCGCGTCTCGTCGCCGAGGGCAAGCACAAGGAGATGGCGCGCACCGTCGGGCGAGCGATCCGCTATGTCGTGGCGTTCTCCCTCGCCGCGGCGGCGGCCCTCATCGCGCTGTCGATTCCGGTGGTCCGAGCCCTCTACGAGCGCGGCTCATTCGATGCCACCGACACCGTGGCCACCGCCGGAACCGTGATCCTGTTCGCTCTCGGGATCCCGATGTGGGGCATCCAGCAGATCCTGGCGAGGGGCTTCTACGCCCGCGAGGAGATGTGGACACCGGTGGTTGCGGGGACGCTGGCCACCGTCGCCGCGGTCCCCATCTACTGGCTGGCGAACCGAGCCCTCGGAGTCGACGGCCTGGCACTGGCCTCGAGCCTCTCGATAACTCTCTACACCGCCGCCCTCGCGGTCGCGTGGTATCGCCGCACCGACAGGGCAGAACTCCGCCCGGTGGTGCGCACCGCCGGGTTGACGCTCCCGCTCGCCGCCCTCGGAGGTGTGGCGGGTTGGGTGACGGCCACGATGCTGCTCAACGCCCTGGGAACCGGGGGGTTCGCCGCCAACGCGCTGGCGGTGGTGGTGGGCGGCATGGTGGTGCTCACCGTCGCCCTCGGGCTTCCCGCCGTGCGTCGCAACCTGCAGCGCCCCTGAACGGGGATCCCCCACGCGGAGGAGCGGCGCCAGAACGCCGCTCCTTCATTTCGGGTTGCCCCGGTTACTCCGCCATACGGCTGCATCTCGGGCGTACGCCCCAGACGCAGCGACTCTAGCGAGTCGGCCCGGCCTGGAGCCGACCTACTTCTTCGTCTCCTCGAACACCGTCGTGATCTCCGCGATCAATGCCAGGAGCTCGTCACCGACCGCCGGATCCATCGACTTCTTGGCGTCGCCGGCCTTCTTGGCGGCGCGCCAGAACAGGTCGTGGAGTTGGGGGAACTTCTCGAGGTGCGCCGGCTTGAAGTAGTCGGTCCACAGCACCCACAGATGGTGCTTGACCATCTCGGCGCGCTGCTCCTTGATGATGACGGCGCGCTGGCGGAACACCTCGTCGGTCGAGTCCTGGTACTTCTGGGCGATGGCCTTGACCGACTCGGCCTCGATGCGGGCCTGGGCCGGGTCGTACACGCCACACATCAGGTCGCAGTGAGCGTGAGCGACGCGTCGCGGCTTGGGAAACGGCATCGGAAGCACTCCTCTTGTCGACTGTGGCTCACCCTACACTCGCCCCGTTTCCAAGCTGGAGGCCGCCGCGACCAGTGCTCCATCGACCCGCCGGGCCGTTCGCAGAGTGATCGTCGCCGCCCTGACACTCCGCCTCCGCCGCTACGAGATCGCCGAGGAGAGCATGGCTCCGGCCCTGATGCCGGGCGATCGGGTGCTGGCGACGCGCTCGCCGCGCACCGTGAGGCCGGGGGACATCGTGGTCTTCCAAACCGAGCCCGGCTTCGACGTCGTCAAACGGGTGGCCTTGCCACCGGAGGGTGTCGAGGGCCTCTGGATGCTGGGAGACAACCCCGGCGCTGGAAGCCTCGACAGCCGGACGCTGGGCCCGATCGCCCGGGAAATGGTCGAGGCCAGGGTCGAGATGCGATCCCGGCCCCTTCCCATGGCCGCGGTGTGACGGCCGGGTGACTTGGCCTTAGAGCGTCCGCCAATAGGTGGGCGCTCTTGCGCAATGCTGATGGCTCTTCGGCCGGAGGCCTCATCGCGGTGCGATTGGG
>Ga0209341_10005258_pt1 | contig 11766 bp, 6 predicted proteins | sample RifCSP13_2_FD_184020 | JGI IMG/M metagenome (GOLD analysis project Ga0209341, IMG submission 184020) | Soil microbial communities from Rifle, Colorado - Rifle CSP2_sed 13_2 (SPAdes) (version 2) | ecosystem: Environmental > Terrestrial > Deep subsurface > Rock core/Sediment | place: Rifle...
GGCTGAGGCGCCGAGCAAGGGCTGGTACGCGCCGCTCCCGCTACTCAACCGTGTCCCCTCGTCCATCGAGGTGAGCCTGCCTTGTGGTCTATCTCGACCCCTGCGCTCCGAGGGCCCGGTCACGGTGCTCGCCACGGCGCGGCGTCCACGAGCGACCGAGGCACTTCAGATCACGCAGGAGGGCAGGGTTCTCCGGATCGGGGTCGGGAAGTCCCAGATAGGCAGCGTGCCCTGGCCCGCGAGCTGCCCGCTCGCCATCGAGGTGGCCGACGGCGAGGTCCGGCTTCCGAGCGGTCGGACGAAGCTCCGGACCGAGACGCTCGACGACATGCCGATCGTGACCGGATTGTTCACGAACCTCGATCTCCGATCCGGCAAACCGCCCGAGGTCAGCCTTCGAACAAGGCCCTTTGGGACATCGTGGAGCGCACGGCAGTTCGTCGCCGCGGGCGCCGCCGCGGTGCTCGCGGCTCTCGCGTTATTTCTGCTCATCGGCAGCCGCCGGCGTCTTCGGCCGCTTGGGTCGTTGCGCCGAGGCCTCCAATCCGCCTGGGCGGCGCGAGACGCTTCCGACGGCGTCGTCGTGGGCGCGCTCCTGGTCTGGTGGATCGTCGGACCGACGTTCTGGGACGACGGCTGGTACTGGACCGAGCACCGCGCCTTCGAGGAGTTCGGCGAGTTCAGTCTCTACTTCAACTCGTGGGGTCTGAGCGTGCCGCTCGGTTTCTGGCTCGAGTGGTTGCGCCACTGGGTGATCGGCTCGACGAGCGACCTCGTGGTCATGCGGCTCCCGAGCCTGCTCGCCGTCCTCCTGACGTGGTTCATCTGCCGCTGGTGCCTGCGAGGTGTCTCGCCCGGGCCACCTGGCTCCGTCGTCCGCTGGACGCTCGCAGGCGTCTTCCTCGTGGGCGCGACTTCGTGGGGCATGACGCTGAGGATGGAGCCCGTGGTGAGCTTGCTCGCCGTCACGACGCTCGCGGCGATGATTCGCTTCTCTCTGGCGCCAGGTCTCCTGCCGCTGACGATCGCCGTCCCGGCAGTCGCTCTCGCACTGACCGCTCATACGACGGGCATCGTCGCCGTGGCACCGATTCTGGCGGCTTCGCCGGCGGTGGTGAGCTGGCTACGCAATGGAGGGCGCTCCGCCGTTCTCTCGCTCGGAGCGCTGCTCCTCGTGGGGCTCGCGCTTGCTCTGATGCTCTTCACGCTCGACGCCGACCTGACTACACGCCTGGGGAACGCGCAGGTCCTGCGAGAGGCTGAGACGCACAGCTACCCGTGGTGGCGCGAGTACGTCCGCTATACGTCGTTCGACGCCTTGGGCGGCGGCACGACGATCCGTCGACTGAGCTTGCTGCTCCTGCTTCTCACGGTCGCTGTCTTCGTGGCTCGTCGCCGCCCCGACCGAACTGGGGTGTCGGCGCTTCCAGCGCGCTCCGTCGCCGTGGCGCTCGTTCTGCTCGCCTTCATCCCGAGCAAGTGGCCCTGGCACTTCGGCGCGTTCGTCGGGATCGGCGCCGTGGCTGCAGCCGCCGAGGTGGCGCGGCTCGTTCGCACACGCACCGAACAGGGCAGGCTGGACCTCAGGTTCATTGCTGCGATGGTCGTCCTTCCCGGCGTTGCGCTCCTGGCTTGGACCGCGCCCGGCAGATGGGGTGCCGCCTCGGTCTTGGAGAACGCGACGGCAAGAGACGGTTTCAACGCCTACACCTGGCTCGCTGTCTTGGCGGTCGTCGTCGCCGTGGCCGTCGTCGATCGGACACGGCGCCGGAAGCGACAACTGCCTGTGAACGAGGAGCTATCCACGATCACGGGGTGGTCGATCGCGTTCGTTTCGTTTGCGGCGGTGGGGGTGACCGTTGCGATCCTCGTGGCCGATGCGACCATCTCGTCGTGGAGCCCGGCGCGGCAGAACGTCGCAGCGCTCGCGGGAGGCGAGACCTGCGGTTTCGCCGACGAGCTCCGCGGCACGGACGACCTCACAGCCCGGATCTCGGAGCGAGGCTCGCCCACACTCGTGGTCGCACCGCTCGCGACCTACCTGCCGTGCGCTACGGCTCCCGCGATCGACGGGGGAGTCGCCGAAGTCCCATCGCTCATGATCTTCTACTTGCGGTCCTGGCCACTCGACCAGACGCATAGTCCTTTCGCCGCAGTTCCAGAGCTCTACGAGTTACGCCAGATCGCACGAGGACCGGAGGGCATACGCGTGATGTCTGTGAATCCACGCATTCCGGGATTCGAGCGCGCCGACGCTATCTCCCGTTAGGGCTCCGGCATCTCCCTACCGCAAGGGCGAGGGGGCGGCCCGCCCTTTGGCGGGGGGCACCCGCCGTAGGCCTGGGCATACTGCGCCAATGGCGGTTCGACACTCGCCGCGGTCGCAAGTGGACCCGCTGGCGCTCACCGGTCCCGCTGCCCAACTACCCACACCGGAGCTATCGATCGTCGTCCCGGTGTTCGACGAGGAGGACAATGTCGAGGCTCTCTGCGGGACCTTGATGCCCAGTCTCGAAGAGCTCGGGCGCTCCTTCGAGGTCATCGTCGTCGACGACGGCAGCCGCGACGACACGTACGCAAGGCTCACCCGGCTCGCAGCCGTCGACGAGCGCCTGAAGCTCGTCCGGCTCCGACGGAACTACGGGCAGACCGCCGCGATGGCGGCCGGGTTCGACCACGCGTCCGGCGACGTGATCATTCCCATGGACGGCGATCTCCAGAACGACCCCGCCGACATCGCCCTCCTCCTGGAGAAGATCGACGAGGGATACGACGTCGTCAGCGGTTGGCGCCGCGATCGCCGGGACAACTTCGTGCGCCGCCTGCCCTCGCGGATCGCGAACTGGCTGATCGGTCGCGTCACCGGAGTCCGCCTGCACGACTACGGCTGCACGCTGAAGGCGTATCGCGCGGAGATCGTCCGCGAGACACGGCTCTACGGCGAGATGCACCGGTTTCTCCCGGCGCTCGCGCACATGGCAGGTGCCAGCATCACGGAAGTTCCCGTCAGCCACCGCCCGCGCGTTTCCGGCCGCAGCAAGTACGGGCTCGGCCGCACCTTCAAGGTTCTGCTCGACCTCCTGACCGTGAAGTTCCTGTCGGTCTGGTCGACGAAGCCAAGCTACGTCTTCGGCGGCAGCGGCTTCATCCTCTGCTTTGCCGGCTCTCTGTTCGTCGCGTGGACGGCGTACCAGCGGCTCTTCAACGGCGTCTATGTCTACCGCCAGCCGTCGCTCCTCGTCGGCGTCTTCCTGTTCACGATCGGTCTCAACCTGATCCTCCTTGGTCTGCTCGCCGAGCTCATCGTCCGCACGTATCACGAGTCGCAGTCGAAACCCGTCTACCTCGTTCGCGAGCGGCGCAACTTCGAGGAGCAGGCGCCGCCTCAGTAGCGGCCGCGCACACAGCATGTGCGGGATCTGCGGGATCGTCGGGCCCGACCCGGTCGATCGCGAGGCCCTCGCTCGGATGACTCGCGTGCTCCGGCACCGGGGGCCGGACGACGAGGGCTTCTACGTCAGGGAGTACGAGGACGACGTCGCCGTGGGGCTGGGGTTCCGACGCTTGTCGATCATCGATCTCGAAACCGGCAACCAGCCGATCGCGAACGAGGACGGCTCGGTACAGCTGGTGTTCAACGGCGAGATCTACAACTTCCGCGAGCTGCGGAAGGAACTGGAGGGGCGCGGGCATCGGTTCGCGACGAACGCGGATACCGAGGTGCTCGTGCACCTCTACGAGGACCTCGGCGCCCGGTGCGTCGAGCGCCTCAACGGCATGTTCGCCTTCGCGCTCTGGGACGAGGCTCGGCGCGAGCTCGTGCTGACACGCGACCGGTTCGGCAAGAAGCCGCTCTACTACGCGGAGCTCGGACGCTCACTGCTCTTCGGGTCGGAGCTCAAGTCGCTTCTCGAGCATCCGCTCTGTCCACGGGAGCTCGACTTCGACAGCCTCTCCCGCTACCTCGCCCTCGAGTACGTTCCCACCCCGCGGTCGATCTTCGCGGGCGTCCGGAAGCTGCCGGGCGGTCATCTCCTACGGTGGCGCGACGGACGGGCGTCGATCGAGCGGTACTGGGACCTCTCGTTTGGCGACGAGGCCGAGACCAGAACCGACGACGACTACGTCGAGGAGTTCCGCTTGCTCCTGCAGCAGGCCGTCCGCAGGCGCCTGATCAGCGACGTCCCGCTCGGGGCCTTCTTGAGCGGTGGAATCGACTCGAGCTCCGTCGTCGCGATGATGGTCGATGCGCTGCCGCCCGACGCGGTCAAGACCTTCACGATCGGATTCGGCGAGCGCAGCTTCGACGAGTCGGAGCACGCCCGTCGCGTCGCCGCCCATTTCGGCGTCGACCACCACGAGGAGGTCTTCACGCCGAGCGTAATGCTCGACCTCCTCCCGACAGTTACCGACGTCCTCGACGAGCCGTTTGCCGACGCGTCGATCCTGCCCACCTACCTGCTGTCGCGATTCACACGCGAGTCCGTCACGGTCGCTCTCGGCGGCGACGGAAGCGACGAGCTCCTGGCCGGCTACCCCACGTTCCCGGCCGACCGCGTCGCGCGGCTCTATCGAATGCCTCGCCTGCTGCACGAACGCGTCGTCGTCCCGCTCGCCGACCGGCTGCCCGTGTCCACCACCAACTTCAGCCTCGACTTCAAGCTCAAGCGCTTCCTGCGCGGAGCGAGGTTGCCCACCGAGGCCCGCCACCCGACGTGGCTCGGCTCGTTCACGCCGGCCGAGCAGGCGGCGCTGCTCACGCGCCCGCCGGCCGACGCTCTCGAGGAGCAGCGGGGCGCCTTCGCTTCCGCTCCGACGGAGAACCCGCTCGAGCGCCTGATCTACCTCTACGCCACGACGTACCTGCAGGACGACATCCTGGTCAAGGTCGACCGTGCGAGCATGGCGTGCTCGCTCGAGGTGCGGGCGCCCTTCCTCGACGTCGACCTCGTCGAGTTCCTGGGACGGGTTCCTCCGCGGCTGAAGCTCCGGCGGCTCGACACGAAGCACCTGCTCAAGCGTGCGCTGGCGGATGTGCTCCCGCCGGGAATCGCGACACGCGCCAAGAAAGGTTTCGGCATTCCCGTCGCCGAATGGTTCAAGGGCCGGCTGCGCGAGCCGCTCCAGGAGGAGCTCTCTCAGACGCGGTTACAGGAGCAGGGCATCTTCGAGCCCGCCGAGGTCCAGCGCTTGATCTCCGAGCACCTGGCGGGTCGCCGCGACCACCGAAAGCCGCTCTGGACGCTGTTCGTCTTCCAGCTCTGGCACCGCCGCTGGCTGGAACGAGATGACTCACGCCGGACCCACGAAGTGCCGATTGAGAGGACGCAGCTTCGATCGCCGGCCGCCCAGAAACCCCCATGAAGCTTCACCTGCTCGAAGATCTCGTCTGCCCACTGTCCTCGGATCCCCTGAGGCTCGATTCCGTCACAGACGCGGACGGGGTGGATACCGGCGACCTCGTGTGCACCGGCTGCGGACGGCACTGGCCGATCCGGAACGGAATTCCGCGCCTGGTCCCGCCCGACCTCGAGGAGCAGCAGCGAAACACGGCGACTGCCTTCGGCTGGCAATGGCAGCACTTCGTGGAACTGCACCCGGAGTTCGAGGCGCAGTTCCTCGACTGGCTCCACCCGATCGACCGTGAGTTCTTCCGGGACAAGCGTGTGCTCGACGCCGGCTGCGGGACCGGCCGTCATGCGTACTTCGCGGCGGCGTACGGTGCGGGCGAGGTCGTGGCGATGGACCTGAGCGAGGCCGTGGAGACGGCACGCCGCAATCTGTCGCAGTTCGACAACGTCCACGTGCTCCAGGGCGACCTGCTACGCCCTCCGTTGCGCACTGTCACGGCCGGAGGCGGCTTCGACTTCGTCTACTCGATCGGCGTTCTCCACCACCTCCCGGATCCACGCGAGGGGTTCCGCAGCCTGCTCCGGTACGTCCGCCCGGGCGGGACGATCGCGGTCTGGGTCTACGGCTATGAGAACAACGGCTTCGTCCGCAACGTGGTCGAGCCGCTTCGTCGCGTGTCGACGACGATCCCACCGCCCCTTGTTCGTGCGCTCGCGTGGCCGCTCGCCGTCGGCTTCCACGGCGTCGCCAAGGGCGTGTACCGGCCGCTGAACGGGACAGCCGTCGGCCGCTCGCTCCCGCTCAACGAGTATCTCTCCAGCGTGGCTGATTTCAGCTTCCGCCAGAACTACGGCATCGTCTTCGACCAGCTCGTCGCACCGACCGCCGCCTATATCAAGGGCCCCGAGCTCGAGCGCTGGTTCGAGGAGCCCGGCCTCGAGGATGTCCAGATCTCGCATCGACACGGCAACTCCTGGCGTGGCCGAGGGCGCATGCCGGCCGCCGTGACCTGACCATGGTCGAGACGACGGAGCTCGTCGAGCAGAACGGTGCGGCGCGCACGGAGGAGCGCGCTCCGCTGGTCGTACCCAAGCGCGTACGTCTCGCCCAGGCGCTGGCGTTCGTCGCCGTGGTCGCCGCCGTCATCGGCGCGCTCGGCCCTGCAGACAGCGTCCGCACGACCTATTCCTGGCCACCGGCGGAACTGCCGTCGGGGACGCCGAACCGCCTCTGGTACACGCCGCTCCTTCTCATCCGGCGGACGCCTGAAACCGTCTCCGCTCGCATTCCTTGCTCGATTCCCCTCGCGCTTCCGGGCGCCCTACGTCCGGTAACAGTCCTGGCGACGGCGCGTTTCCCGGAGCGGAACAGGGGTCTCGCAGTGACCCGAAGCGACGGCCGGCTGGTCGTCGCGATAGGTGACCGCATCTTGAGCCGCGTCGGTCTCCGCAGCGCCTCCGCGGGTGACGGAGACTGCGCCTACGTCCTCCGGATCGCCGACCGGCGCTGGTCGCTCGAGGGTGGGCCTGGGGACGTCTCGTTCGGAGGCGGCCTCGAAGCGATGCCCGTCGTCAACGGCCTCTTCTCCGCCCTCGACGTGCGATCGGGAACGCCTCCGTCGATCGAGGTCACGACGGCCGTGCACGCATCCCACGCGACCGTGCGCCAAACCGTCGCCTGGACGCTGGCGGTGCTCGGTGCGCTCACGGCCCTCGTCCTCGTGAGCTTCGAACGGAGGCCACGACGACTCTGGAGCGTGATCGCGGCAGGTGCACGGAAAGGCCGAGCGCGAGTGCGCGCGGCGGACGCGGTCGTCGCCGCGGTCCTTCTTGGCTGGTGGGTGATCGCGCCCGTCTCGTACGACGATGGCTGGGTCGCCGCCAGAGCGGATAACTACTCGGCCTCAGGGGGCTTCTCGGCCTTCTACAACGCCTTGGGCGCGAATCAGCCCCTCGGCTACTGGCTGGAGTGGGCGCAACATTGGCTCACCGAGAGCACGAACGCGCTGCTCGTCCTCCGGATACCGGCGCTCCTCTGCCTGGCGGCGACCTGGGTGCTCTGCCGCTGGATCCTCACGCGGCTGCTGGCTGCTACCACCGGCGACGAACGCGTTGCCCTCTGGGCACTCGCATGCGCGTTCGCGGTGGGCGCGCTGGCCTGGGGAATGACGCTCCGCCCGGAGCCCTTCGTCGCGCTCCTCGTCACCGGTGTGGTCGCGTGCACCGTCCGCTTCTTGGAGCGGCAGACGGTTGCTCCGCTGGCCGTTGCCGCGGTGCTCGTCGCGCTCGCGATACCGGCACACCCAGCCGGCATCGTCTCGCTGGCCCCGCTGCTCGTCGCCACCCCCAGGCTGATCCGGTGGGCACGGCCACAGCTGATCGTCGCAATGACGATCTTCCTCGCCGCCGGCGCTCTCCTCGTCTTTCTGGGGTTCGTCGGATCCGACCTCGAGCTGCGGAGCGCCGACGGGCAAACCCACCGCGCGTACGGCGACGCAACAGCCAACTGGCGGGAGGAGGTCACCCGCTACGCGCAGCTCTTCGAATCGCCGATCTTCGCAAACCCGATGAGGCACGTATCTGTCGCCCTGATGATGCTCGCGGTTGTCGCGTACCTCCTCCGGCGCCGGCGGAAAGGGAGCTTCATGCTCGACCTTCCGAGCGCCGCGCTCTCCGTCTCGCTCGTCCTGCTCATCGCGACTCCGAGCAAGCGACCTTGGCACTTCGGGACGCTGCTCGCGGTCATCGCCCTCGCGGTGGCTGCGGAGACGGCTCGGCTCCGAGGCGAAGCGAAGCGCTCGGATCGTTGGCGGGCCCTACCGTTCTTGGCGATCGTCGTGGCCGTCTTCGCAGCGGCCTGGGCATGGTCGCCACGTGGCCCGTGGAACAACCTCGATCTCCAGTCGCTCGACTGGATTCTCGCCTTCGAGAGACGGATCTCCCTTGCGACTCTCGCGAGTCTTCTCCCGCTCATCCTGCTCGGCGTGGCCGCTTTCGTCGAGCTTGCCCGGGACCGTCGTGACCGCCTGCGAGACGTCCCGTGGCGCGTCGCATCCTGGACGGCGCCTGCGCTGGCGATTCCGGTGATCGCGTTCACTGCGGCCGTCCTCGTCGCCGACACCGTGAAGACGGATTCCTGGACGGTCGCTCGCCAGAACGTGGACACGCTTACCGGCAACCTCCACTGCGGCTTCGCTGACGACGCCCTCGTCGCGTCAGCAAGCTCGATGCACCCCCTCGCGGCGGTCGGAACCGGCAAGGGCCGACGCGCCCCGGCTTGGGTGCCGCCCTCACCTGTCGAGGGCCTGCCCCGCTTCGCCGTCGGGCCGATCGGTGGTGGATCTGCTTTCTCGCCCTGGTTCGACGTCTCCGGCGGGCAGCCGTTCGGGGTGTTCGTTGCTGGATCGCCAACGCTCATGGAGGACCTCGCTCTCGAGTGGGGTCAGCGCCGCCGAGGCCGGATCGAACGGCTCGGCACCGACGAGCTCCAGCCGGAGGCGGACGTCATCGCCGAGACGCGACCCGACCTCGTGACCTGGCGCTTCCTCTCGAGTCAGGAGCTGCCGTCCCCGGAGCAAGGTGCGGGCGCAGTTCGCTTTGTGCTTCCCAGCGGTGTCGCGCTCGGATCCGCATTGGCCGTGACCGCGCCGGTCACCTACGCGAACGAACGGCTCGCGCGTCGGATGGCCGGAACGAGCGCCTCGTCGCTCGTGCTTCCGAACATGCTGATGTACGTGCCCTGCGCACACCAGCCGCGCCTCGACGACGGGGTGGTCGAGGCGCCGAGGCAGATCGTGGCTTTCCTCTATTCCTGGCCGGTCGGGCTCCCCACGAGTCCGTTCAGCGGCCTGCCTGACCTGTACCCGCTTCAGCGACTCCCGCTTGCTGACGCGAAGGGAACACCCCGCGGGGCCGTCCTCTACGACGTCGATCGACGGATCCCAGGCGCCCTGACCGCCCCACCTGACAAGACGAGTGGATAACGGATGGTGGAGACGACCGAGCTCGTCGACGAACGGCCGCTCCACCAGGGTCGGGCCAGGGTACGGCCGACACAGAGGGCGCTTGGTCCTCTTCGGCTTGCGGTCGTTCTCACAGTTGTCGCTGCAACGCTGATCGGCGTCGCCGGGCTCGTCGACCTGTTCCAGGTCTACGACACCCGGGCGGATCACAACTCCTCCCTGAGCTACCTCGATCGCGCGTACGGCGACGTAGAAGCGGAGGGGCCGGACCTCTGGCCGCCGCGCAGGGTGGTGGGGGAAGCGCTGGCGACGATGCCCGAGAACGCTCGCTATCGCATTCTTTTTGGTCCGACATGGCGTTCGACCTGGGAGACGAAGTGGACGGACGAGTTCACCGAGGGCTTCCTTCGGTTCTTCCTCCTTCCTCGCGTCGAGTCCGAGTCCGAGGAGGCTCCGTGGGTGTTCTGCTTCGCGTGCGACACGTCTGAGCTCGACGGCCGGTTACGCGTCCTCGCTCGGAGCAAGGACGGTCTCCTGTTCGGGAGGGTCGAGAGATGACCGTCCGGGCTATTGCGGGGCTCGTGGTCCTGAACCTCGTCATCCTCGGAGTCGGCGCCTCGGTGCTCTGGGGTATCCGCGGTTGGCGCTGGTGGTCCGCGTTCCTCCGGCTCGCAGGCCTGGCGTATCTCGTCGGCGTCGCCTCGCTCACGATCCTGCTGACGCTCGAGGTCGTGCTCCGCATCCCGTTCGGCCTGGCGACATTCCTGGCGAGCGCGACGCTTATTGCGATGGGCGGGGTCCTCGTGGGCGCCCTGCGCGGAAGGTCGCGACCCGGGTTACGGCCACCCCGCTGGCGTCTCGGGCCGCCCTCCCTCCTGACGGCTGCGTTCGCAGCTGCGATCGCGCTCTTCCTCGAGGCGTTGTTTCGCTCCACTCGGCTGCTTCCGCTCTTCGAGACCGATGCATGGTGGGTCTGGACGCTCCGGGCCAAGACGCTCTACTTCTTCGGAGATCTCGGTCCCGACACGCTCGTGCGCGCGACGACCCTGAGCTATCCGCCGGGCCTTTCGCTGCTGCACGCCGCGGGCTTCGAGGCGATGGGCGGACCGGACACGGTGACGCTCCACCTTCAGCATTGGTTCTTCGCAGTCGGCTTCGTGGCCGCCCTTGTCGGGCTGCTCCTCGGACGCGTGAGAACGGCGATCCTGCTCCCCTTCGTCCTCCTGACCCTCGTCATGCCCGGCTTCGCGGACCGCGTGAACTGGGCGATGGCGGACCCGCTCCTCGCGTACCTCGTGGCTATAGGCGGACTCCAGCTCTACCTGTGGCTCGAGGACAGGTCCAGATGGCGTCTGGAGTCCGCGACGCTCCTCCTGGGGAGCGCGATGCTGATCAAGCGCGAAGGCCTGATCCTCGTGCTCTGTGTCGTGGCAGCGGCACTCGTCGCCTCATGGGGCGAGCGACGCTGGGCGTGGCCGTGTGTGGCGGCAGCCTCGGGGATCGCTCTTGCCCTGGCGGCACCCTGGCGCATCTTCCTCGCGGCGACCGGCGTGCGCGATGCGCCGACGTCCGGCTACCTCTCCTTCCTCGATCATCCGGAGAGAGCGTTGCCCTCGCTGCGTCTCGTGCTCGAGACGCTCTTCGACCCGATCTGGGCCGGGCTCGGCGCCATCGCCGTCATCGCGCTCGTGCTCGCTTTCGTGGCAGGCGAGCGGAAGCTCGGCGCTTTCGGCCTGACATTCCTCGCGGCGTCGGTGCTCGGATCGGCATTCGTGATCTGGTCGGAGACCGCCTTCGAGATCTCGCAAGCGCCTGCCGTCAACCCGGTCATACGGATGGTGCTGGTGACGGTGCTCGTCGTGGCTCCGCTGGTGCCACTCTCACTGGAGACGGCGTGGCGGCGCGGGTCGCCGGCCGGTGCGCCCGCGGTGACCCGTGCCGATCACGGGCGCTCGAGGACCGGAGCGCGGGTGACGCTGGCCTGGGCGATCATCGGCGCGTCGCTGCTCCTCTACCCTGCCTCGATGGCGGCGGGGTATTCGGGGCTGGCCCTCGCCGGCGGTGCCCCGAGGTTTCCGGGCCCGGACGAGTGCGTTCTCCCGGCGACGGACGCCCGGAACGTGCGCGTCGTGCTCGGCTACCGGGAGACCTACGCCGACGCGAGAGCTCTGACCGCGCGTGCCCGCGCGTCCGGCCTCAACGCGACCGGCGTGTCCCTGGACGACTGCGGACGACTTCGCGTGTTCCTCGACGATGTTCCCCCGGGAAGCGCAGCAGGCGTCGTCCGGGCAGCGAGAGCCGCCGGCTTCGAGGCGTCACTCGAGCGGGACCCGGACGGCTGAGCACTCGCGAAACGGAGCGACCGCGCGCGTATCGCTAGCTCTTGTGGGTCGCGACGGGACGCCTAGTGCCGCGCGTGGTCGTCGGGACCCAGCCGGACGAGCCGCCGGTTC
>Ga0209341_10005259_pt1 | contig 11765 bp, 12 predicted proteins | sample RifCSP13_2_FD_184020 | JGI IMG/M metagenome (GOLD analysis project Ga0209341, IMG submission 184020) | Soil microbial communities from Rifle, Colorado - Rifle CSP2_sed 13_2 (SPAdes) (version 2) | ecosystem: Environmental > Terrestrial > Deep subsurface > Rock core/Sediment | place: Rifle...
AGCGGCGGCGGCGCAGCGCCAGGTGGATCCGCGCACCACCCGCGCGCCCGGCGCGACCGCCAAGCCCTCCAAGAAGAAGAAAGCCGCGGAAGGCGGCGATCAGAAAGCGCAGGGATGAGCCGGTGGCTCGTCTCCTGGCCCGGATGAGAGCAGTGGAGCGGGGGTGAGATCATGAAGGAACTCATCGAGCACATCGCCAAAGCGCTGGTGGACGACCCCTCGCAGGTCAGTGTGACCGAGGTGACGACCGGCCCGGACGTGATTCTGGAACTGCGCGTCGCGCCGGGGGACATGGGACGGATGATCGGACGAAGCGGGCGCGTGGCCAACGCCATGCGCACGCTGGTGCAGGTCTGCGCGGTGCGCGAGGCCAAACGCGCGCAACTCGAAATCGTGGAGTGAGGCAGAGCGGGCGCACAGCCCGCTCTTAGGTTATCCACGAATGAACACGGAGTTTCAGGAAGAATTTTCGTGAAGTGGGGGTTATGTATCAGGAATATCACCGCGACCATTTCACCATCAGCACCGATCCCTCGCGGTTGGACGTGGATGCCATCCACGCCTTCCTCACCCGCTCGTACTGGGCCGAGGGCATTCCCAGGGACATCGTCGCCCGCTCCCTCCGGCATGCGCTGTGTTTTGGCCTGTACGACGGGGACAAGCAGATTGGCCTCGCCCGCGTGGTTTCGGACTTCGCGACGTACGCCTACCTCGCCGACGTCTACATCCTCGAAGCGTATCGCGGACGGGGGCTGGGCAAGTGGCTCATGGCCTGCGTGGTGGGGCATCCTGACCTGCAGGGCCTGCGCCGTTGGAGCCTGGCGACGCGCGATGCGCACGGCCTCTACCGGCAATTCGGTTTCACCGGCCTGAAGATACCGGAGAGGCACATGGAAATACTCGACCCTGAGGTTTATAAGAAGCGGACGGCAGGATAGTGACCGTCCGCATTCGGACGACAGGCGAAAAGTTACGTGAGCGCGCCACCTGAGTTACTGGCCGTAGGCCGCGTTCTGCGCCCGCACGGGGTGCGCGGCGAGCTCCTGGTCGAGGTCCTGACCGACCTCCCGGAACATCTGGAGGCAGTCGAGACGGTGTATCTGGGCGACACGGCCGAGCCGCATGCGCTCGAGCACGTCCGCTTTCACCGTGGCCGGTTGCTCATACAACTGGCGGACTGTCCCGACCGAAACGCCGCCGAAGCGTTCCGCGGGGAGTTGGTGCAAATTCGCATGGACGCCGCCGCGCCGCCTCCGCCCGGCTCGTATTACTATCATCAGATCATCGGCCTGCAAGTGGTGACGGAGGAGGGAGAGCCTTTGGGCGAAGTCGTCGAGATTTTGGAGACTGGCGCCAATGATGTGTACGTGGTCCAAGGCGCCAGCGGCGAAATCCTGCTGCCGGCCCTGCGGAGCGTTATTCGCGGGATTGACCTCGACGCAGGCCGCATGACTGTGCGCTTGATGGAAGGACTGCGGTAAGGATGAAGGCCAATAGCGGAAGGATGAATATGGGCTTTCTTCATCCCTCATCCTCGCGCAGCGGCCGTCATCCTTGACACTCTCCAAACCCCTGTGCTATTCTGCCCGCGCTCCCCGGAAGGAGAGCGGGGCCGATATGCTCACCAGCGCCGCCGAATTCGTCCCATACTTTGAGCGGATCCGCCCGCCGCAGTGGTTCGGCGTCAACGTCGAGGCGCTGCCTCGGGATTGAAGGAAAGCCATGAGCGCAGACCTCCGTTACTGGATCGGCTTCAACCTCGTCAAGGGGATCGGCCCGACCAAAGTCCGGGCGCTGCTGGAGCACTTTGGCGACCTGCGTTCCGCGTGGACGGCTGCGCCCGACGAGCTGCGCGCTGCGGGATTGGATCGCCGCTCGCTGGAGAGCCTGCTTGCCGCGCGGACCGGGATGGACCTCGACCTCGCGCTGAAACGGGTCGAGCGGGCCGGAGTACAGGTGCTCACGTGGGAGTCGGAAGGCTATCCGCGCAACCTGCTCAATATCGCCCAGCCGCCGCCCGTCCTGTATGTGAGGGGGACGCTGACCCCGGCGGACGAGTGGGCCATGGCGATGGTTGGGACGCGGCGCGCAAGCGCATATGGCCGCGAGGTCGCGCGGGAGTTGGCGCGGCAGCTGGCTGCAAGCCACGTGACGGTCGTGAGCGGCCTCGCGCGGGGGATTGACTCGGTTTCGCATCAGGCCGCGCTCGACGCCGGGGGACGCACGATTGCGGTGCTCGGTTCTGGCCTCGATTACATCTATCCGCCTGAGCACAAGATGCTGGCGGAGGCAATTGCTAACTCCGGCGCGCTCGTGAGCGATTATGCGCTTGGCACGCCGCCGGAGAACGTCAACTTCCCGCCGCGCAACCGCATCATCAGCGGCCTGGCTAAGGGCGTGGTCGTCGTCGAAGCGCCGGAAGGCAGCGGCGCGCTCATCACCGCCGAATTCGCCGCCGAGCAGGGGCGGGATGTGTTTGCCGTGCCGGGCAGCATCTTGCAGCGGTCGTGCCGCGGGACAAACAAACTGATTCAGCAGGGGGCAAAGCCCGTGCTGAACGCGACCGACGTCCTTGAAGAATTGAACATGACGTTGGTGACTGAATATACGCAGGCCAGCCTCGCCTTCCCTGCCGATGAGACCGAAAGGCAACTGATGTCGTTTCTCTCGGCGGAACCGGTGCACGTGGACGAGCTCCGCGCCAAGACGGGGTTGCCCATCGCGCAAGTCTCTAGCACGCTCGCGCTGATGGAGCTCAAGGGCCTGGTGCGGCAGGTGAGCGGAATGAATTACGTCGCCGCGCGGGAAGCGCGCGCCGAATATCGAGTGGAGTAGATCGAGCGGGGAAGCGGGGGTGCAGGGGAGAATATCTCCCTTGCTCCGTCGCTCCCCTGCTCCCTTGCGTCGAACTGAAATGGAGCATTATTACGCAGTCATCATGGCTGGCGGCGGCGGCACGCGGCTGTGGCCGCTCTCCCGCCAGGATCGGCCCAAGCAGCTGCTCAAGCTGCTCGGCGAACGAACGCTGTTCCAGATTGCCGTGGACCGGCTGGCGCCGCTCTTCCCGCCGGAAAATATTCTGGTGGTGACGAGCGCCGCCTACGCCAGCGCCATGCGGCAGCAGCGCCCAGCCCTGCCCGAGGACAATTTTGTCGTCGAGCCAGCGCCGCGCGGCACGGCGCCGGCGATTGGGCTGGCGGCCCTGCAGGTTCGCCGCCGTGACCCATCTGGTATCATGGCCTGCCTGACGGCGGATCACTTCATCCGCGATGAGGCCCGTTTCCGGGACCTGCTCGCCGCCGCCGCGCAGACGGCGCAGCAAGACTATCTCGTGACGCTCGGCATTGCGCCGACCTTCCCCGCCACGGGCTTTGGATACGTCCAGCGCGGCGATGCGCTTGGGACCTTCAGTGTCTTTGAAGTCTTCCGGGCGCAACGTTTCAAGGAGAAACCGGCTCTGCCGGAGGCGGAAGCCATGCTGGCGGACGGGGCGCACGCATGGAACTCCGGCATGTTCGTCTGGCGCGTGGAGCGCATCCTGGCCGAGTTTGCCCGGCAGATGCCGGACCTTCACCAGCAGTTGATGGCGATTGAAGCGGACTGGGCCTCTCTCGCCGAAGTGTGGCAAGGCGTGCCCACGACTACGATAGACTACGGCATCATGGAAGGCGCGGAGAATGTCGCTGTCATCCCGGCGAAAGATCTGGGCTGGAGTGACGTAGGGAGTTGGGAATCTCTGCTGGAAGTGCTCGCGCCGGACGAAGCGGGCAACGTCGTCATCGGCGGCAAGCATCTCGCCGTCGCCACAACGGGCGCGCTCATCCATGCCGCACGCCAGGGGCCGCGCCGCCTCGTCGCCACGATCGGCGTCTCGGACCTGGTGATTGTGGACACCGAGGATGTGCTGCTGGTCTGCCCGCGCGAGCGAGCGCAGGAGGTGCGGGCGCTGGTCGAACAACTGAAACAGCGCCCAGACGGCGAGCAATATCTCTGACGAAGAGTAGAGATATTCCGCCGGAACGTCTCTACGGATCACGGTTCACGGATAACTATGGAAGCATACTGCGTAAAGTGTAAGACTAAGCGAGAAATAACGGAGGCCGAGGCCGTCTTTACCGCTTCGGGGACTCCGGCGACCAAAGGCAAGTGCCCGGTGTGCGGGACGACGCTGTTCCGCATGGGCGCGACCGAGGCCCACGCGCATCTGCCGCGCCCGGAGAAAGTCAGCCGCGCGACGAATGGCAAGGCCAGGAACGGAGGCGGCGTCAAACGCGCTGGCCGGCTGGTCATCGTCGAGTCGCCCGCCAAGGCCAAAACGGTGGGGCGCTTTCTGGGGAGAGGCTACACCGTCAAGGCCTCGGTCGGCCACGTGCGGGACCTGTTGCGCTCGGCCCTCTCGGTGGATGTGGACAACGACTTCGCGCCGAAGTACCGCGTGCCGAACGAGAAGCGCGAGGTCGTCAAGACGCTCAAGTCCGAGGCCGCTCAGGCCGAGGAGGTGTATCTCGCCACCGACCCTGACCGCGAGGGCGAGGCGATCGCCTGGCATTTGATGGAGGCCGCGCAGATCGAGCCGGAACGCGCGCGGCGCGTGGTCTTTCACGAAATCACCAGGCCGGCGATTGAGGCGGCCTTCGCGCACCCGCGCGAGATCTCGATGGACCTGGTCAACGCCCAGCAGGCCCGGCGCATCCTCGACCGGCTGGTGGGCTACTCGCTCAGCCCGCTGCTGTGGGCCAAGGTCCGGGGGCGGCTTTCCGCCGGGCGCGTGCAATCGGTGGCGGTGCGGCTGATTGTGGATCGCGAGCGGGAGATCGAGGCGTTCGTCCCGAAAGAGTATTGGACCATCGAAGCCGAACTCTCCAAGGGCCACGACAGCCGCCGCAAACCGCAGGCCTTCCGCGCCCGGCTGATCAAAGTGGGCGAGGCGGAGGTCGGCGCAGGCGACGAGTGCCTCTTGAAAACGGAAGCCGACGTGCAGCCGCTCGTCGCCGACCTGGAGAAAGCGCGTTACGTCGTCGCCAAAGTTAAGACGGGCGAGCGCCGCCGCAACCCTCCGCCGCCGTTCACGACCAGCACGCTGCAACAGGAAGCGTCGAAGCAGTTGGGGTTCACCGCCAAGCGCACGATGGCGACGGCCCAGCAATTGTATGAAGGCATCGAGATCGGGCACGGAGAGGCGACCGGCCTCATCACCTACATGCGCACCGACAGCACGAACGTCTCCGAGATAGCCCAGCGCGAGGCGCGCGAGTTCGTGACCCAGCGCTATGGCGCGGAGTATGTGCCGCCGGCGCCGCCGCAATACAAGACCCGCTCCAAAGGCGCGCAGGAGGCCCATGAGGCCATCCGCCCGACGCTGGTGGCGCGCGAACCTAAGGCCCTGGCCGAGTATCTGACCAAGGACCAGCTTAAGCTCTACACGCTGATCTGGCAGCGGTTTGTCGCAAGCCAAATGGCGGCGGCGGTTTTCGACACGGTCTCCGTGGATATTGCCGCGCAGGGCCAGGCGCAGAGTTATCTCTTCCGCGTCGCCGGCTCGACGCTGAAGTTCGCGGGTTTCCTCGCGGTCTATCACGAAGCGCGCGACGACGACGCCGCGCCTGAGGAGGGAGAAGAAGAGGCTGCCAACCTCCCGCCGCTCTCGGTGGACGAGGTGTTGACCCTCATCCGGCTGCTGCCCGAGCAGCATTTCACGCAGCCGCCGCCGCGCTACACTGAGGCCAGCCTGGTCAAGACGCTGGAAGAGTACGGGATCGGTCGCCCGTCCACCTACGCGCCTATCCTCTCCACAGTTCAACAGCGGGGTTACGTGGCCCGCACAGACAAACGCCTGGTCCCAACCGAGACCGGAATGATCGTCAACGATCTGCTGGTCGGCCATTTCCCTGAAATCGTGGACGTGAATTTCACGGCCACCATGGAAGAGGAGCTGGACGACATCGCCGAGGGCCGCCGGGACTGGGTACGGGTGATGCGCGAGTTCTGGGACGAATTTTCCGCGCAGGTGAAGGCCGCCGAGGCCGAGATGCCCGAGGTCAAGTCGGAACCGGAAATGGTCGGGCGGGATTGCCCGCAGTCGGGCCACCCGCTCATCATCCGGTACAGCCGCTACGGCAAATTCATCGGCTGTTCGAACTTCCCGGAGTGCCGCTACACCGAGCCGTGGCTGGAGAAAATTGGCGTCAAGTGCCCCAAATGCGGCGGCGAACTGGCCGAGCGCAAGACCCGCAAGGGGCGGGTATTCTACGGATGCGCCAATTATCCGGCGTGTGATTTCACCTCGTGGAAGCGCCCCTTGCCCCAGCCCTGCCCCAAATGCGGCGGTCTGCTGGTTGCGGCGAACAAGAACCACGCCCAATGCACAGTCTGTGGGCATCAGGTTGAGCAGTCGGCCCTGCCGTCGCTGGCAGAGGCGCACGCCTCCGGCTAGCGCCTGACGCAGCCTCCGGTCAAGCCAGAAACCCGGTTTCTATGCAGAAACCCGGTTTCTGCATTCAATCACCTGGCACGCCCCTTGCACGATCAGGTTAGCCCTTCGTTTGCGTTCACTGTCCGACTAATATACAATCCCCGCGCCTATATGCCAGGGAGACGAAGATGAATAACCTTGCGACAACTGTGAATGACGTCATCAAAAAACAACCTATGCTTGTCGCCCTCGCGGCTTTTATCCTCGGGGTAATTATCGGGCTGCCGGTGCTGGGTTGGGGTCTATGGCCGGTGGAGTGGAAAGACTCCGACATAGCCCATCTGCGAGGCGATTTGAAGCAGGAATACATGAGCCTGGTGGCGAGCGCCTACGCGCTTGAGCCGACGACAAATGGCTATAACCGCGCCAAAGAGCGCCTTGCGGCGCTCGGCCCCGACGCAGCCCAGAGCCTTGCCGAGGCCGAGGCTTCGGCCACCGGGGCGGACAAGGCCCGGCTGGCTGCTCTGCGGACGGTGTTGGAGACGACCGGGGACCTTGCCAGCCCTGGAGGGGGCGCAGCCTCCGCGCCCGGCCTGCTCTCCCAGCTTGCTGTGCCATTGATCGCGTGCGGGGCCGTGGTGATCCTCGGCCTGGTTGGCGGACTGTTGTACCTGCGCCTGGGAGGCGCGCTGGGGCGCGGCCGATCTGCAGCGCCCAGGCCAGGCTTGGGCGCCCAAGCCGCCGAGATGATGGAAATGCCCTCCACAGCCGCCACCCCCTTCGGTGAACCACCCATCGCCCGCTTTATGACGACCTATACACTGGGCGATGACCAATACGATGACTCCTTCAGCATTGACGGGCCGGATGGCAGTTTTTTTGGCGAGTGCGGCATGGGCATCTCCGAGACGATCGGCGTGGGCGACCCCAAGAAAGTGACGGCCTTTGAGGTGTGGCTGTTTGACAAGAATGACATCCGAACTGTCACCAAAGTCGTGATGAGCGAGCACGCCTTCCGCGACGAGGCGCTCAAGAGCCGCCTCGCCGCCAAAGGCGAACCGATCCTGGCCGCTGCCGGGGACACGGTCTCCCTCGAAACGGCCACGCTGGTCGTGACCGCTCGCGTGGTAGATATGGCTTATGGCGGTGGAGCACTCCCGCCCAGTAGTTTCTATGAGCGGATGACGGTTGAACTGGCGGCCTACCAGAGACCCGCAGCCTGATCCTACTGGCTGGGTCATCCGGTCCGGCGCAAGAGCAGAGAATTAAAAACGACCCGCACACTGGCGGGTCGTTTTGTTTGGAACAGGCGGGCGGCCCCTATTCAATCTTGAGGATCTTGAATTTGATTGTCCCGTTGGGGGTCTGGGCCTCGGCGGTCTCGCCGACCCGCCTGCCCATGAGCGCCTGGCCGATGGGAGACTCATTGGAAATTTTGCCTTCGCGCGGGCTGGCTTCTTTCGCTCCGACGAGTGTGAAGGTTTCCGGGTCCTCGCCTGGCTCCTGCACGGTGACGCGGTTGCCCACGCCGGCGATTTCGGCGACGCCCTTGCCGTTATGGACGATGGTCGCCGTCCGCAAGACCAGCTGCAGCTCCTGAATGCGGCCTTCGAGAAAGGCCTGCTGCTCCTTGGCCATGATGTAATCGGCGTTTTCCGAGAGATCGCCCATCTTGATCGCCTCGCGCAGGCGGGCGGCCAGTTCGGTGCGTTTGGTCGTAGTCAATTCCTCCAGTTCCGCCTTGAGCTTTGCGGCGCCTTCGGAAGTCAGATAAGTTTCAGCCATAAAGTTGGATGCCTCACTGCATTGTTGCACATTATACCGTTCTACCCGCGTCCCAGGATACTCTTCTTTTTGTCTTATGGCCGCGTGTGCGGGTCGAATAGCTTGTAATGCTCGTCCAGCGCAAACCGGTCGGTCATCCCGGCAATATAGTCGCACACCACCCGGTAAAGATCGCCTTTTTCGTCGGCGCGTTTGTGCGTTTCCGTGGGCAGCTGCGCCGGTTCGCGCGTATACGCCTGGAACAGGTCGCCCAGGATGTTCTCGGCCTTCACCTGCATGCGGACGACGCGGTAGTGCCGGTACATGTTCTCGAACAGGAAGCGCTTGAGCTGCTTGTTGCGTGCGGCCATCTCGGCGCTCCAGCCGACGACGTTGTGCGGCAGGCGCTGCAACTCGCCCGCCGATTGGCTCCCCGCCTCGGCCAGGCGTTTTTCGGTGGCGCCCAGCAGGTCGCTCACCTCGATGCCGATCAGCCGCCTGATCAGGCGGTGACGGGTGAGCTGGTCCAGCATTTCCGCCTCCCAGCCGATGCTCTCCCGCGCCACTTCCCACAGTTCCAGCCCGGCCAGTTCGGCCGGCATAATCAACTCAGCGCGCAGGCCGTCGTCCAGGTCGTGGGCGGTGTAGGCCAGCTCGTCGGACCCGTTGGCGATTTGGGCCTCCAGATGGCCGCGCGTGTGCGGGTCGTACTCCCCGGCGTCGGCCAGGTCGTATTCGGTCTCGTGTTTGACGATCCCCTCACGCACTTCCCACGTCAGGTTCAGCCCCGGCCAGCGGGGATAGCGCTTTTCGAGCTTGGTCACGATCCGCAGCGACTGCTTGTTGTGATCGAACCCGCCATGTCCTTCCATCAACCGGTTGAGCGCGACCTCGCCGGAGTGGCCGAAGGGCGGGTGCCCGAGGTCGTGCGCCAGACAGATGGCCTCGGTGAGGTCTTCGTTCCCCCCGAGGACGCGGGCCAGCGTCCGGCCAATCTGCGCGACCTCGAGGGTGTGCGTCAGCCGGGTCCGGTAATAGTCGCCTTCGTAGTTGACGAAGACCTGCGTCTTGTATTCGAGGCGGCGGAAAGCCGTCGTGTGCAGGATGCGGTCCCGATCGCGCTGAAACGCCGTGCGGTCTTCGGGTTCGGGGTCTGGCTGGTAGGCGCGCCCGCGCGAGTCCCGGCTCTTCAAACCATAGGGCGCCAGGGTCTGCGCCTCACGCTCTTCGAATTGCTGGCGGGTGAAAATCATGGCCTTGTTCCGCAGGAAGGCGAGAATATCACCGAGGCGCGGGTTTTGTCAACGGATGGGCAGATGGTATTATTCCGCCATTCCCGTGTGTGGAGGAGAATGATTATGGCCACAAAAGGCAAGAAGACAGCTAAGAGGGCGGCGAGCGGCAAGCCCAGGGCAAAGCGCGCCCTGGCCCCAAAGGCACCGCCGGAGCGGGCCGGGGTGATCGAGCTGGGCGGCAGACCGGCGACGGTCGTCGGCAAGGATGTGCGGGTGGGGCAGAAGGCCCCCCCTTTCAAGGCACAGGTGGGCAGTTGGGCCGGGATGAATATCTGGGCCGAAGTTGACCCGCTGCAGGAGACAGCGGGCAAGGTGCGCGTGGTGGCGGCCGTGCCCTCGCTCAACACGACGGTATGCCAGACCGAGACGCGCAAATTCAATCAGGCCGCGGCCGGCCTGAGCGACGATATCCGCGTGATCACGGTGAGCGCAGATTTACCCGTGATGCAAAAGGACTGGTGCGGCAAGGAGGGGATCGAGCGCGTGGCGGTGGTGAGCGACCACATGGACATGGGCTTCGGCGTGAAATATGGGACGCTGATCAAGGAGCGCCGCTGGCATCGCCGCGCCGTGTTCGTGGTCGGCAAAGACGACAAGGTGAAGTACGCGGCGTATATGCCGGCTCTCGGCGTCGAGCCGGACTACGACGAAGTGCTGGCCGCGGCCCGCCAGGCGCTCACAGAATAGCCGGAGGGCAGCGCCGCATGAAGACTTTGCCGGCCTCGCCCCCGCCCGATCAAACGTCTGCCAACACGCGCCTGTGGAAAATCATCCTGGGCGTGGCCCTGGGTCTCGTGGCGTTGTGCGGGATCGGCGGGACCTGTCTGTTTGTGCTTCTGCTGGCGTTTGGCGGGTTGGGGCAGTAACGGATGGCGGCGGGTCACGGGTCGCGGCTGCAAGCCGCTCCTAATGAGTTTTGACGAACAAAACAGGTAATCCGCCTAGCCGCATCCTTCGACTACGCGGCGCGCGCACCCTGAGCGGAACGCAGTGAAGTCGAAGGGCGCGCGCCGCTCCGCTCAGGACGCTTTACCGATTTTGTTCTTCAAAAACCATCAGGCCGCGCCTACCAGGCGCTACCCATCCGCTTTGAGGCCGGCGATGATCTCCGCGATCGTGGCGTCGGCGGTGGCCTTGGGGAGTTGGGCCGTGCCTGCGCCCGCGTGGCCGCCGCCCCCGTACCGGCTCAACAGTTCGCCGATGTTCGTTTGGGAAGTACGGTTAAAAATGCTGCGCCCCAGCGCGACGACGGCCGTCCTCCCGCCCAGGCCGTCGAAGAGGCGCACCGACATATTCGCCGTGGGGAAGAGGGCGTAAATCAGGAAACGGTTGCCCGGGGGGACTTCCCCGAGGCCACGGAAGTCGGTGATCACGACGTTGTCTTCCTGGCGCGAGTTAATCATCAGCGCCCGCCGGAAGCGCGTGTCTTCGTTGATAATCTGTTCGCAGCGCGTCTTCACTTCCGGGTCCTGCATGATCTGGTGCAGGGGCTGGGTTTTCAGCATTTCGACGAGGCGGAGGAAGTACGACTGGTAGCCCCGCAGGCCGGAGCGCGGGTCAATGGTGTACGATAGCAGGACGTACCCCTGCGGTTTGGTCACATCCTCCATCGTCAGGTTCGCGCTGTCAATCCGGTCGGTGACGTCAACCACCTCTTTGAACTCAGGGAATTTCGCCTCGCCGCCGTAGTAGACATAGATAATCCGGGCGGCGCTTTGCGTCAGCGCAAAATGCCCCTTGAGTTTAGCGCCCAACGCCAGCGCCTTCACCTCTTCCGAGAGGTGGTGGTCGAACCATAGCTCACAGTCGGGGTGGTAAGGCAGGTTGGCGATGACCGCCCCTTTGGGAATCTTCACCTTGCCATCCTGCATATCCTTGGGGTGAGCAAAGAAGATGCCCTCAATCTTCTCGACTTTGCCCAGCAGCACGGCGCAGACCAACCCGTCCCAGTCGGCGCGGGTGACCAGTTGCATGCAAGCCTCCTGACAGCGGTTTGAACCCGGTTCAGGCTTTATATTACTGTTTCTGGGCCGGGCGGGCAAGCGCCTGGGCGGCTGGGGTGTATGGGTCAGGGTGTCGCCCTGAGCCAAGTGAAGGGCTTGTTTGCCAGGCGTGGAGATGCTTCGCGCCTGCCCTGAGCGAAGTCGAAGGGTCGCTCAGCATGACCGTCGGCCAGAAAGCCGAAACGCCTTCGGCGTCCGGGGCGAGGTCAGCCATCCGCCTTGATGTTGGCGATGATCTCCGAGATTTTAGCGTCCGCCTCATCGTCAGGCAACTGGGCGGTTCCGGCCCCC
>Ga0209341_10005261_pt1 | contig 11761 bp, 38 predicted proteins | sample RifCSP13_2_FD_184020 | JGI IMG/M metagenome (GOLD analysis project Ga0209341, IMG submission 184020) | Soil microbial communities from Rifle, Colorado - Rifle CSP2_sed 13_2 (SPAdes) (version 2) | ecosystem: Environmental > Terrestrial > Deep subsurface > Rock core/Sediment | place: Rifle...
CAGATGGAGATTTGCAGACGTAGCCAAATATCAAATTACAAACTTCGACCTTACCTGCAAAAATTAGTTAAACTAAAATTCATAGAAAAAGTTGGAAATTATAATAGAAATGCTATGGCAATAGTATGGAAAATAACTTCAAAGGGAAGAGATTTCAACAAAGTTATAGCACAGTATGTTTCATTGGGGTTTGACTTGAAGGTGACAAAAAAGTGAATTTAGAGCAAATGAACACACTTTTAGATTATGAAAATGTATTAAATGAATATTCAGGAAAACGTTATCATTTCAGAATTGAAGTTGATCAATCGATTTCTTTGTTAGAAGTAAAGTCAATTGAGAAAGAAAAAATAATTATTAAAAATCTAACGGAAGAACAAATGGTAGTTTGGTTTAAAAGACATTTTAAAGTGGTATTAAATGGAATCTAAAACTTCAGTTAACGATTGGGGTGTGGATGGTGATGACTTGATGGTTTGTTTGCCATTTGGATTATACTCATATTTCATAATTCAACCACAAGTATTGAGAAAGGTCTAGCATGGCTAGATGTTCGTGTTATTATGAAGTAGGTGGAGATACCATTAGACGAGATACAAATCCTAAATGTGAAGTACATAATCCACAAACAACAAAGGAAAGTAATGTCAACTAAAAACATCAGTTGTAAAGTAGATGTAAATCAAGTATTAGATTGTGATTCTGGAAAACATTCTCCTAGTTATGGATATTATGTTGAACATAATTTATTTGGGAATAAAGTTCTAATGATAAGGTGTGGTGGTTGTGGGAAATTACAATCTACTGAACACCAATTAAAGATTGAAAGTAAAGATTACAAACCACCTATCTATAATGGAGTTGATTGGGTTTATCCTAATCCATATACCAATGAATATCCAGAATTTGAGATGGTAGATATTAGATGACTAATTTTATACAGCAAAGAACCGAAGCATGGAAAAAGATTGATTTTGTAAGATGGTTGATAAGTATTACAGTATTACTTTGGATAATTTGGTTCAATGTTATTATTCTACAAATCTTTGTATTCAATGTGATATTATCACATGAGATCAATTGGGGAATAGCAGTAACAATAACATTTATTTTGCATATTGTTTTTCTCCCAAAAATGAAGGGATTATTTAAAAAGGAGTTTCGTATATGATGAAAACATTCTATCTAGTCTATACAGACAGTGAAAAAGATTCTGAGTTATGTAACAAAGACCATAAGTTATTTGTAGATGCAGGGGTAGCCATGAAATACATCATTGATAGTAATCTTGTAATGAAAGCAAGAACACAGATAGTATTTTTAAACGAAGAACATTTGATTCCAAACGTGATGTCAAATGGTGGATGAAGAAAAAGAACATAAAAAAGATAGGAAAATTATCCATGTAATAGGAATTATCTCAATAATTATATTGGTGGTTGGTATTGTAAATACTTACATAGTTTCATTAGAACCAAAAAATGATAAGTTAGAAACACCACAAATGATAACAGAAATTAAAATCAAAATGAATTCTACGGATAAATCTGTTTTTAATCCAGATAATGATCCAAGAATAGAGAGTTATTGGGTTGAATTTACAGAACACACACAGAATTCATTTGCAGATCCAATACTACAGAAAAATTTTGATGATTGTTATTATGAAGGTAGTAATTTTGTATATAATTCAAAGCAGAATGAATTTATTTGCAAATGGAAAGAAAAGGAGATACAAATTGAAAAATAATGCCGTTTGATGATATAGTAAAGATTAGCAAGCGAGATCAGAACCATTTACAATCAATGGTACAGGATAGAATTAAGAGAATACTTGCCTACAACGAAGTTGATAATTATGATCATGAGGTAGGAATACTCAAAGGAATGATCAGAATAATAGAACAATCCAACCTAAAAGTAGAAATAACTGCAAAAATAATTGAGGGAAAAAATGAGCATAATAATTAAACCTACAAAAATTAAGACAAGTTTCTATCTATTGATACCAAAAACTATTGTAGAATTAATTGATCTAAAAGGCAATACAAAATTTATATTAAAAATCAAAAATGATGCCAAAAAAACAATTCAATATGTTGAAAAACAAGGTAAATACAAGCAGGCAAGAAAAGTAAAGCGAAGAATAATTAGAAAAAAAACCAAACGAATCAAACGAAGGTATTAAAAATGGACGTAGAAAGAAAAGCACTAATTTGTTTCTCTCTTGGATTTATTCAAGGTTCATTTAGAATTAAGGCTTCAGAAGCAAAAATAATTTTAGACCAAAAACTAATTGAAATGAATCAACCTATAATGACAAAAGAAGAAACAGTTTACATAAGAGATCTTAGTGATGAGATTAGTTTTACATTGATGCAGATGGGTGTTAATAGAAAGGAAATAAGAACATTAGGAGTGAGGAAAAAATGATGCTAGAAACAAAAATAGATATTTTTTCATTCACAATGGCATGGATAGCATTAGTTGGTGGTATTTTTCTTTTAACAGATATAATTGATAAAGAATATGACTGGCTAGGAATGATTACAATGTGGATGGGAATATTAAGTATAATTTTAATGTTAAATTCAAATAGTATTTCAAAACATTTTACAAAAAAAGAGATTAAGAATGAATAATTCTGGAAATACAAGAAAATTCAGATTTGGAAGATGGGTTGTATTCTTTGGATATTTAGCAATATGGACAAATATCATATTGATGTTCAAAATAGAATTTGCCATTGCAAACACAATTGCGTTTGTAATATTTGGTATGATTGGTTGGTTCCACGAAAAAACAATAGATCCATTTGTAAAAATAATTTTGTTGGAGAAAAAACATGTCTAAAACTCTATTTCAGTTACAAGAAGAACAACTAGAACACGACAAGAAATGCCACAGGGATATTTTTTTCCTCAGTCATCAAGACAGGTTCAAACACATCGCATTACATTACGGAAAATATTCAAAAAGACTTGCTGATGTTGTGTTAAATCAAAGAATGTCTGTTGAAGAAGCAAGAAATATTGTCAAAAAAACTCTAGTAGATACAATGATTATGATATTAAATTCAGGGGAATTGCTTCAAATTGACTTTGAAGAAGCATTACGTTCAAAATTAAACAAGGAAGGAAGTATATTCATAGATGTACTTCCAATATTATTAAAAACAACTAACAAAGATCTGTATAAATTCCTAAGCAATGGAACATCACAAAAAGCGATTCTGAATCTAATGCTTGAAATGGTATCAATAAGTGGGTTTATGCAGAAGTCAGCAGAAGAGTTGGATCATCTAATGGGAATCCCAAGAGAGCAAATCAAACATCAGACAATAGAATTTTTATCATTGATAGTTATTGCAGGTGGTATTTGGAATATTAATTTCTCATCAGAATTAAAGAAACGATGGGACGAAATTGAACAGAAGGTAATCTTGTAAATGTTAAAAATTACAAAATTATCTTCAATTATAATTTGGCTTTTCCTAATTATAGGTTCAACCCAAACAATTGATGGATTGAATACTGGATTTGTAAATGGAGTTTACACAGTATTTTGCAACCAGATGTGTTTTGACTTGATAAAAAATCAGTCAACAAAAGGCTATGATCCAGAATTTCTGAAAATACCATTAGTAAAACAAACCTGTTCAGATGCAATGGAGTATAGTAAAAGTATGGGGTTCTGTGATTTAGTTAAATGAAAAAATTAGCATGTCCAAACAAAAGATGTGGTGGAATGTTAGAGTTTGACTATGGAAATGGATACGGCAACTTTTACACTTGTAATATAGATATGAAGCAACATATACTTCCAACTGCATTACAGTTAAGACAACACCCTCAAAGGTATATTATTGAAAAACTTGGGAGTGGAATAATGAGGGTTTTATTCGTAAATTCATCAAAGCGATCAAAAAAAGTTTAAATTTTAAAAATCAAAGGAAATCAAGTGATCTATGATGGTATGGACTGAACAACAATATGAGGAATATTATAGAAAAGAAAAATTTGATAAAGAATTATTACAATATAGGTTGGAAAAAAAGCAGAAACATTTAGAATTGGCTAAGATTGAGGTTACGGAATTAAAGAACGAAATTGATGCAATAAGTGAAGTAATGAGAAGTTTTGAATGAGAGTGTTACTAACAAAATTGTCTAACACGGTTTCTTTTGGCATTTCATATCCATATAGTTTTAGAGTGATAAAAAGAAAGAAAAATAAAATCGAAATAATCATTAAAAAATATAGAAGAACTGCAACACGACACAAGCAAATCAATGAATGGAAATTCATATTGAAATGACACCAATAACTGCAACTTTAATTGTGGTTGCTGTTGGAATAATAGGTGGAGTATCGATCTTTATTTTTGCAAGTGAATTTTCTTCAGTTGATCCAGATCTGTGTGCATTTGGTTCAAAAACTTACAAGAATTTTTTTGGATTTGAAACAACTACATGTTTTACATCAGAAAATACACCATTTAGTAGGATAGGCACAAAAGAAAAAATTATAATGTTTGAGTGGAATTATTACGGAACAAAAATTACTTCCACAAATATAATTCATGGATTAATTGCTGAGATTACTAAAATTCAGTATTCAAAAGATAAGTATAAAATAACATTTGCATCTGGTAATACATATTTCATAAATAAGAATGGAACAGAACTACAAGTTGGTGACATAATATCTTTAAATGAAAATAGAATAGATAGATCACCATGCACAGTAAAATTAATTGAATTAGCAAACGGAACTACTTTCTTTAATGATAGAGAATTAGAATATTCATTTATCAACAAACAATATTTGTTACCAGATCTTGAAATGGAAAAACTTCTTTATGAATTTCAATGGGAATGGATTATGGAAGAAAGATATGCAAGAGATGTTGCACCATATACCCCTCATGCAACATGTAGTTCATATACTGATTATGAATTTGCAAGTTTAGATTCAAAAATTGCATCAGAAACAATGGAACAAATCGAGTGGGAAAAAGATGAAGCCATTGATTAAAGGTCAGCAAACATTAGAAACTGCATTTACAGAATTGCAAAACATTTTAGACAGGCAAGACTCAACTGCATGTGGGAAGTTCAATCTAAAGATTCATGAAGAAAACGATGACATTGAAAGAATTATTCTTACAGTCTATGAAGGTCATTTCTGGTTGGGTGGTACAACAGTAAGATCATGGATGGAAACGGCAGGTTTCAAACTTGGATACATTCTAAGAGATGAACCAAAACAAAAAACTCAGTTCTTCAGAATTTTTTTTGTGAGGGATAGGAGATAAAAACATGAAGATCTGTCCTAGATGCAAAAGAAAATGTTTGGAAAATCAGAATGTATTGAATTCAGTTTCGCATCAGAATCCCAAAGTTTACATCTGTTCAGTATGCGGTCTAATGGAAGGAAAAGTAAAACTTGGTGCCGATGTTCCAAAGTCAGAATTACTGCTTACAGAAGAATTTCAAGAGTCACTTAAAAAAGGACTGAATAATACGAAATGAATGTTACAACAACCATAACAAAAAAAACAAGCAAGGAACATCAATGTTGCATGTGTGGTAAATCAATTGAAAAGGGCAGTAAATGTATTACAGCATTTGGTTATGATTACGATAATGAAAGAATCAACGAAAGAATTCATGCAAAAAAAGAATGTTACGAAGAATGGTTTGGTAATATTGATGGGGTTGAGGCTAGTGATTTTCCAGAATTACAGGAAGTAAAGGCATGAAAACAGATTGCAGTAAAAGTTTACGAGAAGAAGTTTTTGAATTTTTAATGGTAACTCATATAGTAAGAGAAGATTTAGAACCACCAACCGCATTACTCCCATATATTAGAAAATTTACAAAATTGGAAGAACAAGGAATTGATGTACCATTGAGGTTTCAGATTGCAAAAAACTAATCAACCAGACAGTTCACATGAGAACTGTGGATTTACTAAATGGACTTGCTCAAAATGTAAATTTAAGACATTTTGTGATGTTGAAGCAATGAATCACGAACACAAATATTTGAATGCGAAAATATACTTAACACAACAACAAATTGATGCGGTATTCCACAAATGACAAAAGAAGAATTAGATAAAGCATGGGAAGAAATCGAAGATTTATTTACACAAAAACATGAAATTGAAAGAAAAATAGAGAATAAGTTGATTGAAATCAAAACATTGATCATAGAAATACTTGAGAAGAAATGACTCCTAAAGAATTTGATAATTTACAACTAACAAAAGATGATTTTAAAATCACTATGGATGGTATTATGATCAAATATAATTCACAAATAATAAAACTGATTCTAAAACGTCAAGAGATATTAAACAAGTTGAAAAAACTTACACAGGATGCAGATAGTTTTAATTTCACAGTGAAACAAAAACTAGGTGATCATGTCTATGTCAGACTAGATGAAATTGTTTCGAACATTCAAAAAATATTGGACAGTAAAAAATGAATCGAGATAAACTAAAACAGGTAATTCAAGATTTTGCAATAAAAAGACAGATAGTAGTGTTAAGTTCAGGAAAAAAAAGCGATGTTTATTATGATATTAGGGAATTAATGTCTGATCCAGAACAAATGTTATTAGTAGCACAAGTATTCATAGATAAAATTAGAGAAATTGGTAACATAAGATCAATTGGTGGTTTGGCAACAGGTTCAATATCAATTTCATCTGTAGTACAATATCACGCATTGAGGGATTACAAATTTTTACTAAATACATTTTATGTAAGAAAAAACAGAAAAAATTATGGGATGCAAAAGCAGGTTGAAGGCATAATAAAACCGCCTGTAGCGATACTTGATGATGTATTGTATTCAGGAACATCAATCTCTATTGCATTAACAGAACTTGACAGAATTAATGTACCTGTTTCAGCAGTTATTCCACTAATATTTCGTGGAGATGAAAAAAAATTACAAGAAGCACATAATATGTTTGGAAAAAATATCTATCCGATATTCATGGAAGGAGAATTGGATATACTAAAAACGTGATGATTATGGGTGTATGTCTAAAATGTTGCTACAATAGTAGTGAATCTATATTTCCACCATCATATATTTTCTGTCCATATTGCGGTGAACGATTAACTAATGAAAAGGAATCAATTAAAAAATGACAGGTTCATTAGAATGTCGATGTGGTAAACATAAATTGGAATGTGATGGATATGGTGATATTCCTGCAAAGTTTATGTTTGTTGGTCTAAGTGCAGGCAAGTTAGGTGCATTGATAACAAAAGTTCCATTCACAAAAGACGGTTCAGGTAGATTATTTCAAAGAGTATTGGGTTCATTAGGATTATCCAAGTCTGATGAAAAATCAATCCAACCAGATCTAAAAAATGTATATGTAACAAATCTAGCAAAAGGCAGATACGTAGATGAAAAAGGTAATAATAGATTACCAACAGATGAAGAAATTTATGATTGGTATCCATATATTGAAAATGAAATAGAAGTGGTTCAACCAAAAGTAATTATTGCATTAGGTAAATTAGTTTATGAAACTCTTGACGATGCTTACCCAAATGTAATATATGCAAAACACCCAAGATGGTATTTTTCTCATGGTGGAATAAGTTTAGAATCTAAAGCATCAAAAGAAATGATAAAGGATTATGCACAGATTCTTTGTATAAAAAAAAGGTGAAAAGGAGAGATGAAGTTCTATCCTGTTAAAATATTATCTGGTAATAGAATAACAATACCTAAAGAGATTTTTAATGATCTAAATATGGAGATTGGGCAATTCGTTTTAACTGAGTTTAAAAATAATAGATTCTATATAACACCTGCCAAACTTGTTCCAAGTAATGGAGATAACCAATGATTAATGCTGACACATTTGCCCTAACAGGTCTTATACTACTGACAGGGCTAGTGGCTTTCTCATTCATAGTTTTAATTAGAGTACATAAAAAGAATAAAAAATGATTGGAGATGATTGATATATGAAAGATTTAAGATTATACAAAGGCTTTAAACCACTTTCATTTATTCAAGATAAACACGATGTAAGAGCAAAAATTGAAGTTGATGGATTAATACATGAAGGTTTTTTATTTAACAGATGTACTTGTGGAATTAAAGATCCTATTCATGGAAAACATAAAAAAGGTTGTAATGAGTTTTGGTTATCAACTTCAAAATATGTTGATAGAATAAAAGATACAAAGATTTTCAATGTAATTAAATTCCCTAATACAGAAGATAGATACGAATTACATATTAAAATTGGTGAAATTGAATACGAAGGTTCAGTCAGTTTGCGGTGTACTTGTGGAATGTACCATTATGGAAATAAGATTTCAGATCATCCACACCAAGATTGTCAAGTAAGGAAAAAATTAGAAATGAATCAAGTAACGGTAGATGCCTGATGCAGACAAATCAACAAAGGTGTCTGTGGTGTGGTTTTAAGAAAACTGAACACCCAAATCTAGATCATTGTATTAAGATGATTAAACGAGCATTATCAAGACCTAGAAAAAATGGAGATGGGTGTCATCACTGTGGGCATCCAAAAAACGAGCACAAAGGCAGATCATATTTAATCATTAATGAAATTAAAAAAATAATAGACAGAACAACCATGTGTTCTCATCTAAAACTAGATAAACGAAGATGTGGAGAAAACATAGATGATTATTGTGAGTGTGAACAATATCTATGAAAGAAAGTAATCAAAATGACCATGTGTATTCATTCTATCTTTATAAATTAGTAAAGGAAGGAAAAAAACAAAGACGTGAATCAAATGATATTGAATGAATATAGTTTCAAGGGTTTTATCAAAGACATGCAACAGAAATTAAATGGTGACAAGTATCTAAAGGAACCACACACAATAATTTCTTTTACAATGACTCCACCGATGGATCAAAAGACATTTGAAAAAATAGTAGAAGATATTGTTTTCAATAGTCAGTGTGCAAACTTGGGAATACAGTTCAGAGGAAAGCCTGATACTGAAACCAAAATTAAATTGGTGAAACCGTCTGAAAGTTAGTTTTAGCAATGATTTAAAAATACTAATTATGAGTTTAATGACAGGAATATCTTTTATACTAACAATAACAGTTCAATCATACTCTTTTTTTCATTTTATTTTGTTCATATCAACAACGATTGCCTCATTAGTAACTCTCACTTATTATGTAAACAAAGTTGAAAAAATAAAGTTGGATTCAGATGTTAATGAATTTTTTAACAAGTAGGAATAAAAACAATTGATCATGCCTACGAGTGGAATCATAATTTTACCACCTTTTGCAAAGAAAATAATTGATGGAAAAAAGAGATATGAATACAGATCAAGAGAACTACCAAAACACTACCTAAATGTACCAGTATTCCTTCTCTCAGAAAAGAAGGTTTGGGGGATAATCAAGTTTACTAGATCATTATGGAACGGGACTGGATTTTCATGGAAGATTGAAGTAATAGACGAGTTTTATCCATCATATAGTTACAAGCACCCAAACGGTGCCCAATGTTGGGTAAAAAACGTACAGTATTCAAAATCAAAACAAACTTCACTCCAACCATAAAAAAGTTGAACAATTTGTTAAATAAATCAGGATTAAAAACTGACTGTAAGATGTTAGGGAAGTTCATCACGAAGGAAGGAAGTATCTATGTTTTGGGAAGATCGGTAAAAAACAAGCCTTCTGAACAACTTTACATCAATATTGGGACTGGAAAGATAAAGTACATCAGAACATTACTAAAATCATACAGATCAATAGGATATAATGAATTTAATATTGTTGAATTATCAGAATTATCACTTACAGAATGGAAGTATAGAAAGTATCCAGTTCCAAAGGGATATGAGGTTCGTTACAACAAGTCAGGTGCAATACTTGGTAACAACGGTGGTACAACAAATAGAAATTTTAGAAAAATTGATGCCTTGAAATCTAATCAAAGCGTAAAAAACCTTTAACAATTCTTGTTTATCAAGTGAACATGTGTAGATATTCACATGGTAACTGAAGTCTGCCCTAGTGGAAAAACTGAATATGACAGGTTTCATAACTGTAATTGTGGTGGAAAATCACATTTTTGTGGGGGTTGCAATAAACGATGGTAGCACAAGTTTTACAAATTCCAGAAGAAAAAGGTAAAAAAATTATAATTGTTCCAAAGAATGGCATTCCTTTCATTTGGGATTACCAAAAGCAGGCACGTGTAGAAATTGATCCTGATAAATTAATGGGTATTTCTATGTTCAATAAAGATCTCGATAAAATTACTAACAGGGACAAGATAATTTATCCAGAAGATAACGACAGCGAAACAGAAAAGGAAGTAAAAAAATCTTCTGATGTATTCAAGGAAGAAACATACAATCCACAAGACGATGAAAGATCAATCATCATAGACAAGTTACGAAACTTGATAGTCAGATTTGAAAAATTGATGGAAAAATATCTCGATCCAGATCTTCCAACAGGAAGAAAGTTACGGAAGAAATACATGATTGAACGTGAACTGTTTGCAGGTAACGGCTATAAGGAATTCATTAGGGTGATTGAAAAAAAAGTGGATGCATTATGCAAATATGAAGACGAATTTAACATGGAAATGTTCGATCATGGAGAAAAAAAAGGTTGGTTTACTGAAATGTGTGTCAAGGCATTGGATGGCGACTTTATTTGTGCACAAGAAGTTATCAATTCTGTAGAACAATTAGTCCTTGAAGATGAACTTGCAGTACCAGTGAAGAGAATTGTTACAAAGATTAGATAAAATGATTACTGAAAATGAAAAATTATTTAGAAAAGTAGTCTTATTACTTCTAATTGGGTTTTCAATAGATATGACCATTTCATTACTTACTGACAACTTTCTAATCACACTTGCAACAAAATTCATGTTTATTGGAATATTGACATGGATTATTAGATTAATTTGGAAAAAAGCATCAGACATTGAACAAATGATAAAGAATTATCGTGGAAGACTTTCACCAAATGTAAATATTCAGTATCTTAAACACGCAATGATTGTACTGCTTTTATGTTTGAGTGCATTCACACTAGCAAACCAATTTGAAATTGAAGATTATAATATTCCTATAATTGCAATTCTAGGCTTTTATATTTCTGGAATAACTGCAGGGTATCTTCCACTTACAAGACCAAGTGACAATGAATTTAGGGGGAAAAAATGAAAAAAAATATTCATTATAAAGATAATGAAGTGATCTATATGGCATTGATACATTACTCAGCATTAGCAAAGAAGTTCAAGCATCCAATTCTTGCAAAAAAATGTAATAAATTAGCAAAAAAAATTCATGGAGAAAAAATAGTTGTCACAAGAATTTGAAGACGCTAAACAACCACGATCAATAATTGCACAACCACTGGATCCAGTTGAGGATTTTAGACTGAAGATGGGTACAATAAATTACAATTATCAGTTTGACCATTTCTTTATGGCATCAGAGGAATTTATGCAGTTGATTGACGAATTTAATATTTGGCTTAGGGAAGTAATAGGTGAAAACCTTCCAGTTGATACTGCAAATAACTACAAGATTCCACCGACACTAAATAAACAGATTGTAATAGAATTAAAGCAAATTTGGACAGGTGGTGATGAACAACGTGGCATTCGTCCAACATATCTGTATCAGTTTAGGGACAGACATCAACAAATTCTAAAGCAAAAGATTATGTTCAAAATTCCTGCTAGGCTA
>Ga0209341_10005262_pt1 | contig 11760 bp, 5 predicted proteins | sample RifCSP13_2_FD_184020 | JGI IMG/M metagenome (GOLD analysis project Ga0209341, IMG submission 184020) | Soil microbial communities from Rifle, Colorado - Rifle CSP2_sed 13_2 (SPAdes) (version 2) | ecosystem: Environmental > Terrestrial > Deep subsurface > Rock core/Sediment | place: Rifle...
ATCTATCGCCACGTTGACCGGGGTGGCGGGGCCGTTGTTGTGGATGATCTTGTCGACGTCCAGGTTCTTGGTGGCGTCCACCAGGAGCGGCGGGTAGCCGACGCCCACGGTGGGACAGCCGTCGTTGACGACGCCGTCGGCGCCGGCGTCGTCGTCGAGGGCGTTATTGCACCAGGCGCGCGCCGCCGTGTTGTACGGGTCGTACTCGCTGTTGGCGCCCACCTGCGGACAGCCGTCGTTGACGAAGGTGTCGGCGTCGTCGTCCAGGAGGTCGGTGCACTTGGCGGCGCCGAGCTCCAGCTCGGAGTCCTTGTTAGGCCCGGCGTCGATCGTCTGGCTGGTGATCTTGACGTCCGCGGCCTGGATGCAGGCCACGGTCTGGTAGGCGGCCTTTTCGTTGGGGTAGATGTCATCCCCTTCGGTGATGAACGGGTCAATGGAGGAGATGGCGTCCTGCACCACGAAGGTGTGGTAGCTGGGGCCGGTGCAGTGGACGTCGATCGTCTGGGTCTCGCGGAACTTCTCCGCCACCCAGATGTCGGTGGCCACGCTGGCCACGTGCAGGACAACCGGACCGCTGTTGGGGCAGTTGATGGTCACCGTGTCGCTGAAGCCGACCACCTGGTCCGGGTTGGTGTCCTGCCAGTTGAAGATCTGGCACTCCTGGCTGTACTGGGCCGGGAAGGCCTGGTCGGCCCACTTCACGTGCCAGATGCCGTTCGGGTCGACGGGGAGGCCCGGCGCGCTCACCGGCTCCAGGCAGATGAGCTCCGGGGGCCCGAAGTTGTCCAGGCAGATCGTGGTGGTGATCTCGTCGATGTGGAACTCGCCGTTCTGCCCCCCGACCGGGTTCTGCCCCTGGTCGAGGAAGATGCACTGGTCGCTGACGTCAGGGTTGGTGTCCTGCTGGTCGCCGTTGCACTCGGTGAGGGTGTAGAGGGGCAGGGCGTTGTAGGGGCCGCTGGCCGGGTAGAGCTCCCGCCAGGAGTTGGCGCCCTCGGAGTGGAGGTTGCGGGGGCCGGGCAGGTTGAAGATCTTCTTGACGCCCAGCTCCTTGTAGACGTCGGGCGTGCTGTCGGCGACGATGCAGTCGCCGGGGTCGAGAAGGTCGTTGCCCTGCTGGTCCGCGGGCTCTGGGTGCGCCTGCAGGAGGTCGGCTACGGTTATCTGGTAGTGGGTGCCGACGACCTGGGTGTTGGGGGCGTCGCCGACGAACCAGAGCAGCTTGGGCGGGTCGCAGAGGCCGTCGTTGTCCAGGTCCTCCTTGAAGTAGTACTGGACGCCCTCGGCGAGTTCAAACTCGACGATGCTGCTGGCGAACACCCAGGAGCACTGGGTGGGGTTCTCCGCCACGGACTGGAACGCCTGGTCGGCCGGGTCGGGGCAGTCGATCTTCTTGATGTCGAGGGTCTGGACCAGGGGGTTGGGGCCGTGGTTGATCAGCGTCTGGGTGACATCAAAGAAGTGCTGCTCGCTGACCGGGATCTTCTTGACGCCGATGAGGTTCGCCGGGTTGTTGTCAAAGCTGAAGGGCTGGCCCGCCTGGTCGGTCCAGGCGATTCCAACGCGCATCAGGGGGCTAAAGTTCTCCTGGAACTGGAAGGTCGGGGGCGCTACCCATTCCACGGGGCAGACCGCGACCACGCCCTCGAGCCCGTTGAAGAGCGCGCCGGTGAAGACGCCGGCGAAGGCGAAGGCGTTGGGGTAGGGGCAGCCGGCCAGCAGCCTGGCGTCGGATGCGCTCAGGTCGGTGGCGCCAACATAGGCCGCGCAGAAGTCGAAGGAGCCCGCGGGCGGAGCCGAGAGCGTGTCGATGTACTCGTAGCGCACCGGCGGCTGCTGCGGGAGGTGGTCTACCTGGGGGATGAACCCGCCGCAGTTGGGGATCTGTGGCATCTGGACGAAGGGGCCCACCGGGTTGTAGGACAGCTCGTCGATGACGAGGCTTTCCTTCTCCAGGTCGGCCGGGACGGGGCAGTCCGTGTCGATGACCACAGTCGCGCCGGCGTCCGCGTCGGAGTTCTCAGCGCTGAAGGCGTTGCCGTCGGTGAAGCGGAGGTGGACGCGGCCGGTGAGGGTGAGGGCGTAGGTGCCGGGGGCGGCCGTCTCCGTGGAGGCGATGTCGAGGCGCTCCAGGATGCCGTCGCCGCTCTCGGAGGCGGCGGCGGTGGCGGTCTGGTCGAGGGCGCCGCCGGTCCAGGAGCCGTCGGCCTCGGGCAGGGTGTCGCCGGCGTCGGTGAGGTTGCTGCCGGGGCGCTCGTCTAGCAGCCCGTTGGGGTCGCTGAAGTTCCGCGTCTCGACCTTGATGTTGCCGTTCTGGTCGGCCAGGCCGTTCGCGTTGGAGTCGTGGCCGGGGAAGCCGATGGTGAAGGCGTGGCCGAGCATCCTCTGGTTGCCGGCGGGGATGTCGTCGCCGGTGATGTCCAGCGTCAGGACGTCGTCGGCGAACACCTCGAACACCGATGTGCCGTCGGGGGTGGTGCCCCAGTTGGGGGACACGGTGATTGTGCCCTCTGTTGCGGGCACGTCATCGTAGTCCGTGATCTCCCGCGTCTGAGGGAAGCCGGTGCCGGCGGTGATCCTGACCTGGTCGCCGATGATGTCATCGTCCTCGAAGGCCCCGGCCAGCTCAACGTCCGTTATCGTGCTGGCTGTGCCGGACTCGGCGGTGGCGGTGCCGCCGGAGCCGTAGGTGATCACCTCGGCCAGGTCCTCGTCCGCATCAAGGGTGTCGTTCTCGTTGATGCGGGCGCAGTCCTCGCGGCTACCGATGAAGGTCTGGGCGTTGGCCGGGGTGACGGCCGGGTCCATGTCGATGCGCATCGCCTCCATGCCGCCGGCGGCGGACACGATGTCGAAGTCGGAGGTGGCGTCGGGGACCGTGGTCCAGCCGGGCGACACGGTAAGGGTGTCCGTGGTGTTGCCCGATATTCGCCGGGTCTGGCCGGCGCCGGTGCCGCCGGTGATGTTCACCAGGCGTTCGGCGTGCTCAGCGGCCGTCCACGGGTTGGCGGGGGCGGTTTCCTGGAGAGAGGCGGCGCCCCCCACCTCCGCCGTGCCGGAATATTCGATGATATGGCTGGCCTCCGCGGGTCTGGGGCCGTTGTCAAACAGCTCGAACCCGGCGAAGGCCAGGCCCAGTATGAACCCGAAAACCAGGGAAATCGTCAGCAGGCGTCTCATCGCCGCACCCCCTTCTTGGTCTACTATTCCCTTGCTTGGTTGATGATAGTGTCTCCTTGGCGATTAAATCTGGCGGGCGCCCCGCGGCCTTCCGGCCGCGGGGCGCCCTGGTTACATCAGTCTCCGAATACCGGGTGTGCCGTACAGGTGCTAGCGTGGTTGTAGGCCTTGGCGCCGCTGTAGGGGTCCATGGTCGGCTTGAACACCAGCATGTTGCCCATGTCGCCTGAGTTGATCCAGTTGGCGCCGAAGGTGGTGCCGGGCACGAGGTCCCAGCGCTTGTCGTACTTGCCGTCGCCGGGGATGCTGTTGAGCCGGCGTACGGGGGCGACGAACTTGCCCAGGTCCTCAACGTTGATCTTGTTGCGGCTGAAGGCGCCGGTAGAGGCGATGTCGGCCGGCCAGTCGGTGCTGGGGGAGATGTCGGGCAGCTCGCAGCGGCCCAGGGCGTCGGTGCCCATGTACACCTCGGCCTCGTCGCTGAAGCCGTCGCTGTCGGTGTCGGGGGAGCTGAGGATGGGCATGCAGTCGGGGGCGGTGAAGCCCAAGCCGGTGGGACCGGGGTCGTTGCCGGTGCGGTCCGGCTCCAGCAGGTCGATGAAGGAGTCCTTGTCGTTGTCGGCGCCGTCGTTGCAGAGCTGGACGGGCTCCGGTCCGGGCGGTGCGGTGCCGGAGCCGGAGTGGGCGACGGGGAAGAACCTGACCAGGCTGGAGTGCTCCGGCTTGGAGTCCACTGCTAAGGTGCCGTTGACGAAGCAGAGGGCAGTGCCGTTCACGGTGCAGCCGGTGCTGGCCGGGGTGGGACAATCAGTACCAGCATCGGACTTGCAGGAGCCGAGGAGGTCCTCGGTGGTGTCGCAGTAGCCGTCGCCGTCGGTATCGGTGAGGCCGATGCACTTGGCGACGAGGCTGAGGGTGGTGTGGAAGTGGCCGTCGGACTTATCGGGGCCGTTGGTGCTGCCGTCGGGCACGGTGTCGCAGACGTCGCCGATGCCGTCGCTCTTGGGGCCGCCCCTGGGGGCGGCGTCCGTGTAGCGCAGGTTGGACTCGTTGTCCTTGGCGTTGTCGTTGGCGGCCCTGGGGCAGTTGTCGCCGGAGTTCTGCCAGCCCTTGCCGCCCAGGCTGTCGCCGTCCTGGTTGAGGCCGGCCGCGGCGGTGCCTGGCACGGGGTCGCAGCCGCCGTTGCCGCCGCCGCCGGGGAGCAAGTCCTCGTCGACGTCGTCCGGGTTGACCCCGCCTCCGACGGCGTCGCGTGGGTTGTAGCCGGCACCGGTGGAGTCGCCGGTGTTGGTGTAGGGGCAGGTGTCCAGGGAATTCTCCAGGCCGTCGGCGTCGGCGTCGCGCAGGCTCTGGTGGAAGGCGTAGTAGTAGTGGGTGCCGGTGGTGGCGGGGTTCGTGTAGCGGGTGCAGCCTTCCTCATTGGTATCGAAGTCGCAGCCGGTGGTGTCCTGGGGGCCGCCGGCCACCCAGTCCTCGCTGTCGTTGCCCACCTTGACGCAGCCGTCGTTGATCCTGCCGTCTGTGTCATCGTCGGCGGCGTCGGCGCAGTCGGCGCCCGGACCCTCGTCGGCGAAGCCCGCGCGGGGACAGCCGTCGTTGACGAAGCCGATGCCGCCGTTGGCGCCGTGGTCCTCGGCGGCGTCGCTCAGGTCATCGTCCACGCCTCGGGTGCAGGGGTCGGGGCTGGAGTTGATGCCGGCGTTGCGGGCATTGGAGGCCCCGCATTGGTTGGCTTCGCTCTCGCCGCAGGTGGTGTCGTCGTTGGCGCAGGCGGTGACGGCGCCGGTGCAGGCGTTGTCCAGGCTGGTGCCCGAGAGGAAGGTGGTAACGGCCAGGCCGCTGCAGAAGTCGGTGATGTCGCTGGGGGCAGTCGGGGCGGTGGGGTCCTGGAGGGTGGTCACGGCCGGGTAGCCCAGGTTGGGGTCAGCCAGGTCGGCCAGGGGGTTGGACGCCTCGAAGGCGCTCAGGTCGTCGTCGGCGCCGCCGTTGCCCACCTTGTCGAAGACCACGAAGTCGACGACGACTGCGAGGCCCGTCACGATGAGGAAGGAGCTGTAGCGGGCCAGCGGCTTGATGGGCTTGACGGTGCCGTAGTCGCCGGCCTGGCCGTTGGCGGGGCCGGTGGCGCCGGGGTTCTCCGCGACGCCGCTGACGGTGTCGTACTCGTCGCCGTCGTCGTTGATGTCGCCCACGCGGTCGGGGTCGAACATCTTGTTGAAGTAGGAGGGGTAGCGGTCGACGTGGGAGGGCACCTTGTTGGTGTCGTCGGCGTCGTTGCCGTCGTCGACGATCATGTACTCGGAGGTGGCGCCGGGGTTGGTGGTGGTCCAGTCGGGCGCGACTGTAAGGGTGGTGGCGGTGTTGGAGCTGATGTTGCGGGCCTGTCCGGCGGCGGCGCCCTTGGTGATGTGGACCATCATGTTCTGGAGCTCGTTGACGCCATAGGTAGCGTCGCCGTCCACCAGGGTGCTGTTGGAGCCGCCGCTGGCGGTGCCGATGAAGCCGCCGCTGGGGCTGGCTGCATGGATGTTCCAGTTGTCGTCGTCGCCCACGGGCTCCAGCACGCCCTCACCGCCGCTTCTGGTGCCGGTGTTGGGCAGAGGGTAGACCTGCTTCGCCTGATAGTCGGCGGCGGTGCCGCCGGTGTTGCCGTTATCTACGCTGGAGTTCATGAGGAGGAAGACGAGGTCCACGGAGTTGTTGCAGGGCCCACCGACCAAGCCCAGCTTGGTGGGGGAAAAGAGGATCCCCATCCCGGCCCCGACGGGTGTACTGGCTCCCGATGCAACGATGGCGCCCGGGGCGGTGAAGTAGGTGATGTTGGAGAAGTTCATCTGGTCGACGGGGATGGTCAGCTTGGTTGTAATCTGGGAAGCGTTGCTGGCGCTTAGGTCGCCAGCGCTCTCCGTGCAGGTGGTCTGGAGGAACTGGCCGGTGAAGGCACAGAGGGACTGGGTGGTGGAGGCGTTGAAGTTGCCGATTGCCTGGGAGCTGCCGCTGTCGGAGAAAAACCCGACGGCTACGGAGATTCCGATGAGGAGTGAGATAACCCCTATGGGCACACGTCGATGGCTCGACGTCCGCATGCGTTCCCTCCCTTTGGGTGGAGCCCGGCCTCTGGGCCAGGCTTCTTTTAAATTCCGCTTGTCAGATCAGGCGGTATTTGGTATGTGCCGCGGTAACCTCCGTGCTTACTTCCCCTTATGTCTTGAAGGTGGCCACAATATGGCACGTAATCTGCGACTTGTCAAGCGCCCCGCAGGACGGATTTCAGGATGGAAAGCGCGGGAGTTTCTTCTACATTGCCTCCCGCCTCGCGCAAGCTGGTAGCTATCCGGACGGGAGTCTCAGCGGTCAACATAACAAGTGAACGTAACTTACCTGCGGGGGCTCTCCAGCTGCCGCTCTCCGGGCACCGCCGCTACCGCTTTCCCGCTCTCAAGGTCCCACATCCCCGTCCACATACGGTCCGGCCGCCGCACGCAAAAGCCGTCGCGGCCGAGGAAGACGTGGGGCTGCGCCGGGAGAGACCCAACTCCTCTCCACCAGCCCCTCACTCACCCCCGCCCTTGTCTCACATGTCCTGGAACAGCATAGCTCTGGACATAGCCTCCTTTGTGCCTCTACACTGAAGCTAGCCCGATGCGAAGACCTCTGTTCCTTATGCTGGCCTTGTTAATCGCGGTGCTCGCCGTTTACGGCTGTGGCGCCGGCGGCAAGGACAGCAATGGCACGCCGGGGCCCGGCGAAGGTTCTCCGTCCGCCGCCGCAGACGGCACGCCCGGCGCGGCAGGGACGCCCGGAGCGGACAACGAGATCGTGCCCCCGGACGACTTGGGGGAGTTCCTCGGCCGGTACGTCGACAAAGAGATTACGGACGAGCGCTGCAGCTACGACGCTGCGGCGGTGAAGGTGGACTGTGGCGACAGGGGTTCCTACACCCCGAAGCCGAAGCCGCCCGACGACAAGGCGGGATGCGCCGCACTGATCGTCGAGGAAGAGCCGATAGCGGTTAGGTGCTCCAGCAAGACCCCGCTCACGGTCAATTACTACCAGATTGCGCCGTAGGGCTGGGAGCGCAGGGCCCCTTCCTCTCATGATGGCGTCAAGACTCGGGGCGCAGGCGGCCGTCGGCAGGAGGTCCAGCTGCTTGCCCAGGCTCGCGACGGTACCGACGCCGCCTGGCCGTGCTTGCCCCAACGCTTGACGGTCGGTTAGGCCAGCCGCTAACCTTCCTGAGCGGTCCCATGCGAACGCTTCCGGCGCTGATCATTCTCGCCGCCGCCCTGGCAGCGGGCCCGGCCTGCGACGGCGGGAGCGTCCCTCCCGGCAGGCTGGCGTTCTACTTGGACCGCTTCGGCGGCGCCGATATCCGCCTCGCCGGCGCCGCTGGCTCAGACGGTCTCTCACTCGCAGCGAGCCTTCCGTTGGAGGGTTTCCCCGTCTGGTCGCCGGACGGCGCGCGTGTGGCCTTCTACGCCCAGAGCGACTCCCGGAGTCCCCAGCGTGACATCTACGTCGCCGCTGCGGACGGCTCCAGCGTGGTCAACCTGACCGACAGCTCCAGCGAGGAGGCCTTCCCCGCCTGGTCGCCCGACGGCGCCCGCATCGCCTTCTACTCCGATAGGGACGGCAACGGCGAGGTGTACGTCACGAACGCCGACGGCTCGGACGTAATCCGGCTCACCGATGACCCGGCGGCTGACTTCCCCTACTCCTGGTCTCCCGACGGCGGCCGCATCGCCTTCGGGTCGGTGCGGGACGGCAACCTTGACATCTACTCCATGCGGCCCGACGGTTCCGGCGTCCTGCGGCTGACCAGCAGTCCGGCGGCTGACCTCGACCCGGCTTGGTCGCCCGACGGAGCCCTCATCGCCTTCGGGTCGGAGCGCGACGGCGACGGCGATTTGTATCTCATGAACGCCGATGGCTCCGCCGCCGTCAACCTATCGGTGCGTGCGCTGCGTGACGGTCTGCCTGCCTGGGCCCCGGATGGCAGGCGCATCGCCTTCGTCTCCGGCCGCGACGGCAACGACGAGGTCTACGTCATGGACATCGTCTTCTCCTACCTCACGCGCGTCACCAAGGCCGCTCGCGACGATACCTGGCCCCGCTGGTCCCCCGACGGCACGCACATCGCCTTCGTATCGAACCGGGACTCCACGAACTCGGTCTACATCGCCAGCGCCGATGGCAGCCGCCAGGTCCGCCTCACCGACGATCCCGCCTCCAGCAGAGGCCCGGCCTGGTCCCCGTATGGCGATCGCATCGCCTTCGGCTCCTTTCGCGAGGGAAGGAGCGATGTGTACGTCGTGAACGCCGACGGGTCGGGCCTTAAGCGCCTTACCGGCGGGGCCGGTCAGTGAGCGCGCCCGGCGCGGCACGCTCGGCGGCGCGTGGGGCCCGTGTTCGGTCACGGGGTAATTGCGGAAGCCGCCTGGTCCTGCTGCACCAGCTGTGGTCCCGGGCCGGCCTTTTCACCGAAGAGTTACCTTCTCTTAACCGTCCCTTAACCCACAGCCAACGGCGCGCTTGATACATTGGGGCCAAAGCAGCGGAGCGGAATACCCCCTCCCGCGCCGATGCATATTGAAGGGAGCCGGCTGAAGTCGTAAACAGTCGGCTCCCCTCATATCTCCGGCCCGAGGCCACGGTCCCTGTTCCCGGTCTGACAGCCGCCTGCTTCGTTCGTGCGGCTTGGCTCGCGGAACGAGCAGACTACAATTCGCTCATAGCGACACGCCTTGCGGGGCCGCTTCAGCGACGGGTAAACTACAATTCGCCCGCAGGCTCCACGAATGCTATTTGTAGCCCGAAAGAACCTCTTCAGCGAGCGGACGCGCCTGGCGATCTCCGTCGGCGGCGTCGCCCTCTCTGTGTTCCTTATCGGTATCCTGCTCTCCCTCTACCGCGGCTGGGACAAGAAGGTGGGCGAGTATGTAGAGGTGGTGCCGGCGGACCTCTGGGTGGCCAGCGAGGGCGCCACCGACTTCATCCAGTCGGCGTCTGTGCTGCCGGGCTTCCTGGGCACACAGCTGCGCTTCGTGCCGGAGACGGAAACCGTAAGCCCCCTCATCGTCCGGCCACTGGCGCTAAGCAGGGCGGGTGGCCCGCAGGACAGGAAGTTCGACGTCCAGCTCGTCGGCTACGACCCCGCCATCGGGCTCGGCGGCCCGCTGGAGATGGTGGAGGGGAAGAGCCCACCGGGCCCGGGCGAGATCATAATCGATGAGGCGATGAGCGACCGTTACGGCCTTCAGATAGGCGACCAGCTGCTGCGGGGCACCGGCTCCCTTACCATCGTCGGCAAATCCGCGGGCGGCGACTTTGTGTTCACGCAGGTGGCCTTCGTGACGCTGGACACGGCGGCGGACTTCCTTGAGCTGGAGCCGCCCAGCCAGCGCACGTTCTTCCTTCTGACGCTCAAGGACCCGACGGAGAAGGAGGTGGTGGCGAAGCGGCTGGAGGCGGCGATTCCGGGCGTGATGTTCGCCTCAGGCGAGGAGTTCGCGGACGAGACGCGGGACCGCGTGCTGGGCAACGTCCTGCCCATGCTGATCGTCGTCCTGATGGTGGCGTTCATCGTCGGCCTGTCGATCGCTGGCCTGACGATCTACACGGCGACCGTGGAGAAGTCGCGGGAGTACGGCATCCTCAAGGCGGAGGGGTTCACGAACCGCTTCCTCTATGGAGTCGTGTTCGAACAGAGCCTCGTTACCGGTGCGCTGGGGTTCCTGGCTGGCGCCGGCCTAACCGTCCTGCTCGCGCCCTTCGCCCAGGACGCGGTGCCGCAGTTTGTCGTGCTGATCCGCTGGCAGGACGTCGCGAGCATCGCCGCCGCTACGCTACTGATGTCCCTCCTCGCCGCCTACATTCCCATCCGGCGGCTGGCCAAGATCGACCCGGTCACCGTCTTCAAGGGCTAGTGGCCATGCCATCTTCGGAAGCCATCGTCAGCCTGCAGGGAGTAACCAAGGTATACGGCTCCGGCGAGACCGCCGTAACCGCGCTGCACGATGTCAGCCTGGAGGCCGGCAGCGGGGAGGTGGTCCTCGTGATGGGGCCGTCCGGGTCAGGCAAGACCACACTCCTGACCATCGCCGGCGCCCTGCTCAAGCCGACGCGCGGCACGGTGCAGCTGTGCGGGTTGAACGTGACCGAGATGAGCGAGACGCGGCTGGCCTCCATTCGCCGCGAGAAGGTGGGCTTCATCTACCAGAACTTCAACCTGCTGGAGGCGCTGACCGCGTTCGAGAACGTACGGCTGGTGGCCAGCAACGGAGCGCTGGACCGGGAAGCGCTCCGGAACCGGTCAATGGGGCTGCTGGACACACTGGGCCTGGGCCACCGCCTGAACGCGCTCCCCAAGCAGCTGAGCGACGGAGAGAAGCAGCGGGTGGCGATCGCGCGCGCCCTGGCCAAAGACCCGGCCCTGATGCTCGCCGATGAGCCCACCGCCAACCTCGACGCCAAGCGCGGCCACGACGTGATGGAGCTGCTACGCCAGAAGGCCCTGGAGATGGACAAGGCGGTAGTCATCGTCTCCCACGACTATCGCATCCGGGACATCGCGGACCGCGTGGTCTGGCTGGAGGACGGCCGCCTGCGAACAGAGCTCTAAATACACCACGAGCCGGGGTGAGTGGCCCGCGGCTCGTGTGCTAGCACTGAGGGAGGGGGTACAAACAGTGCTCGCTGCGAAGCCGAGCTTAGCATGCGAAGCGGCAGCCTTGGTTAGGGTTCGGTTATACCAAGGTAATGATTCGGTAATAAGAGCCGGCAGAGGTCAGGGCGTCCACATGGGGCTCGTGTCGACCGCGTTGTTGGACGTGAGGCGGGTGAGAGCGGAGCCGTCGGCGTTAACGATGTATATCTCGCGGTTGCCGTCACGGGCAGACTCAAAAGCTATCCGGGAGCCGTCAGGGGACCAGATGGGGGAGCTGTCCTCGCCTGGGCTGGTTGCGAGAGCTTTGACGCCGGAGCCGTCGGCGTTCATGGCGTAGATGTCGCGGTTGCCTTCGCGCCCGGACACGAAGGCGATGCGTCTGCCGTCGGGAGACCAGGTGGGCCCGCTGTCGGGCCCGCGGTCATCGGTGAGGCGGGCCTGGTCTGAGCCGTCGGCGTTCATCGTGTAGATGTCGCTGTTGCCGTCGCGCTCAGACACGAAGGCGATGCGCTTGCCGTCGGGGGACCAGGTGGGCCCGCCGTCGGCCTCGGGGTTGTCGGTGAGGCGGGCCTGGTCTGAGCCGTCGGCGTTCATCGTGTAGATGTCGCGGTTGCCGTCGCGGTTGGAGGAGAAGGCAAGGCGGGAGCCGTTGGGCGACCAGGTCGCGGCGAAGTCAGGGGCAGGGCTATCGGTGAGGCGGGCTAGGCCGGAGCCGTCGGGGTTGATGACGTATATCTCGCGGTTGCGGTCGCGGTCAGACTCGAAGACGATGCGTTTGCCGTCGGGGGCCCAGGCGGGGAGGCCGTCGAACGCCAGGTCGCGGGTGAGGCGGGTCTGGCCGGAGCCGTCAGCGTTCATAACGTATATCTCGCCGTTACGGTCGCGGTACGAGACGAAGGCGATGCGGCTGC
>Ga0209341_10005265_pt1 | contig 11756 bp, 12 predicted proteins | sample RifCSP13_2_FD_184020 | JGI IMG/M metagenome (GOLD analysis project Ga0209341, IMG submission 184020) | Soil microbial communities from Rifle, Colorado - Rifle CSP2_sed 13_2 (SPAdes) (version 2) | ecosystem: Environmental > Terrestrial > Deep subsurface > Rock core/Sediment | place: Rifle...
CTTGGTGCAACGGCTTGGGGTGGATTCCTTGCTGGCGTTATCTTGACTGGTCAGCTTTTGGCTGTGTTCATGGCGAATTCAGGTGGTGCTTGGGACAATGCGAAGAAGAAAATTGAAGATGGCTTCTATGGGGGCAAAGGCTCAAAGAACCATGAAGCTGCGATAATTGGCGACACGGTTGGTGATCCGCTGAAGGACACTGCTGGTCCTGCGTTAAACCCGATGATTAAGGTGATTAACCTTGTTTCACTACTGTTTGGGGGTGCAATTCTGTCTTTAAAGGATAATTTTCTGGTGAAGATACCTTACACAGACTTCCAAATACCGGTTATTTCCGCCGTTCTCTCAGTGGTCATGACAGTCATAGTTGCGGGAGCAATCATGTTTACAAAAAGAGAAGAAAAAGAAGCAGACTGACTTCAATCGAGTTTGATTGCATTCTCTTTTGTGCTTTTTCTTGTCTATACCCATGAGATAGGTTGAATTTGGCTTTGAACCTGAGTTTGAAGCACGATGGGTCGTTTGTGCGCTCATCCTAATAGTGAATGCTGGGCGCGATGGAGGTGCTGTGTATTCTATGAACACATACGGTGCTAACCTATTGGCTGCAGGTGTTCAGCTCCTACACATGTTAGCTGTAAATATTTTTAGATTTTCATAAAAGTTATGAACAAATATTAACTACATTTATATTTTACTGGACATATAGCTATTTAAAATTGATTTGGTGAGCATCATGAAAAAAGAAGAATTGTTATCACTTAATAATGCGGGAAAAAATGTCGCAGAATGGATCACGAAAGACACGAAGGGACTACCCTACAGCATTTTCCAAAAGAGAATCTTGGAGGCGAAGCAAGGTGGCTAGTGAACCAATCCAGAGTCCTCCTCAAATGAGGAAAACTCTAAGCCTTGCAGGGTTAACCATAAACGCCATGGCTTTGATAGCGCCTGGAGCTTTTCTATGGCTTAACTATCAAGCCCAAGCGGCACAGGTAGACCCATCCGGAGTTTCAACTGCTCCAGACATTTGGTTTGGTTTATTCTTAGCGTTGATATTGTCCTTCTTGACTGCTGCTTCATACTCGTGGTTGGCACGGCGTTACCCAGATGCTGGCACTGGTAGCTCATACTATTTCGCTCAGCGTGCCTTACTTGACAGGGGAAGTAGCAACCGCAGAGCACGCGACGTAAAGTTCATTGTAGGCTGGCTTTCCCACCTGTACTACTGGGTTTACCCTGGTGTAATGGTCGCGTTCATGGGCTTCTTCATGACGTATATCTTGCAAGCTGTTGGAATTGCTATATCTCCTTTGACACAAGTTGCGATCGTTGTGGTATTTGCCCTCGGAGTAGGCTTCATAGCATACAGAGGAATTCAGGGGTCGACCCGAACAAACCTGATCATTAACATAGTGCAACTTGCAATGCTCGTAGGCGTAACAATCTTGGCACTTGCTTATCGCTTCATAAACCCTGAAAACGTAACGTTCTACTACTCAAACATTGGTCAAGTGGTCTTGCCCAACGACATGAGCCACGTACTTTTCCAGGCGAGCCTTGCTATACTGGTACTTGTAGGATTCGAATCTATAACTGCACTAACGTCTGAAGCAAAGAACCCCCGAGATGTCCCTCGCGCCGTCATTCTGTCTCTGGTAATTCAAGGCACCTTCGCTTACCTCTTGGGGTTCTTTGGATTGCAAGCATGGTTTAACTCCCACTACACTTTCGCGAACGCTGCAGCTTCAGCTGCCCCGTTGGGCGACATTGTCCGCATCTCGACTGACGCTTTGTTCGGTGGTGGAGGTTTCGTGATCATGCTAGTAGTCGCCGCAGCCGTAGCCGCAGCAGTGTTAGGAACAACCCTTGCATGCCTTAACACTGGTGTAAGAGTAACCTATGCAATTAGTCGCGACACTGAAGTTCCACAGCCACTAGGCAAGTTAAATCCAAGATACGGCACACCAGCCATCGGTACATGGGTGCTTACGGCAGTTTCAGCAGCAATAGGTGCTTTCGGTGTATTATCTCTGAGAAACCTAACTGCGATCATGCTTTTATCGAACTTTGGAACGTTCCTGCTTTACGGAGTTACCTGCATCGTGGCACTCGTTGCGCTGTCCAAAGAACGTCGCTCAATCCTAACTAAATACATAGTCCCAATCGCTGGCTTCGTCGCTAACATGATCATGCTAGTAGCAGTCATGTGGTTAGGATTAATCGGTGGAGGCGACACACAGTGGGCCGCGCTCGTTGCCGTAGCAATAACCGCCATATGGATGCTGATAGGCTTTGGATACTTCGCTGCAAACTCAAAGAGCAAATCATCAGGAATTTTCCCTTTCCCAGGCAAAGAGACCGCGGAAGACAAAGACAAAAAAGTCAGCGTATACGGGAGCGCTGGCGGACTTTAATCAGCTTGAACTTTCCTCTTCTCTTTTCTTTAACTAGGGCTAATTCTGAACATATTGTGTCTGCAGCCTTTAGGCAGCGTTTTGCAGAATATCAGTTTAGAAATTGATATGTGATAATTTCAGAATTGGTTGAAAAAATTGGGTTAAGTCCCAATTTATATTCCTGCAAACAACCTACTTCATCGGTGACAGTACGATGGAGGTTTCGGTGCGGATAACGTTCGGATCTTTTTCAATTATTTTGTAAACTACTTGGTTTATGTTCTCGAGCGCTGGCGCCTCTAAGACTATTATGGCGTCGTATCTGCCGAAGATTGCGTCTGCAGTTATGGCTTCTTTGACTTTTTCTTTTATCCTGCCAACGACTTCCAGTGAGGTGCCGGGTTTAGTGCTTAAGAGTATGTATGCTTTCATTCTTTTTCCCCCTTCTTTATTTCATTTTATTTCTATGTAAGTTCTTATTGTCCAATAGAACAATAAGATGTTATTCCTTTGTATATAAGTTTTGCGTTATTTTGGATGTTTTTCTATATATGACCGATTTATGTAGACGTTAGTTCAATGCCGAGATCAATTGAAACCTGCAGGGTTCATGAAAAAACTGACTTGCCTGTTTCCGTTATGCGTGGAGAAAATGCTTTGGTGATCCAATGGTGCATTTCTTCACACGTCCAGAATTTATGAAAAATTATGAACAAATAACAACTACATTTATATTTAACTACTCATACGACTATATATAAATAGAAAAGGTGAAAATATGTTTAGCATAATGGATTTGACTTCAATAGCTATAATAATCGGGTCGTTTGCTGTAGTAGCATTCAACATACGGTCAGAGCTCAAAAACAATGTGGAGTTGCCCTGAAAAGACGCAAGGTTTGTTGTTGTGGTGGGGCCGCTGGGATTTGAACCCAGGATCGCCTGCGCCCCAGGCAGGTATCCTAGTCCAAACTAGACGACGACCCCACAAGTTTAAGTCAAGGTCCTTCTGGGGAAGGTAAAATTATTAGTACCATAAAGGAACTTAAATGTTCTGGAACCCAAAAAAAGCTGCTTTTCCCCTCGCATTCAAAATTCAGATATTAATAAACAATAAAACGCATGAACAGAAAAAGTGTGTTCTTTCAATTGTCTTGCTTCAGAAGTCCCTACCGAACTTCTGAACAAAACACTATGATGAGTCCTTAACTTTTCCAATTATATTCGGTAACCAGGAAGGCAATCGCTGAGAAGATGAACGGCAGGGTCTGTTTTCACCAGTGTGTTCTATTAGTGAGTTCAAGTTTCAGATGTCTGGAAAAGAAACCCGCAAATGCAACAGTTCCTCTTTTGTTAATAAGCTGTTAACGCGCCGCTTGCAGAGAAGACGGGATGTTAAGGTTTTTTCTGGATGGACGTTTCCGATAAGCCGTAGAATATCGGAGATTTCGTGAAATGAGTGATGCGGTTGTTGGGGCTCAGGCACCGAGCGTATAGGACTAGGCTTTGCCCTGGCGTTAAGAATTCCCCTGCCTTCCTTCTTCAACCAAACAAACGAAAGATCATGATGAAGATGACCCACACCACTCATTTTGGATCTTCTAACCCTAAACGCGAAATCTTATCATTGCACCCAACAACAGACTTCCCGCAGCCTCTTCGCAACCTCAACAACAGGCACCCCAGCCTCCACACTCCCCAAGCATCCTCTCCTCCTCAACACTCCAACGCCTTCCCGGTATCCAAACCCGTGTCAGGCAAGGTAGTAGAAGAAGGAGAAGAAGGAACACAATCCACTGAGCCTCCTTCTTCAACCAAACAAACGAAAGATTATGATAATAATGATGATAACAAAGCAAACCACGCACCCTTGTTATCTTCTAACCCAAACAGCAAAAATCTATTCACAAACCACAACAACAGATGCCCAGACTCCTTGCAAACTCAACTGCTACAGCTTGACGCTTCAAAGAAGAGCGAAGTTTTCCTTCGCTGTTAGCTGAAGCCGCAGTGCAACTTGGTTCGCTTATAGAAGAATGCTGCCTGAAATACACCTGGAAAGAATTAAAGAGTGAATGAGGCGGAATATGATTAGAAGAGGTCTTCCGGTCAAGCTTTTCGTTCGGTCTCCTTACATAGGAGAAGAAGACAACAATTGCCCCCCACCACTTCATTTATCAGAGCTTTCAAGCCTAAACCGGAAAAATTCAAATCTAAACCAGAAATGGGCCTTAAAAATTAATTAGCAAGTTGGCAGTAACCATTGTAGGTGTGTTTGTCATGAAGGGAAAAGCCGTCATTATAATGGGTTCCGAAAGGGATTTGGAATTCTGCCGCGAAATAGCCAAAGCCCTGAAAACCTTAAGCTTTGATTACGAGTTCCGTGTGGCTTCAGCTCACAAGACTCCCTCGAAAGTGCTGGAAATACTGAAAGAGTTCGAGGGTGAAAAAGTCGTTTACGTGACCGTTGCAGGCAGGTCTAATGCTTTAAGTGCTTTCGTTGACGCCAATACCGTGAAGCCTGTTATTGCGTGTCCGCCGTACTCTGAAAAATATGGTGGAGCAGACATTTACTCTTCATTGAGGGTGCCCAGCGGCGTGGGCACCGTGGTTACGATTGAGCCTGAAGGCGCGGCTATTGCCGTCGCAAAAATCTTCGCGTTAGAAGACCCAAAACTGGAGAAAGTCGTGAAGGATTACCAGTCTGAAAAAAAGAAGGAAATCGACAAGGCAGACGAAAACACTAGGAAAATGAAGTAACCTGAAGCTTGTTAACTGTGTTCTGGAGAGTTGTCCGTGAAAACTGAATTTGAAGAGAGAAAAATACCCCGAACCATGTGTACCCAGCACCCGGACAACGTCAATGTTCCCGAATGGAGCAACGGCGAAGTCATTGATGGTAACGCGGAAATCTTCGAAGCGTACTTTGCCTACGAGACGCTGGGATGCCAAGAGGTAATGTGGGACTCCGAAGGAAAAGACGTCGACACCCGCGTCGTCAGGAAACTGCTGAACAACCACTGGAAATATTTCTCCCAAAATACCATCGGAGAAAATGTCTTCCTCACCTATCGAATCCCAAACCCGAGAATTGAAGTTGTAGAGAAAAAGGTGGTCGTGGAAACTCTCCAGAATATTCCGGTAACCTTTGATGTGGCCTCTTCCTTTTATAAGAAAGAAATTGCGTCAATCTTCGAAGTTATCTTACCGTTCACAACTAACGGCAGGGAACCCATCTGGTTGTTCAATTATTACAGGAAAGCCATAGTTGCTGACGAGGATGTGCAGCTTGACGAAACAGCGAAAGCTTCGGACTGGATTGGCGGCTTTAACCCTAAAACCATAAGCGTCATCCCACTTGTGGAAGATTACGACAGCCTGTTAGCCATCGACCGCATAGTTGAACCCTACATAGACTTAGTTAAGCCTAAACATCTAAGGGTATTCATCGCCCGCTCAGACCCTGCGCTCAACTATGGACTCATATCCGCTGTTTTGCTCTCAAAAATAGCGCTTTCAAAACTGAAGAAAACCGCGGCGAAACACGGCGTGGAAATACATCCGATAATTGGTGTTGGATCGAAACCTTTCCGTGGTCATTTGTCGCCTGAAAACCTCGACGGCTTTCTGCGGGAGTATCCTGGGCTTGCAACTGTGACTGTGCAGTCTGCTGCAAGGTACGATTACCCTCTTGAGCAAGTAAAAGAGTTTGTTAAGCTTCTGAATGAAAAGCTTCCGAACGGGCAACCAATACCGATTGAGCAAGAGGAGGAGAATGCTCTGGTTCGGGTACTTGATACGTGCAGGCGTCAATACGAGAGTGTGGTTGAAATATTAGCGCCACTGGTTAACAGCATTGCGCCCTTTGTTCCCCAACGGAGAGCAAGAAAACTACACATCGGCTTGTTTGGCTACAGCAGAAATGTTGCAGGCGTAAGCTTGCCCAGAGCCATTCCTTTTGCAGCGGCGCTTTACTCCATAGGAATGCCGCCTGAGTTCTTAGGCTGCAAGGCTCTAGAAGACCTGAATGAGAAAGAATGGGACGCTGTCAAAAAGCACTACGTCAACTTGAAAAACGACTTCAGCGCTGTCAGCGGTTACGTTTCGTGGCAGAACGTAAACATGCTTATGGACATGCACGAGAAGGCAGCCGCAAGAGCAGGCATGGGCGAGGACAAACTGAAACTTGCGCTAACAAAAATTATGGGCGATCTGAAAACAGTTGAAGAGAAGCTTAGCATTAAGCTAGGTCCGAGTACACCAACGCACAGAAGACATGAAAACTTCACCAACAACTTCTTAATATCCTACTTGGAACGCGAAGACGAAGACGCCAAAAAAGCTTTAGTGGAAGCGGCTAAACTGCGGAGATGCCTCGGATAAAAAAATAACTGATATAAGCTTAAGAAGAATACTGCTGCATAGAAAAAGAGAGTTAGGTGCAAACCGTGGGCAGCGTTAAAGACCTTGAAGTAATCAAGAAACCCGTACCAGAAGCAATGGGAACAGGAAGGTTCCACTTCAGCGACCGCTACTCAGTTTTCGACTGGGGAGAAATGCCTGACCACATCGAAGGCAAAGGCGCCGCGCTTTGCCTCATGGGCGCGTACTGCTTTGAAAGAATCGAGGAGAAAAGCGTCAGAACCCACTACAAAGGGTCAATTGACAAAAACGGCAAAATCGTAACCTTCAACGGTATGAAGGAACCCAGCGACATTATGGAAGTCTCATTGGTCAACGTTTACAATCCAGAAACCCGCGTGGAAAACGGGAAACTGGAGTACGATTACAGCGCTTACACCCCAAACCTGAAAAACTGCCTAATCCCCCTTGAAATTATCTACAGGAACGGCTTGCCTGAAGGCTCAAGCGTTTTCAAGCGATTAGAGCAAGGAAAAGTAACCTACCCGGAACTTGGCTTAGACCATTATCCTAAGCCTGGTGATCGCTTCCCGAAGCCTATCTTCGATGTCAGCACAAAACTGGAGAAGACTGACCGTTACGTGAGCTGGGAAGAAGCGGCGAAGATAGCAAGTTTGACAAGCATAGAGGTCGCAGCCATAAAAGTGGTCCTCGCTAAGGTTAACGAAACCATCAACGAAATCGCCGCCAAGGCTGGGCTGGTAAACGAAGATGGAAAGATAGAATTATCCTTCGACAGCCAAAGACGCCTCATGGTAGTAGATGTGGTGGGTACGCTAGACGAGTGCCGCTTCACCCTCGACGGCTTCCACGTCAGCAAAGAAATCGCAAGGCAATTTTACAAGAAAACTCCATGGTACACGGACATCGAAGAAGCCAAGAAAGCAGCCGAAGCCCAAGGCATCAAAGACTGGAAATCCCTCTGTAAATCGCAGCCTCCACCTCTGGACCCGCAGCTTAAAGCAATCATCAGCGAAATGTACAAAGCAGCTGCCAACGAGATGACAGGCCGCAGATTCTTTGACGCCCCGAAACTCGCGGAAACCGTCAACAAATATAAAGAGCACATGGGCGAAAAGCCATGATGAAAACCAAAATAGAGGAAATCCTGCGTGGATACGACCCTGAGAAAGTGCGCATTGGCGTGTTAGGAAGCCACTCCGCGTTAGAAATCGCGTCAGGCGCCAAGCAGGAAGGCTTCGAAACCGTAGTGGTCTGCCAGAACGGCAGGGAGAAAACCTACGCCCGCTACTACAAGAACCTATTTGACAAATTCATCTTCTTGGACAAATTCTCAGAAATAACCAACGCTGAAAACGTGAAGCAGCTGACAGACCTTAACACAGTTTTCGTCCCAAACCGCTCGTTCAGCGTGTACGCAGGCTACGAAGCCATCGAAGAAAAATTCGCTGTGCCGCTCATGGGCAACAGGGCAATGCTCAGAACCGAAGAGCGTAACACGCCCCGAAACCAACTCTACCTCCTACAGAAAGCGGGGATAAAAACGCCCAAGACCTTTAAGTCGCCCAAGGAGATTGACCGTTTAGCCATCATAAAAGTTCCAGAGAAGGAACGCGCCATAGAACGCGCGTTTTTCTACGCTTCATCCCCTGAGGAATACGAAAAGACCTCGCACGAACGCATAAAACAGGGCATAATTACCAAAGAAGCACTAGAGCAAGCGGTCATCGAGGAATACGTGGTAGGCGCGAAGTTTAACGCTAACCTCTTCTGGTCGCCCCTCACCGACGAAATTGACCTCCTAGGCTTTGATAGGCGAATTCAAACCGACCTGGAAGGCGTTCTGGACCTGCCAGCAGCCGAACAACTGGAGCTGAAGATACCTACCCAGAACATCGAGATTGGACACATGGGCGCCACCATGCGCGAAAGCCAAATCGAGAAAATCTTCGATGCTGCTGAACGCTTTGTCGACACGTGCGAGAAGGAGTATCCACCCGGCATGGTGGGCTTGTTCGCGCTGCAGGGCGCGGTGACTAAGGATTTAGAGTTTTACGTCTTCGACGTCAGCCCCCGAGTACCAGGATGCCCATGCGTCGAGCCAACTTCGCCATACATGAAGTACAAGTACGGAGTCGAAGTTGGTCCAGGAAAACGCGTCGCTATGGAGATCAAACGTGCTCTCAGGAAGCGCAGGCTCGCTGAAGTGGTAACATGATAACAAGCGCGGACATCGGCAAAATACTTAGCAAGTACGACATGGGCAGGTTGGCGATTGGCACTTTAGGTTCGCATAGTTCGCTGAATATTTTCAAGGGCGCCAAGGAAGAAGGCTTCCGCACAGTGTGCATCTGCAAAGAGAAAGATGCCATAATGTACCAGAAATTCCCTCTTGCAGATGAGGTAATAACTGTTAAAGACTTTACCGAACTCTTAGGTGAAAAACTCCAGGAGAAACTTCGTAAACTCAACGTCATTCTTATTCCCCATGGCTCCTTCACCGCTTACCTAAGCACCGAAGAGCTGACAGACAGCCTGCTCGTGCCCATGTTTGGAAATCGCAAACTGCTACACTGGGAAGCCAACCGCAAAGAACAGGAAGAGTGGCTTCGCCAAGCAGGATTAAGATTGCCCGCCACGTTCAAGACGCCCGAAGCCATCGACCGCTTAATTATCGCGAAGCTTCCCGGCGCAAAAGGCGGCAGAGGCTACTTCTTAGCGAATTCGCCCAAAGCTTTCCACAAGAAATTTAAAGAGATGGTTAAACGCGGCTTGCTCCAAGAAAGCGACCTGGATAAAGTTCATCTGCAGGAGTACGCTTTAGGTGTGAACGTTTACCCCAGCTTCTTCAGCTCCATCATCAAAAACGAAGTAGAGTTCTTGGCTGTGGACAGGCGATACGAGTCAGCGGTGGACGCCATAGGCAAAATTCCTGCAAAGGAGCAACTCGAGATAGATATCAATCCAACCTACACGATCGTGGGCAACTTCCCCATTGTCCTTCGCGAGTCACTTCTGCCAGAGCTGATGCGGATGGGCGACAGCGTCCACAAAAAAGCCCGCGAACTTGCGCCGCCAGGCATCATAGGACCCTTCTGCCTGGAAACCGTCATAACGGATGACTTACAGATTTTCACGTTTGAGATTTCAGCACGTATCGTTGCTGGCACAAACATCGGCATCGGCACATCACCATATGCTTACTTGCGTTATGGCGAGAACATGTACATGGGCAGACGGATAGCTTTGGAGATAAAAGAAGCCCTCAAACAAAAAAGACTCAATGAAATCGCGGTCTAACAATTCTTCTCCTCCAAAGCATAGAACATTGTTCCATAAAACCTAAAAGCTAAGTTGATAGTCTACTTTTTTCGGGAGAAGGTTTGGCAGAAAAGAATAACTGCGGAGTACTGTTTGTCAATTCAGTTCCACTTTTGTATGATCAAGACCACTTGGCAAAACAGGCTAAAATAGAAACCTGGCTGGACCTTTATCAACTAGTCAGAGAATTGAACATAGAAAAAACGCGTACCCCTGCAGACTATATTTCTTAGCTGAGACACGCATAGAGTACTTGGTCCAAACTTTCCCGCGTTCTCTTCTCCTTGTAAACCTGTAACGCCTTAACAATTTCCTCCCTGTTCCTTTCTCCAAGCACATCGGCAATCGTTCTCGCAACTTCGCCTGCGCTGGTGAAGAGGAAGTGGCAAATAGCTGTAACGTTTGCGGTTTTCCGCATTTTGCTGGCCGTTTCAAAATCTACGATCCATGGTCGTTGTTCCTTGTCGATGATTACATGTTTTGGCGCTTTGCTAAGTTCACCGTGGTCCAGCCCAATTGTGTCTAGCCGAAAACAGTTCTCCAAAACCTCGCCCAGAACTTTTTGTACCTGTGCCTTCTCTTTGAGAGTGTCAAACCAAGCAGGCAGCAATTCGCCGTCGATGAGTTGCATCAACAGGAAATTCTTGCTTGCGCCTAACAGTTTTGGTCCCACGTTTACAGTGTTTGCTATTGAGAGCATTTCTGCTTCATGCAGCAAATCTTCGCGGTCTGCGTCTACCCTGCGGATTTTTAGCGCCATTCTTTCGCCTTTGCGGATAGCAACTACGACAATGCCAACGAATCCTTTGCCCAATAGCGATGCGGAAACTCCGTAAACGTTGGCTTTTCCTGAGAACTCAACTGCTGTCACGTCGTGTTCTTGCAGTTCTTTTAGGCGCGCCTGAGCTTCTGCTTCGCTGGGTTTGGGATAACAAAGAACAGAAGCGTAAGGATTTTTTCCCAACTCTTCAACGGGTACGGTAACTGGGCTTTTCAACTTTATACTCCTTTTTTCCCGGCTAACAGTGAGAATGTGTACGAATCACTAATTTAATTAGGACGCCTCTTTCAACATAGATTCTCCATGAACAGCGCAGGTTAGAGCGATGCCACGCTTCAAGCAAGTTCCCGAAATCCAGAAGCTTCTGAACAGAAAAGAACTCATCCGAAACGTAGGCATAATTGCGCACATCGACCACGGAAAGACCACTCTGGCAGATACGTTGCTGGCTGGTGCAGGCTTGCTGTCGCCGCAGATGGCAGGTTCCGCCCGAGTACTCGACTTTCTTGAAGAAGAGCAAAAGCGAAAAATCACCATAAAAACCGCCAGCATCAGCCTGCTGTACCGGACTGAGGGTGAATCTTACGTGATTAATTTGGTGGATACTCCGGGGCACGTGGACTTCACGGGCAAGGTCACTAGAGCGTTGCGCGTCATTGACGGCGCCTTTGTGGTTGTGGACGCGGTTGAGGAGATTATGGCGCAGACAGAAATCGTAACCATGCAAGCTCTCGAGGAGAGAGTGCGCCCGGTGCTTTTCATCAACAAAGTTGACCGCTTGATAACTGAGCTGCAGCTTTCAGAGGAGCAGATTGAAAAGAAGCTTAACCGCATAATCAGCGGTTTCAACGATTTGCTTGAACTTCACGGAG
>Ga0209341_10005266_pt1 | contig 11755 bp, 22 predicted proteins | sample RifCSP13_2_FD_184020 | JGI IMG/M metagenome (GOLD analysis project Ga0209341, IMG submission 184020) | Soil microbial communities from Rifle, Colorado - Rifle CSP2_sed 13_2 (SPAdes) (version 2) | ecosystem: Environmental > Terrestrial > Deep subsurface > Rock core/Sediment | place: Rifle...
CGCGTCCGAGAGCGCAACGCGCACGAATCGAACAGAGCCATTCTGCTATTCACACCCGTCCCATTTCCAGGTTTGATTGCGCTGAACCGTGGAGTAGCTACAGCATCCTACTCTTGGTATGCTGTCGGTATGAAAATAAGTGTAAGCCTTCCTGAGGAGGATGTCGAGTTCCTCGACGACTACGCCGAGAGTCAGGGATACGGGTCGCGTTCGGCTGTGGTCCACACTGCAGTCAGGATGCTTCGCTCGTCGAAGCTAGGTGGTGCCTACGCAGATGCTTGGAGAGAGTGGGCAGACTCAGGTGAGTCAGAGGTGTGGGATTCCGCCGTCGGCGACGGCCTGTCCTGATGGTCAGGGGCGAGATCCGCTTGGTCGAGTTTGGCCAGGCACTACCGGGAGAACCCGCACGTCGCCGACCAGCAGTCATCGTCTCCAACGACGGGGCCAACTCCACCGCTGCCCAACTTGGACGTGGGGTGATCACCGTGGTGCCAGTGACCTCCAACGTCACACGGGTGTACCCGTTTCAGGTTCTCTTGCCTGCCGAGGCCAGCGGATTGGAGCGCGACTCCAAAGCCCAAGCCGAACAAGTGAGGTCGGTGTCGGTTGAGCGTGTCCGAGACCGGCTCGGCTCGGTGCCAGCTCCTCTCATGCTCGAGCTCGACGAAGCCCTCCGAGTTCACCTGGCGCTCTAGAGACGCACCTTCTCACCCGTCTCGACCTCACCGCCACGTCCCGTTTCCAGGCGCGACCGACTCAGTTCAGTCGATGTCGAGTATTAGGCCGAGTACCTGGCGGATCTCGGAGAGAGCCGCGGACCCGACGTTGCCCCTCACGGATTCCACCCGATCGAACGAGACCGAGCGAATGTGTTGGCATTGGGCCGAGGAGTCAGCGTCTAGCCCGGTTCCCGCTTCTGCCATGACCCGAACCTCTGAGCCAAACTCTCGAAGTGCGGACGTAAGAGGCACGACCTGGATCACATTTGCCGATTCGTCAAGTATCTCCTGTGCGGTGACGACCACGACCGGGTGCCGGAACCCGGCCTCTTGGCCGGCCGGTAGACCCAAATCGAGATCGACGACGTCACCCGAGGTCAGCATCGAGCCAGTCGACCTCGGCCTTGGTGAGCGGGGCTTTCAACTCGCGACCGATGCGCTGTTGCCGAAGGCGCCTGGCCGCGATCGCGACTGCTTCACCGACGGTGGTCCCGAGCTCGCGCGCCAGTCGTTTCAACTCTTCATGGGTCTCCCGGTCCACCCTCACACTGGTGCTAGGCATACAACTCAGCATACTGAGTGGTATGCAAATATGTCAACCCTCTCGTTTCCAGGCCGGCGGATTGGCTTGACCCACAAATCGACAGATCAGGATTCTTCGACGTTGCGCCTCAACCAAGCGTCGATCGCTTTCCAATCGAGATCTCCGGCAATCATGAGTCCGACGATGAACTGGTGATGCTCGACGGAGCCACCTCCCAACTCGAGACCGTTCATCCGAAGATGCACATCGGCGGCGGCGACCGCCGTTCGCTTGTTCCCATCGAGGAACGGGTGGTTCTGAACGATGCTCTCCAAGAGTGCCGCTGCCTCGGCTATGGCGTCGTCGTAGTAGCCCGTTTGCGGTCGAAACACAGCCGATTCAAGGGCTCCGAAGTCACGAACACCGTCGGCGCCGCCGAACTCGTCGATGAGCAGTTCGTGGATGGCGAGGACCTCAACGACTGTGAGGTATTCGGTCAACTATTTCGCGAGTTCTTCGTACAGGCTGCGATGCCGGGCGATAGAGGCCTTGGCATGGGCAATGACCTCAGGCCGCGGCGCACCGCCCTTCTTCCTTTCCACCCACTCGACGAGCGCCTCATCGAGAACGGCCTGGAACTGGCGACCCTCCGCAGCGGCCAGATTCCGGACCTCCGCCAGAAGTTCGGGCCGCGCCTGGGACGAGAATTTCTGCACTGCCATGGTGCCATCATGATACATCATGACATGACTTGATACCACCCTCATAACCCAGCACGTCCCATTTCCAGGCGCGCGGTTTGACACGAATTCGCAATGCGAGTGGTCGGGACGATCAGGTCCGATTCTGTCCCAACCGCCTCGTACCGTCGGATCATGATTGGAAGTTCGTCGCTTGATCCGCCCCGTCTATGGATTAGAACAACGTATGTCTATGCAGTAGACATTGATGACCGGCGCTGAAGTGACGAGCAAGCTGCGGAAGCTTGGCGTCGCATATCGCCAGGCCAGAGGAAGTCATCGGCTCTACCGGATCGACGACTGCACGACGGTTGTGCCTATGCACAACCGAGAGCTGCCAAAAGGAACACTGAGGAAGATTGAAAGGGACTTGGAACCATGTCCGGGGAAGAAGTGGCTCACCAAATGACCTATCGAGTTCTATTTGCGAAAGAAGGCAAAGACTGGACGGTTATCGCTCCCGATGTTCATCCCGCTCACAGCTGGGGCCCAAACCTCAGAAGTGCGACCGCACACATCAAGGAGGCCATCGCCCTCCGGCCAGGAGATTTGCCAACAAGCACAGGCCCTTCCCCCCCCGCACGTCCCGTTTCCACGCGCGCCGAGTGACATCACTCCGGTGTTAACAAGGCCGCGAGAACGCGCCGAGTGGGGAACTAGGAGTTCCGGAAACAGCCGGCTTGCGACTCGAACTACCTTCGCTGCAACCGAGCCCCTTCAAGGCGCCCACAGCGTGGTGTATGCTAGCGGTGTATGCAACGAACCAACATCTTCCTGACCGAAGAACAGCAGAAACGACTTCGTCGGCGAGCGCAGGAGGAGGGCGTGTCGAAATCCAGCCTCATCCGACAGATCTTGGACGAGGCTCTGGCGATCACGCACGGCACGGTGTCGATCGAGCAGGCCATCCGTGTCACATCGGGGATCTGGGCTGATCGAGATGAGGTCGATCTGCAGGATGTGTTGCAGTGGCGTCGGGAAGATCCGCTGGAGCGACTGACCTCGTGAAGCTGTTCGACACCGATGTGCTCATCGAACACCTGAAAGGGAACGCAAGGGCGACGGATCTCCTTCTCGAGGCATCCTCGGCTGGGCAAGCCGCATGTTCGGTCTTGACTCGATTCGAGCTGCTCGCCGGAATGCGGTCCAACGAACGCTCCCAGATCAGACTCCTCCTCGACTCACTCAGCAATCTGGAAGCATCCGTGGAAGTCGCCACACGGGCAGGCGAGTGGGCTCGAACTTACCGGCGAAGTCACGACGCCATCTCCTCGATCGACTACCTGATCGCCGCAACCGCCGAGGTTCACGGTGCTGATCTGCTCACCCAAAACGTGAAGCATTTTCCCATGTTTTCAGACCTCGAGCCTGCGATCCCTGGGGTTTGACACCGGCACTCCAAGGTTGGCGGTCCTGGGATCGCCAGACCGGCTGTCCCCCCACTCGTCCCCTTTCCAGGTCCGAACGCTCGACCGTCAGCCGATGTCTCGGATCCTCAATCCCGGTATCTTCTCGAAGTCCGATCGGTTGCGAGTGAACAAACTGAGCTTGTGTTCGATCGCCGTCGCCGCGATCAAGGCATCCGGCAGCCGGGCCCCAGACTCCCGGCGCAGACGCCCCGCCCGCTCGGCCACCGCTCGACCTACCGAGAGCTCGCGGAACGGGGCAAGAAGGACACTGATGAGATCGGCCGCCGTGTTCCCAGCGAACAACTCTGCCCGTGTCACAACGGAATAGTGGACTCGATCTGACTTTGCTTCGAAGCGCCGAGCGCCGCGCAAGTGATCAACGAACACGTCCGTATCCACCAAGAAATCAGCCACGGTCCCATTCGCCTCGCGAGGGAACCGAGAAATCCGGGGCGGCCCCGAATGTTGCTGTCAAGGCAGGTTCGGGATCCGCCAGGTCGTCCAGGTATCCGTCCAACGCACGGCGGATGATCTCGGCCATGGTCAAACCTTCGGATTCGGCGAGCTCGTCGATACGACGTCTCTGCTCGTCAGTTAGATATATCTGAGTGCGGGTCGACATATACAGTGCAGTATACATCGCCACACGTCCCGTTTGTAGGTCGCGTTTCCCTTCTATCGTCGGCGGTAGACGTCACGCCGATGTTCGATCCGATGGACTACAACGATCTGCTCTTCTTCGAGAATCTCGTAGATGATTCGGTAGTCACCACGACGAGCCGCAGTTAGGCCTTCGAGCTCACCGAGCAATGGTTTCCCGAGCCTGCGTGGGTTCTCAGCGATCGGTCCGAATACCGCGGCCAGAGCCGCCTCCCGGATCTTGGCCGGCAATTGATTGAGGTGTCGGAGCCCTTCCGGTGTGATCTCGACCTCATACACAGGTGTTCTCAGACTTGGTCTCGGAGACGCAGCCTCTCCCCTCGCGCAGACTCCTCGCGCGAGCGGCGGATTGAATCCATCAGCTCGTCATCTCTGACGATTTCAAGCGTTTCCTCCAGAGACTCGAGGTCGTCTGGGCTCATCAGCACGAAAGACGGCCGGCCGTTGCGAGTCACCAGGATTCGGTCATGCTCCAACTCGATGCGATCCGCGAGTTCGGAAAGATGGGCCTTCGCCTTGGAGAAGGGGATCACCTCGCTCATTGGTCAGAATTATGACCTATATGAAGGACTACCGCAAGGGGGCCTCAAGGGAGGAAGGCTCGAGAGTGCCCCTCGGCCCATTCGACCGCCCAGATGTGGACCGGCTCCTCGAACCCCTTGGCCTCGATGCTGCCGCGGTCCTCGAACTGAAAGCCCTTGCCCGCGCTCAGGTCCCGCACCGAGTTGGCGACCAGGATCACCCCACCGGTTGCCGCGCCGGCGATGCGTGAGGCGAGGATCACGGTCGCACCGAACAGGTCGCCGTCCTCTTCGATCGGCTCCCCGGCATTGATCCCGATTCGGACCGAGATTGGAGGAGCACCGGGTTCGGCCTGGTTCCTCTTCTCGATCCGTCGCTGCAACTCGATGGCGCACTGGATGGCCCGGCTCACCCCTGAGAATGAGGCCATGAAGCCGTCACCCAGAGCCTTGACCTCCGTGCCCTCGTGTTCGCTCAATACCTCCCGGGTTATCCGCTCATGCTCCCGGAGGACCTCCCGTCCGCCCTCGTCGCCAAGCGTCGTCATCATTTGGGTGTGCGAAACGAGATCGGTGAACAGCACAACCCGGAACGCGCCGACAGGCGGGGCCATCCCGGCCACGTGCGGCTCGACCTCGAGGAATTCGCCAATTGCCTTCGCCGCCGATTCGATCTCTCCCGCCCCGGGCAAGGGTGACCGGCCGTCAACCACCGCCAACCTTGCGCCGGGAATCCGTGAAGCGAGGTCTCGGCTCAGGTCTATTTCCAGCCACTGAAGGTTGCGGCGGTGTAACACGAGCGTTGGGCAGCCGACGCCGTCGAGTGACGCTCCGACGTCGAAGTCTCGGGTTGCCGCAAGTAGCCGATCCGCCATATCGGGATCCACCGAGAGCCGCATGATCTCGGCGAAGGCGTCGGCGCGTTCGTCGTCCTCCCAACCCAGGAGCTCGTGAGCCCCGGTGCGGAGGAAGAGCAGATAGTCGGTCTGACGCAGAGCGCGCAAGCCCTCGGACTGCGGCGCTCTCCAGTAATCCGCGCCGGAGGCATAGGTGCACCAGGGGATCAGATGAGAGACCCGCTCCGGGTTCCTGACTGTGTAGGTGAGCGCTGTGGGGCCGCTGTGGAATACGCCCAACAGTGCGACCGGATCGGGCCCGAGGCCATCGACCACCGCCTCCAGATCGCGAACGTGGGCATCGAGGGACACGTCCCGCACATCACGCTGGGAGAGACCGGTCCCCCGCCCGTCGTACCTGACGACGGTGACGAACTTCCCGAGACGCTCGTACCAATGCCGGAGGTAGGGGTTTTGCCACTCCATCTCGATGTGGCTGAACGGCAAGAGCGGCGTCTGCACCAAGGTCGGTCCGCTGCCATAGGCCCAATATGCGATCCCGACATCGTCGGTCGTTCGCGCATATCGAATCTGAGGCTCCATGAGCGGCGCGATTGTAGAAAGCGGCCCGGGTCAGAGAGCACATCGGCGCGGTACCGGCACCCCACACTGGCGAGGACGTAACCAGACCGTCACTCCTCGGGGATGACAATCCAGAGGATGACGTAGATCAGGATCTGGGGGCCGGGAAGGATCAGGGAAAGCACGAACAGGAGCCGCATCGCTCCCCGACTCATCCCGAACCGGTCCGCCAGGCCGGCGGCGACACCGGCAATCACCCGACCCTCCTTGGGCCGGACCAGACGCGGGGCATCACTCATCGAGACACCAACCTAGGCCGCTGAGCGTCTTCATCCGTCGAGATCGAGGGTGGAGAGGATGCCGCGATGCCGGTCGGTGACCTCCCGCGACCGCTCGATGAACTCACAGATCGCCTCCAGGGTGGCGACATCCAAGGGCGTGGTGATCTCGTTGCCTGCCGCCACCAGAGGCCCGTAGATCCGGGCGGCCCGCTCGCCGAGCCGATCGGTGGCCACGACCCGGGTTCGGCGGCGATCCTCGGCGTCGGGTAGGCGTTCGACGTAGCCGTGCTTCTCGAGCCGGTCGACCATCGTCGTGGTGGCGGCCGAGGAAATCCCGATCGCCTTCGACAGGGCGCCAACCGTCATCGATCCATCGGCCAACCAGTCCAGACAGCGAAGGTCGGTCCGGTTGACACCGAGCTTGGCGGCGACCACGTCGTCGAAAGCGTCGTTGGCCCGCTGATAGGACTGCATGGCGGCCCCCAGCCGCGCGACGAGGTCTTGACGGGTCATATCAGTACCAGTATAGTTCGATATTCGAGTAAGTTTACGAACAATATTTCTAGTATCTCGATTACGGGCAGTCTACTGGCACCATTGCCCGAGGAAAGGAACACCAATGCGAGTGCTGATTGCAGGGGCGGGTGTGGCCGGGACCGCCATGGGGATCGCCGCGAGGAAAGCCGGGCTCGACCCGATCATATTCGAGGCATATCCGGAGAGCGCGGGGCTCGATCACGGGGTCTACCTCACCGTGGCCATCAACGGGATCGACGCCCTGGCCGCCATCGACGCCGACCACGTGGTCCGGGACCACGGGTTCGAGACCAACCACATCACCTTCTCCAGCGGGTCGGGACGTCGTCTCGGCCGGCTCCAACTAGGGCCGGCGATGAGGGATGGCACCGTGACTCACACCGTCCGCCGCACCGATCTGTATCGGGTACTCCATGAGGAAGCCGCCAACCGCGGCGTCGAGACCTGGCACGGCAAGAAGCTGGTGGGCGCCGAGGAGGTCGGTGGCCGGGTCGAAGTCCGCTTCGAAGACGGTTCGACGGCGAGCGGAGATCTCCTGGTCGGTGCCGACGGGGTGGGCTCCCCCACCAGACGGATCATCGACCCTGCGAACCCGGCGCCCCGGTATGCCGGGCTGGGCAACACCGGGGGCTTCACCCGGATCCCGGGGCTCGAAGCGCGTCCCGGGGACTACGAGATGGTCTGGGGGAAGCGCTGCTTCTTCGGCTACACCGTGGCCCCGGACGGCGAGGTCTGGTGGTTCGCCAACCCGCCGGCGCGCCGGGAGCCGACCGCGGCGCGACTGGCCGGCCTCGAATCGTCTCAAATCAAGAAGGCGCTGGCCGACCTCGTCGCCGACGACCGATCACCCGCGGCCCAGATCATCGCATCGGACCGGGGAGTGCTCAGAGTGACCAACCAGTACGACCTGCCTCACGTCCCCACCTGGCGTCGGGGGCGAATGGTGATCATCGGTGATGCCGCCCATGCCGTCTCCCCATCCTCGGGGCAGGGGTGCTCGCTGGCGGTGGAGGACGCGGTCACGCTCGCCCGCTGCCTCCGCGACCTCCCCGACCCCGAACACGCCTTGGGCGTCTACGAGTCGCTGCGCCGGAACCGTGTGGAGAGAATCGTCGATTGGGGGGCGAGCATGAACAACACCAAGCGCCGGGGCTCGGTGGCGTGGGCCTTGCGCGAGTTCGTGCTCCCCCAGATCTTCAAGAAGGCGTCGGGCCCGGCTCGGCTGGAGGAGATGTCGTGGATGTACCGCCACCACATCGACTGGGACACGCCGGTCGGCGACGAGAGCCGCAGAAAGGAAATGAGATGAGCCAAACCACCAACGAGCGCTATGCCGAACTGCAACAGCAATGGCACGGCTGGGGATCTCCGGTGGGGCTCGGCATCCTCATCGTCTGCGCCGGTGCTGGCATCGCCTTGGTGGTAGACGCCATCGCCGGATCGTTCCGCTGAGGCCAGTGCGGCGGTGGCGTTACCGTCCTCACTGTGAAGGAACCTGACGCCACAAATGAGCTGCGAGGTGTGGGCGATCTCTTCGGCCTGGTCGTGGACATGTTCACCGCGCCGGTCGAGGGAATGCATCGAGCCATTGTCGACCGATCCTTGCGATGGACCGGATCGGGCGGGGCAACGACCCGGCGCAGGGTGGACACCGCCATCGCCACGTTCTACGACGCCATTCGCCTGACCGGATCTGCAGTGGGGGCGACGGTCGGGTTGGGGGCAACAGCCGCGATCAGCCGAAGCGAGCCTCTCTCCGGGTCGAGGTTGGGAAGCCGGGTCCAGGCGGCCATCAACGCAATGTGGGGCGATGAGCTCGAGCAGCGAGGGAACGAGCTCGGCATCGAAATGAGTCTGCGCGACGCCGACGGGACCTCGCTGCGGATCACACCTGACGACCTTGCCGCCGGCTTTCCGTTGGCGGTGTCACGTGTGGTGGTGCTGGTCCACGGACTGGGCCGCACCGAGAGTTGCTGGAAGGGCAAAGGCGCACAAGTCGGACTCTGGGAGACATGGGCCGCCGACCCGTCCGTCAGCCCGGTCATGGTCCGGTACAACTCAGGGAGGCATGTCTCTGAGAACGGCGCCGACCTGGCGTGGCTGCTCGACCAACTCTGGCGATCGTGGCCGATCCCGATCGAGTCGATCTCCCTCGTCGGCCACTCGATGGGCGGTCTGGTGATCCGCAGTGCCTGCCATGTCGGTCAGGAAGCCCATCAGAGTTGGGTGGACGCCGTCGACAAGGTGGTCACGGTGGGTACCCCACACCTCGGGGCGCCGCTGGAAAAGGTGGCCAACATCGTTTCCTGGGGCCTCCGGGTTACCCCCGAGAGCAGTCCGCTCGCAGATTTCCTGGATGCCCGCAGCGTGGGGATCAAGGACCTGCGCTTCGGTGCAATCGTCGAGGACGACTGGCTGGGCACGGACCCTGACGCATTGCTCCACGACACCGTCACCAACATCCCGCCGCTGGAAGGTGTCGACCACCATTTCGCGGCTGCAGTGATCACCGCGGACCCGGCCCACCCGGTCGGAGCCTTGGTCGGCGACCTGATGGTCCGTGCTGCGAGCGGCACCGGTCAGGGGAAACGACGCCAGATCGAGGCGACCAACGTTCGAGTGCTCGGCGGGCGACGGCACTTCGACCTGCTCCACGATCCCGAGGTCCTGGACCAGGTGATGACATGGCTGACCACTTCGAGTGCGGGGCCCGTCCCCGGCTGAATTCGGGAGGCTCTACTCGACGTACAGTTTGCCGTCGCGCTCCACGACCCGGCCCCGGCCGAGGGGCAGCACCAGAGTCAGGGCTTTGAGCACGGTGCCGAGGCCGGGGATCTTGGCAAAGACGCCCTGAGGCCCACGCACCATCCTGCCGGTGCGAACGTCGTACTTGGAGCCGTGCCACGGGCACACCAGGCAGCCGTCTTCGTCAATGCTGCCGTTGGCCAGGTCGGCGTACAAGTGGCGGCAATGCCTGGTGACCGCGAACAGGTCGCCATCGACATTGCCGACTGCGTAGCGACCGACTCCAGTCACGGTTCCTGGTGGCAGTTCCGACGCCGGCCCAACTTCCAACTCGTTCGGCATGACTCGAACCTCGGTTCTCGACCTCGACTACAGCTATTCAACCTTCTGCATCAGTTCGGCGACGGCCACACCGAAATCGCCCTTCGGCAGATCCCGGCGATCAGGATCTGAAGCGGTCGAAGGGCTCCAATTCGATTCCGGCCGTGGCCAGTGCCCGCTCCACTGACTCCACCGCCGGGAAGAGGTCGAGTGGCTTCTGCTCACCCCAGGGGTCATCCTCGAGCCGTTGATCCACATCTCTGAGCCCGATCCCGTCCGGTTCGATCGAACCCAACTCGTCCCAGCCGATCGGGGTTGCGAGCGGCGCCCCGGCGCGCGGCCGCAGCGACCAGGGAACCACCGAGGTCGAGCGCGCGGTGTTGCGCATCCAATCGACGAAAACCCGATCACCACGCTCCGCCTTGCGGAATGCCAAAGTCATTATGTCGTCATGAGCTGTCGCCGCCAGGGCGGCCGTGCCCCTAGCGATCCCAGAGACGGTTTCCATGTCGACGGTGGGTTTGAGCCGGGTGCGGAGATGATAGCCCTTGGAACCCGAGCTCATCGGGAGGGTCGATATGCCGTGATCCTCGAGGATCGAGCGCATCGCCAGTGCCGCCTCACGCACCAGATCGACCCGGTCCGGCGGCGGATCGAGATCCCAGATCGCCCAGTCGGGCTGATCCTGGTCGTCGATCCTGACCGGGGGAACATGGAAGGTGATCACCCCGAGATTGGCGAAAAAGACGATTCCCTCGGTGTTGTCGACCACGGGGTACACGGTGGTCCCTCCGTCTTCCTTGGGGACCTCGTGACGGCCGATCAGGGCCTCGGGGTAGTGGTCGGGGACATTCTTCTGCATGAAACCCTTGCCTCCGATCCCCTGGGGAAAACGCTCGACGGAAAGGGCTCGCTCCTCAATGAATGGCAGCATTCGGTCGGCAACCCGGGTGTAGTAGGCGACGACCTCGCCCTTGGTGATCCCATCGTCGGGGAACACCACGCGGTCGGGGTGGGTGACCTTCATTGCGACAGCCTATGAGTGGGTGTCAGCTGTGTTGATCCGCGTCCGCAACCAGACGCACCAACGGAATCGTCCTCTTTGTGTTCGCCTGGTAGTCGGCGAACTGGGGCGCCCTCAACACCACCACGCTCTCCCACAGCCGGTCCCGTTCTGAGGTTTCGACAGGGACCGCAGAGGCCTTATAGAGATCGGCATCACGGCGCACCCAGACATCTGGATGTTCGATCAGGTTGAGGTACCAGTGGGGGTGACTGTCGGAGCCACGGTAAGAGGCGGCGACCATCAGGTCGTCGCCGACTTCGAAGAATCGCAGCGGAGTGCGACGCGTTTCACCCGAGATCCGACCGGTGGTGTAAAGGAGAATGAGACTGCCGACTGCTGGATGGTCGACGGCGACGCCGTCACTCTCCAGATATTGGCGTGCATGCGTCGCCGAGGTCGGGCTGGCGCTGTCGACCGCGCGTTCTTCGATGTTCTCCACGCCAGCGAATCTACCAACCAGCCGGCCATCACTCGTCGAACACTCCGCTTCAGGAAGTCTGCTACCCACACACGCTTGAAGCGGGTATCCGACTTGGTCGGTTCGTCGATGAACGAGATCGCTGAGGCGGCGATCGAGCGTGAGCTCGACTTTCTAGCCGCTGACCTGGAGCAAGAACTTCTCGAAACGGTGGAGGCCCTTCGAGGATGGGAGTACACCCGGTCTCACCTCGAGCGTGACATTGCCGCGTTTGCTGACGGCGAAGCCTTTGAACGCGACCCGCTGCGCTCAACATTGCTCACTGTCGCGGATTCTGCAGGCGTGGGGGATATCTTTGCCGGTCCCGTGGACCGCTGACCATTCCGACGATCGGCAG
>Ga0209341_10005268_pt1 | contig 11755 bp, 11 predicted proteins | sample RifCSP13_2_FD_184020 | JGI IMG/M metagenome (GOLD analysis project Ga0209341, IMG submission 184020) | Soil microbial communities from Rifle, Colorado - Rifle CSP2_sed 13_2 (SPAdes) (version 2) | ecosystem: Environmental > Terrestrial > Deep subsurface > Rock core/Sediment | place: Rifle...
CCACATACTGATCAATGTCGGGCGTTGTCGTCTATAGACGATGTGCCTCTCACCGAACATCGGGCGGCCCAACAACTCGCTGCAGCGGACCCGGCCAGCGTGCTCGAATCCGTTGATAATAGCTTTGCCGGGCCGCTGAGCTCGAGGCCGTTATTCGCCGCTGGCCGCCGCCTAAGAACATCTTCACCGTTCTGTTCCGGATGATGTAGCCTCTTCCGCCTCGCCGCCCTTGCTCGCCAGGGATCAATCTGCCTTGCTTGCGATGTGAGGAGCCTCTTGAAGGTGCGCGACAAGGACGCGCGGTTCGCCTCTGAAGTGTCCGCCCAGGGGTCAGCTTCGCGGGCGGTGCCAGGCGGCGGCCAGCGGGCCGTCCCAATGCGGAGCCGTTTGCAGGAAGGTGCACTCCCTCAAGAACGCCCCTTCATCCAGCGGGACGAATAACAAGTCGCTGCAGCGGACCCCAACAGCGGCCCCAGGCAATGCTTGATCCGGGGCGTGGGTAGCGCGAAAATCAATGAGTGGCCCGGGGCGGGCCGCTGAGCTCCCGTCCGTTGGGCAGCGGCGAGCCGTTGCTTCCTCAGAGGTGCGACGAAATGGCTAGGCGCCAGTGGCTCACAGCTCTTGCCGCATTCTCTACGTTCGCGATGGGATGTGCCCTCCTTTCTCCCATCCTCCAGCAATCACCGCCGACCCTTCAACCTGCGCCAACTCCTAGCTCTTCCGAACAGCTCCCGCCCAGTACGCCAGTCCTGCTACTCACATACGCCTCAGAGCAGGGACATTTCTTGATCCAGTACCCTCAGGGTTTCACACTATTCATCGGGGAGAAGCCATCTGCGGACGGAGTGTTAGTCGCCAATCCCAACAGCATTTCTATCCTAAGTTCCACCTCCCCGAACTACCTGCTCACCATCGAACACTTCCCACTTGCCGGCACGCGTCCGCTCATGCAATTCATCTCCGATACCTCTTGCATAGCGGATCCAGCCCTTGCCCAGCAATTGACCATCGCCAGTGAAACTGCCTTGCTCTACCCTCAGACCACGTGTGGCCCATATGGATCTAGCCTGATATTCCTCCTTCACGGAGACGATGGCTATCTAATCAGCATAGAATCGCACACTCGATACCAGGATATCGCCGGCTCTGTAATCAGCGTCCTCTCAACGCTCCAATGGGCGTCAGACCAATGAATCGTCCGTCTCCGCTGCCCAACAACTCGATGGAGCCGACCCGGCCAGCCGGGGTTAGCCATTTCATGCGATACTAGCCTTGGCTGGCCGGGCGGCTCATCTCGATGCCGTTAGGCGCCATCGCTCCCGACGAGAAGGATCAAACACATGGCCGAAGGCGGAACGCGCGTCATAGCCAGTCCGCTCCGTAGATCTGTGGGCTTGGGAGCCCTTGTCTGGCTATCAATGATCGCGGTCGACTTCCTCATTCACGCCGGTATCCTTGCCTCTCTTTACACGCAGCGTTCGCCATTCCTTCTCCCCCCAGAACTTGCCTTTGCTCTCATCCCCCTCGGCTACCTCTCGTTCCTTCTTCTCGCCATCCTTATTGTCTGGCTTGCCGGCGCTCTCAAGGTCGCCAACACCCGCTCAGGTTTCCTTCTAGGCCTGAAGCTTGGGGCCCTGATCTGGGGGGCATTTGTGATGGGGCTGGCTTCCATCTCTACGGCAAGCTCCGCTCTCCTCCTGGGTTGGTTTGCTGGCCAGACGCTAGAAATGGGAATAGGAGGAGCAGTCGCGGGGTATGGTCTTCAGGTCGCTAGGCTTAGACCACTTGCACTTAGGATCGGCCTTCTGCTGTTGGCGAGCGTCATCCTCACGATACTCCTCCAGAGTCTCGGCTTCGCACCAGCCGCACAGACCCGCTAGGCTGGCATGATTTCGACAGGAAATGGCGCCTAACAACTCGATGGAGCCGACCCGGCCAGCCGGGTCGGCTCCGTTTGCGCGATACTAGGCTTCGGCTGGCCGGGCGGCTCATCTCGAGGCCGTTAGGCGGGCGGCCTGGCTTCTCGCCAAAGGAGCTGAAGATGCAGCCAGAGGAGATCCGCACGGCAGTCGCGTCCGCAACTGAACACTTCAAGGCAAACCCCAATGACGCCAGGGGTCAGGACAAGCCCGCCAAAGCAATCCTTGAGTCGGGCCTCCGAATCCGCGTAGAAGGGCCCGCCTCGTGGACTATCACTACTGACATGCCGCCCGCCCTCGGAGGAGAGGGATCTGCACCATCGCCTGGTTGGCTTCGCCGAGCCGCCCAGGCCGCATGCGAGGCCACGATGGTCTCCATCCGGGCAGCCCAGGAAGGCATTACTCTCGAGAGCCTCGAAGTCACGGTCGGCTCCTTGTCCGACGACAGGGGAATGCTCGGCCTCGAGAGCGCCCACGCCGGCCCGATAGAGTCAACAGCCAGGGTCGTAATCTCAGCCAAGGGCGTTCCAGCGGAGAAGCTCCGCGAGATCGTTGAATGGGCAGAGGCCCACTCGCCCGTAACCGACGCCTTGTGCCGGGCAGTACCACACAGGCTTCAATTCGAGGCACCTTAGGCAATTCCCGCCCGCCTAACAACTCGATGGAGCCGACCCGGCCAGCTGCGGCGACTCGGGTTCATGCTAGTATCGAAGAGCTGGCCGGGCGGCTCATCTCGAGGCCGTTAGGCTGCCCCTGCAACGGAGGTTTCTATGGGGGACTTGTACGGTGACAAATGGGAGATCGTTCGCTCGCTAGGCGAGGGCGCACAGGCACATACGTTTATCGCGCGCGATACCACTGACTCCGAGGGAAGTCCATTCGTTCTGAAACGTCTCAAGAATCTGGACCGACTTGCAAGGTTCAAACAAGAAGTAGAGGCAGTCAAGGGCCTCGCCCACCCAAACGTCGTACGGCTAGTCGATTTCGACCTGGACGCTCCCCGCCCATTCATCGTCACCGAGTATTGTGCAGGCGGCAACCTCGAAGAAGCTGATCCCTTCTGGATCACATCGGCCGAGAATGCCTTCCGCCTGTTCGACGAAATCTGCCAAGGCGTCGTCGCCGCACACAACGCGGGCATCATCCACCGCGACCTCAAACCCGCGAACATCTTCCTCCGTTCCCGTCTAGGGCCGGCCGTTGTGGGAGACTTCGGCATCTGTTACGTCCTGGACGACGGTACTCGCCTAACGATCACCGACGAAGCGGTTGGCGCCCGTCTATTTATCGCGCCAGAGCTCGAAGACGGGAGGGCCCAGCTCGTCTCCGAGAAGAGCGACACGTATTCTCTTGGCAAGATCCTATACTGGCTCCTCTCTGGCAAGCGCGTATTCAGCCGAGAGAAACACCGCGAACCCAGTTGGGACCTTAAGACGCGCAACGAGGATTCGCCGGACAGCTGGGACAACGTATACATGGAACACGTCAACCGCCTTCTCGATCTGATGGTCACACCTAGCCCAGAGTCTCGCCGTTCCGTTCGCAACATCGCCATCTTGGCCAGATACACCGCCCGCCTCATAGCCCGAGAGTTCAATCCGATCGACCCAGCCATACCTCAGCCATGCAAGTATTGTGGCCAAGGGCACTACATCATCAGAGCCAAGGAACTTGTCGACGTGCGCAACTTTGGGTTCAACACAGTCGGCGCCCCCAATTGGAGGGTCCTCGTATGTGATCACTGTGGTCACACGGCGATCTTCCGAGTCGACATGGCCTCCCGGAAGGAATGGTGGCCCAATTGACGGATTCTCAGCGGGGCAGCCTAACAACTCGATGGAGCCGACCCGGCCAGCTGCGGCGAAACGGGTCTAAGATAGGTTCCAAGCGCTGGCCGGGCGGCTCATCTCGAGGCCGTTAGGCGGCAATCCGAGCAACGCGCAAAGGGGGCCCTTGGTGTCTAACTGGCTGAGGCGATTCAGATCGTGGCTCCTCACGGCACGCGTCTTGTTCCTGACCCTAATCGTCATTCTCGGGTTCCTGGCTGTGCTCCTATTGTCCACGGTCACCGAGTCCCATCTCAGGCTCACCGGACTGCTCCTTCAACTGCTAGGGATCGCCACAGTGCTTCATGGGATCTCTAACACGCGAAAGCTCTTCGGCCACCCTTCGCTATTGGCGACCGCTCTAAGCTGGCTGCGCGCATTCCCCAAGTTACATCCGCCTCCCATTACCATTATCGGAGCCGGGGTCCTCGAAGATGCAACCGCCTTCGGGCGCGCGACAGTCCGCCAGCAGGCGGGCCCAAATGCAGGACTCGAACACCGCGTTCGGGTTCTTGAGGAAAACTTCAAGTCGATGGACGGCCGTGCAACAGAGCTTCAGCAGCAGATCGACGAGGCAGGCCAGCTCGTAGTCGCCTCTCTGTCCACGGAACGCGAGCTCCGCCAACGCGATGTCGAGAATCTCAGTAAGAGGCTCGAGATGAGCGAAACCGGCGGGATGGACATTTCTTTGATGGGACTAGTCTGGCTCATGGTAGGCCTAATCATGAGCACGGCTTCCGAAGAGCTCACAAACCTCCTCTGAGACCGGTCCGCATTGCCGCCTAACAACTCGATGGAGCCGACCCGGCCAGCCGGGTGTCGGCTTTGGCGCGATACTAGCCTTGGCTGGCCGGGCGGCTCATCTCGAGGCCGTTAGGCATCGCCAGGTGAGTGCAATGCGAGAGCCATCCGCTCCATGCGACGCGGGAAGCCCCATTCGCCTCGGCGTCGTCGGCCTTGGCGACATATGGAATTCGCAAGCAGAGGCTCTGCGCCTGTCGCCGCACTTCATATTGGCTGCCGCCGCAGACAACGACCCGACAAGAGGAACTCGGATTCCCAGCAACATCCCCTTCTTTGCAGATCACCGCAGGCTCCTCTCCCTTGGATCCGTCGACGCCGTCCTTGTGTCCACCCCACTCGACTCACATTTCGGCATCGCCCGCGATGCCCTGTCCAGCGGCCTCCCCGTCCTCCTCGAGAAGCCCGCGACTGAGAACTACGACGACCTCGTGGCTCTCTACTCCATTGCCTCCGCCAGCGGAGCCTTGCTCGTCGCCGCATTTCATGCCGCCTTCGGACTGGACGTCCGATGGGCGGCAGAATACTTGCGGTCAGAGGAAGGCTCCCGTCTAGGCCCCTTGACCTCCTTCTGGTCTGGCTTCTTCGACCCTTACGCCTCCGAAGACAAGACACAACACCGCTTCGAGTCTCTCAAGGGAAGTTGGATAGACAGCGGCGTGAATGCCCTCAGCGTCCTCGCCCTCTTCACCGATCTCTCAAGTCTCAAGGTCTGCGATTCCATTCCAACAGTCCTGCTGCCCAATCAAGGCGAAACGGCCGCGGTCGTCGTACTTGGCGCGTGCACGCCCGGCGCCGAATCCACGATTCACGGACTGATCGAAACCAGCTGGCTTCTGGGAGCCAGCCACAAGTCAACTGTGCTTGCGTTCGGCGCCACGGATACGTACCTTCATCTCGATCATACGAGCCAGATCGCGAGAGTCTTCAAGGCAGGTGTTTGCCACCGCCGCGAGGATTGTGGGGGCGGCCGGGACCGTCTAGTCAACCACTACACGGGCGTCTTCGAGGACTTCGCCACTCGCGTTCGCATACGCCAAGACAACGAGAAGGTCTCCTTGCAGATCCACCGTCTACTCTTCCAGGCCAGCAAGATCGCCTCAAAGCGAAGGGCTAGGCGGCGATGCCTAACAACTCGCTGCAGCTGACCCGGCTGGCGTGCGGAGAGTTGGGCCGTGTCTTGCCCGCCGAGTTGCGCGAGAATGGGGTAACCGTAGCCCGAGCCGCCGGGCAGCTGAGCTCGATGCCGTTAGGCAGCAGCCAACCAGTAGGCGGCCCACAAGCGGCGACGCCGCTACCGAAAGGGGTCAAGATGTCTGTCGACGCGCTGACCTTGCTTGTCTCCGCCGTCAGCGGCGGCTTGATGGGCTCGATCGCCACCATCGTCTACACTTCCCAGCGAGACAAGGGACTCGCCCGGAGGAAGGAGCGCGCCACAGTCGCCTCTCTCCTGGGAGAACTCCGCCGCAACCATGCATTATGCGCGTACAACGGCACCCTCAAGCTCGAGTCCACAGCCGCGTTCGTTCGACTCCCCACCACTGTTGCCTTGCGGGCCACCTTCGAAGAACGCCACCTTCTTCCTACCCTTACGCCACTCCAGCAAGATTGCGAAAACTACGCCATTGCCCTCCTGCACCTGAATCAGTTGATGGAGCTACACGACCTGCTGTGGGTCTCCGTTGTCCCAGCTACGGGGGTCGACGAGGGCGCTCAAAGCCGTCGCGGCTCGCTCCAGCACAGGATAGCTGACATCTGCACGGGCCATGAAAACTTGAAGGGAGTCGGACCAGATGGTTTCATCACGATGCCTTCGTTCATTCAGTACATGATCAAGAGCATCGAGCAGATGGAATGACCGACGCCAGCCTACGCCCGATCGTCCAATGGCTGCTGCCTAACAACTCGATGGAGCCGACCCGGCCAGCTGCGGCAAAACGAATTCGAGATACTATCTAAGAGCTGGCCGGGCGGCTCATCTCGAGGCCGTTGGGCGGCACGCTGAGGCTTCCCATTGAGCATCCCTTCCGATCGTTGGATCACCGCCGAAGCGTATGACACGTTCATGGGGAGATGGAGTCGCCCGGTTGCCCAACTCTTCCTTGAATGGATAAAGCCCGCCCCGCACTCCCATTGGCTTGAGGTCGGCTGCGGCACTGGGGCGCTCACCCAAGCCATCTGCACCCTCTCCCGGCCTTCGTCTCTGGTCGCCTGTGATCCCTCCCCGGGGTTCATTGCCTACGCAAGGAACTCGAACACAGGTTGTCCCTCAACATTCATCATCGCGGAGTCCGACAGCTTGCCAAGCCGGGAGGGCGGGTTTGACTTTGTCGTCTCCGGCCTTGTGCTCAACTTCCTTCCCGAGCCTCCCCGCTCCGTCCGCTCGATGAAGGATAGGCTTCGCGTCGGCGGAGTGCTTGCCGCCTACGTTTGGGACTACCAAGATGGGATGGATCTCCTGCGGACTTTCTGGGAGGAGGCTGTTGCACTGGATCCGTCCGCGTCCCATCTCGCCGAGAGGCACCGGTTTCCAATCTGCCGACCCAATCCGCTCGCCGAGCTATTCAGTCAAGCAGGACTAGGTTCCATTGAAGTCCGGCCCTTCGAGATCACGATGGTCTTCGACACCTTCGACGCCTACTGGTTACCGTTTCTAGGTGGTGCGGGCCCGGCTCCGGCGTACGTCGCAGCCTTGACCCCCGAAGCACGTTCCCAATTGAGGAACCGCCTAGAGCTGCGACATCTTCCGTCATCAAACGAGTCGATACGTCTAGCGGCGAGAGCGTTTGGCATCCGAGGAGTAGTTGCGAGCTAACCTCGCCACGCGTGCCGCCTAACAACTCGATGGAGCCGACCCGGCCAGCCAGATCTAAGGTTTAGCGCGATACTAGCCTTGGCTGGCCGGGCGGCTCATCTCGAGGCCGTTAGGCGTCCCCCAAGTCCCTCACGTTGACACACTTACTCCGGTTTCTGGGTGGCCCACCCTACCATCGTTCGTTTTGTCGTTGACGTTTGCCGATTTCAGGCAAATAATGCATGTGTCCGGAGTTGCGGGAAGATCCCTTCCAGGCAGGCGGCCCCCCATCCCCTTCTGCAAACACCTCGCAACTCGTCTCGCTGCAAGGAGGTTCGAAATGAGACGCTATGTCAAATTCTCCATCGTCCTCTCCGCTGCACTATTGCTCGCCGCAGTGCTTCCCGCCGGAGCCACGTCCAATCATCCTTTTCGGGGAAATTGGAAGGGACTCGATTGGTTTGACGGCAGCAACATCACGTACCAGATCGTCGAGGAGGCCCGCACTGGCGGCCACGTCTTCGAGATCCGTGGCACTGATGACCGCACTGGTGGATGGTGCGGAGGTGGCCCAGCAACACTAAAGGCCATCGGCGTCCTCGAGGGAGATAACTACCTCGTCCTCTCCCTGGTATGGAACTGCCTCGCAGACAACACGATTCTCTACTTCCTCTCTGACACATTCACGTACGATCCTGCAACGGGCACGATTACGGACTCAGGAGGAGGCGTCTTCCACCGCGAGCGATAGCCTACTACGGCGCGCTGTTCCATTTGGGGCCGCCTAACAACTCGATGGAGCCGACCCGGTCAGCCCGGCGGTTGGCTTTGGCGCGATACTAGCCTTGGGCTGGTCGGGCGGCTCATCTCGAGGCCGTTAGGCAGCCATTGAGGGACCGATGCGGTGAACCGCAGTTTCGCGCTTCTCTTAGCGGTGCTCTCGGCGACATCCGCCTGTTCCGCTCCGAACCCGGTTGCATCCATCCCGCCCTCCCTGACCCCGGACACCACCTTTGCGAACCCACTGTCTACGCGGACGCAGCTGGTCACTCCCACTGAACCCCCGAGACCCACTCTCGAACCGTCTATGCCACAGGTTGTCACACGGTGCCCGGTGCCTCAGGAGGTCGGGATCGATGTGCTCGGCCTCAATCTGGATTTTCCACTGCTGGTCGCGGCGACCACGACCGGCGCCTATGGCGGTGCATTCCTCCTCTCTCGTCGCGATCCTGTGCCCCACCCCATCCCGATCCCAACAGCCGCGGACGGATGGCCTCTATCCAGCGTTTATGCGAGCCCAAGCGGACAATGGCTCGTCATAGAGTACTCAGCGGCTGAGGGAGGACCCCTTTCGCTATGGTTTGGCTCACTGGACACCCACACTCTCTGGGAGGTCGCGACGCTGAATGCCGGTGAGAGGCCCTACTTTGCCTCTGACCGCGAGTTGGTAGTCCTCGGTGATCCAGAAGACGACCTCCACCTGAGGCCCTGGGAATACGTTCCCCTCTATAGCATTGACCCGTTCACAGGTGAAAGAACGAACCTTGCGCCCCTCCCACACGTAACGTTCCTTGATTTCTATTTCACGGATCTTGGCGAGTCCTACGCGGGATACGAGATCATCTCGGATTCCTATGCATACTACCTATATGACTATGGATCCGGCACTTCCAGGCCGATCTTCCGATGGCTTGACTACGTCGAAGGATGGTATCCGTTGATCCCGAGCCCACATCGACGATACGACGGGCTCTTCATGGTAACGGTAGGTCGCTCCTATGGCTTCGACATCGCGGCCGACGTGACTCTTGATCAAGCCCTTGGAGAGACCTCGTATCGCCACATCATGAGGCCCATCGTACTTCCCGGAGGCGAGAACAGTGGCATCTCCACGTGCGTCTATGAAGACGTAGTAGGAGATGCTCTACCGGTCATCCGCCAAGTCGCAGATAGGGCTGCGGAATCGTTGTACATGTTCAACTACCGCACCATGATCCTCTCTGATTACTGCCTTGACTTCAATACCGGGAGGGGCATAAGCGTTTCACCCGACGGCCGTTTCTTGGCCACAAGCCTAGTTCACCTCACGGATGAGAACCCCGAAGGTTTCGTCCCTTACGCAGCCCTCGTACTCGACATTGAATCGGGGAACTATGCAAGGATCGACGGTTTCTTGAGCCTCAGCTGGGTTGCAGATCGGCAGTGACGCCTATGCCCAGTGTGGATCGATTTCCCACCTACGACGCGGATCCTGGCTGCCTAACACCTCGCTGCAGCTGACCCGGCTAGCGGGCGGAAATGGACGCGTGCCTTGCCCGCCAGGATCTGCGATAATGGGTGGGGCGTTGGCCGAGCCGCCGGGCAGCTGAGCTCGAGGCCGTTCGGCAGCCACTGATCGTCCAACTCGATTCCCCAGCCCATGTCAATCACGCTGTGCGCAAGCCGCGCTTTCACTTGCATATCTCGCACCGTACACCAGAAGAAAACCCCGCTTCCGCGCCGTGGCCGAAGTTGGATTTCCCCCAGGCCAGGCCCCGCGGGGTTCCTTTCTCCTGCCAAGAAATTCCGAGCAGTCGCCGCGGCCCAAGCGGCTAGGCTGCCGAACAACTCGATGGAGCCGACCTGGCCAGCCAGGTGTTGAGTTTGGCGCGATACTAGCCTTGGCTGGCCAGGCGGCTCATCTCGAGGCCGTTAGCGAGCGGCGCCGTGCGTGCTCGGCAACAGAGAGGGTCAATCCACCCGCGCGTCAGCCCTCTCAATGATGGCACTATTCTGTCGCCAGTAGGAGGCAATCAAATGGTTCGTCGAGTCTGCTTGCTCGCCGCCCTCCTGCTCCTCCTTAACTTCGTCTTCCCCGCTATCGCTTTCGCAAAGGGATCGGCCATCGACTACTTTACGGTTGAAGGCCGATATTTCCTATGGCCGGTCAGGTTCACAGCTGATCTCGGCAAGCACATGCCTCTTAATCACGACCTACCGCTGAGGCCTCCCCCCGAGCCAAACACCAGCCCCTTTGTCATTCGGGGCTACTACATCAGCACCGACCCCCAGCTCCCCGACCAACAGTACGCGTACTCGCCCCTCCTCTATTGGCATCCCGCCAATGAGCATGCCTACTTCTACTTGGCCGATGGTCAGCCCAATCAGTGGTTTGTAGCCAGGACTGAATTCAACCAGGCGTTTGAAACGGCGGCCCAGTTTGCACAGATGCGAACTACCGGCGTACTCATCAGCCTGGTTGCCATCGCATCCCTGACAATCGTCGCACTCCGCCGACGACCCCAACGCAGCAGGCACACATTGGGGAACCCCGAAATCGCCGCTCGCTAACAACTCGCTGGAGCCGACCCGGCCAGCCAGGTGTTGGTTTCAGCGCGATACTACCCTTGGCTGGCCGGGCGGCTCATCTCGAGGCCGTTAGGCGTCCCGAGAAATGGTGCGCGGCTAACCGCGAAGTGACCGGAATCAACAAAGGGGCCTTTACCCATGGCGCCAGACAAATCGGCAGTTCCCAATGCAGAGAGTTCCACCGGTCGCCCGCCCCGCCCTATATGGCTGGCGCGCTGGCTCGTGCTGGGTTTGATCCTTTTCTCGATCAGTGCGCTCCTCATGAGCATCGCTCTCTTTCCCGCCTCCCTTTCGGGGGCCACTGCCAGCCTAGCCCCCAACGACTGGACGGCCGCAATGACGCAGGCCGCGCTAGACCAACTCGGTTGGTCGCCGCAGTCGCTAGCCTGGTTCTTCGCCCTCCTGGGTTGGATCACCGCCGCTGTGTCCTCCGCAGTCGGCCTGATTGTCTTCCGCCGCAAGTCGGACAGTTGGTTTGGCTTGTACGTCGCCGTTACATTTGGAGTTCTCCTCACCTCGACGGGAGCCTCCCCGCTGGTGACAGCCCAGGGAGGGGCTTTGCTCGTCGGCTGGTATGCCCTCACCGGTGCCCTCGGCTGGGCATTCTTCTTCAGTCTGTTCTATCTCTTCCCGGATGGCCGCTTCGTCCCCGCCTGGACGCGCTGGTTGCTGCTCGGCTGGCTGATAGCGTATCTTGTTAGCCTGATCGCTCCCTCGCCGCCTGCATACCTGATTCCCCTAGTTCTCGGATTGATTATCAGCGCCCCGGCGAGTCAGATCTACCGATACGTACGAGTTTCCGACGTGCTCCAGCGACAGCAGGCGAAGTGGATCGCTTTCATGGCGGGCGTCGCTCTCCTGCTCCTCATCGCGCAGATCATCACCTCATCGGCACTTGGGCCCACAGAAGTGGATGTGGCCACCAGCTTCTTGGCCCACACACTCATGAAGACTTTCACGAACGTATGGATTCTGTGCCTTCCCATTGTTATTGCCATAGCCATCTTGAGGTACCGCCTGTGGGGCATCGACATCATCATCCGCCGCACGCTCGTCTATCTGCCGCT
>Ga0209341_10005269_pt1 | contig 11751 bp, 14 predicted proteins | sample RifCSP13_2_FD_184020 | JGI IMG/M metagenome (GOLD analysis project Ga0209341, IMG submission 184020) | Soil microbial communities from Rifle, Colorado - Rifle CSP2_sed 13_2 (SPAdes) (version 2) | ecosystem: Environmental > Terrestrial > Deep subsurface > Rock core/Sediment | place: Rifle...
CGCCGTCGGGCAAGCCGTCGAGCAGGGATGCCATCGCCTCGGGCGAGAGCCACCCGGCCGAAAGGAGTCGCGGCACCTCCCGCTCGGTCCAGTTGTACTCGTATCGGGCGAGGGCTTCCAGTCGAGCCAGGCAGGCTTGCGCCGCCCGGCGCTGGGTGGGGATGTATTCGAAGCTCACGACGGGGATCGCCTGCGTCAGCCCCGTCAGCGCCGCCAGCTCGCTACCTTCGACATCGAGCTTGCAGAACGATGGTCGCCCGAAACGCACCGTCAGGGCGTCCAGCGTCGTCACTCGAACCGATGTCTGCCCATCCCATGTGACGCCGGCGAATCGCGGCGCATGCCGAACGCCTTCCACCCAAGCGGCGGAGAGGCTGCTGACCGTCGGCGTACGTTCCGAGACCAGCAGCGTCGCCTCGCCCTCCGCCTCGCCCACCCCCGCCGCGACGACGGTCACGGCTTGATCGTTCCGGTACATCCATTGAAGGAAGTCGAGGCAGGCCGGCTGGGGCTCGATCGCCACCACGCGCGCCCCCAGCCGCCGCAGAGCCCGCGTCCGATCGCCGACGTGAGCCCCGACATCGAAGCACAAGTCGCCCGGCTCGACGAAAGGCCGATACAGGTCTGCCAGGCGGCGTAGCTTGAGCGGCACGCCGTAATAGATCAGCAGCGAACGAAGCAGACCGACGCGTGTCCGCCAGCTCGGCGTCCACCGCTGCCAGGGAGTCCTGTCGCCCGGCGCCTCGGCCGCCGGCGCCGCCTGCGTCACCGCGTGCCGGCCCCGGCCCGCACCGATTGGCGCACGTCGGCGCAGCGCTCGCATCCAGATCGGTCGCAGAGCAAGGCGCGCGGGTCTTCGCGGATCCATCCGGCGGCGATATGAATCAGATCGCGCAGCGGGATCGCCACGATCTCCTGGCCGGCGACCGTTGCCTGCCGGATGACGCCTTCCAGCCGCGAGGCGATGGCGTTGAACCCGTCCGAGCACCCCGGAACCTGGGGACAGGTGACGACCCCCCGTTCGGTCAGCGCCCAGCGCACGAATTGTTTGCGACCGGCGACGCGTTCGGCGTGGTGTAGTCCGACGTTGCGGCGGTGGTCAGTCCCGATCAGCAGAATGTCGGCGTCGGCCTCCGCCATCCAGCGCACCGGGCCGAGCGGTTCCTCGAGCGACTGCGCCGCCAACGCCTGGCCGGCGCGAATCCCACAGAACGACAGGGCCGGGTGGGACGAGCGCTCGGACTGCGGATGTTGCCGCATCGCTTCCGCCAGGTCGGCCAGCAGGGGATCGGTGGCGAGGTCGGCGTGGAAGAACTCGGCTTCCGGATTGGCGGAATCGTCGCCGTAGCGAATGCCGTTGTAGGGCGGGCCGAAAGGCGGCGTGACGAGGGTACCGGAGGTGAAGCTCGGGGCGACGATGATCTCGCACGTCGCCGTCAGGGCCCCCAACAGCGCCGGCGGTCCGCCGACATCCGGCGCGAACGGAGGCAGCGAGGCATGCACCAGGAGGCGGCTGTGCGGGCCGAGACCGAGATCACGAAACGCCGAGACCCATTCCCTGTACGTTGGCATCGTCAGGTGCACGCTCCGTGATCTTCGCCGTCAAGCCTGTGAACGTCCTGCCGCCTTGCCCCCTTCACCCCCTTCCCCATCCCCGCGTAGACCGTCTTGCCAAGAACAGGCAACGAGAACGCGGGGGGAGGGGGAAAGGGGGTGAGGGGAGACGTTTCAGTAATCGGCGTCCATCCTCAAGACCACAATCCTCTCAAAAGGATCGGCGTCCGGCAGGTGAGGCTCGCTCCGGACGGGAACCCCAGGGGCTCACGCCCCGGTCCACTCGGGCTTGCGCTTGGCGACGAAAGCCTGCATGCCTTCCTTCTGGTCTTTCGAGCTGAACAAGAAGTAGAACGCTCGCCGCTCGTCGGCGACCCCGTCCGCCAGGAACGACTCGAAGGCGTGGTTGACCGCTTCCTTGCCGAGGCGGACCGCCAACGGAGCGCGGGCGGCGATCTCGTTGGCCAGCCGCAGCGCTTCTTCCAGGTAAGCCTCGACCGGGACGACGCGGTTGACCAGCCCCAGCCTCAGGGCTTCCTGCGCCGTCAGGGTGCGGTTGTTGAGGACGACCTCCATGGCGACGGCTTTGCCTACGGCGCGCGTCAGGCGCTGCGTCCCGCCGGCGCCGGGAATCACCCCCAAGTTGATCTCCGGCTGGCCGAACTTGGCGGTCTCCGAGGCGACGATCATGTCGCAGGCCATCGCCAGTTCGTTGCCGCCTCCCAGGCACCACCCCGAGACGGCGGCGATGATCGGTTTGTGGATTCGGCGCAGGCGATCCCAACGCCCGATCCGATCGGAAAGCAGCATCTCGACCGAGGTGGCTTCGGCCATCTCTTTGATATCGGCCCCGGCGGCAAAGGCTCGATCGTCGCCGGTGATGACCATGGCGCCGATCGCCGCATCGGCGTCGTAGGCCTCCAGAGCTTGGGCCACCTGCTCCATCACGGGTCCGTTGAGGGCGTTCATCGCCTCCGGACGGTTGAGACGGATCAGGCCGGCGCCCTCATGGACCTCGGTGCGGATGATCGTGACTGCCATCGGATCTCTCCCACCTTCCCGGAACTCTCCCACAGATCTCATTCGCCCAGCAATTGCCGCCAATGTTCGTCGGCATGCGCCACGGCGCGCTCGACCCACCACTGCAGCGTCCGCTCTCCCCAGTAGGGCTGCAGGCCAGTGCGGCTCCAGGCTGCCGGCGGCGCACCCGCCACTTCGGCGGCGTATTCTTGGCGGACGGAGTGCCAGCGCTCGAGGATGACCTGTGGCGACTCGGCCAGATCGTAGCGTTCCGCCATCCAGCCGTCCCCGTCGTAGTCCTCGAGCGTCGGGCGACCCTCGCGCAGGATGCGGCGCAGGCGCGGCGCATAGGCCTGCTCGTCGACAGAGGCGAGGTGGAAGAGCACCTGATGCGCCGACCATTCCCCGGGTTTGATCGGCGTTCGCGCCGCTCGATCGTCGAGCCCGGCCAGGTGCTCAGCGTACGCCTCCGGCTGTTGAAGGTAGCGGGCCAGCAGACGCCGGCGGTAGTCGTCGAGCAGGTCGTCGGGCATCGGTTTCCCCGCGCCAGGCTCAGCGCGCCGGATGGCGCAGGCGGAGAATGTGCTGCGTATGGTCGCGCTCGTGCCACAGCGATCGCCGCAACACTTTGCGCGCCGACCAGACTTCCCCGGCCAGCGCCACCACACCCGTCTGGCCGCTGAGGGCGGTCAACATCGCCAGGAGCCGCTGGCGGACCTGCTGGATGGCATCCAGGGGTTCCGGGCTCAGTTCGCTCCGCGAAAAGGCCAATCCGAGCCGGTCGAGATACCACAGCTCGGAGCGCGCCACGTGATCGACGATCCCTCCCAAGGGCCAGCGTTCACCGGGGATGGGTCGCTGCAGGGCATCCGAGTCCAGACCTTCGACCGCCTGGAGCAGGTCGCCGCGCGAGACTTCCAGCAGCCGCTGGTATTCGGGCAACTCATCGACCGCCACCGGCGGCCGGTCGGCGGCGAAGAAGGCATTGACTTCGTACTCGGGCTCATACTGCCACGCGCGGACGACCTCGCTGACGACCATCGGCGGCGAAACGCCGGAGATCCGAATGCCGGAGGCGGCACACCAGGCGATATAGGCTTCGACGGCTTTGGGCGCACCGGCGATCGCTGCGTCACGCTCATCGTGCGCTGCGAAACACCCCGGCAGGTCGGGGACGTGAGCGATCCAACGGCTCTCCATCTCCTCGACACAGACGACGTAGGGCATGTCAGGCAGTGACCTGCGCCGGGTTTGTGATGAACGAAGGGCCCGTGGGCCGAGCAGTCGGTGGCGGGGGCATCGTCAGCGCGTCGAGGCCATTATACGCCGCCCGTCGCAAGCGCCCTCCATCCGCCCCGCGGCGCCCTCAGGTCGGCGCCTCCCGGCAGACTGCCACCTCTCCGCCAAGCCGCTCGGCGTTGACTTCGATCCCCAGATAGGGAGTGGGGTCGAGCGTGTTGGCGAAGACCAACTCGTTGCGAAAGCGCCCCGTTCCGTCATCGCGCACGATGGAGAAATGGAGGTGCATTCCTGTCGGATTGTCCGGGTCGGCCGAGTAGTTGCCCTGGGTTCCCAGGAGAGTCCCGGCACGCACGAATCGTTCGCTCGTCCCGGGCGGAAAGGAGTCGTCGATGAAGGAGCGGCCGTTGGCGTCGGCCATGTGCGTGTAGTAGATCCAGATCTGGCGGCCGGGTTGAAGCGGGTCGTCCGGCAAGCGCAGGATCACGGCCGAACGCCAATCGGGAAGGCGCGTCAGGTAACCGTCATAGGCCGCCACAGCCGGCGTCCCACCGAGCCCGGTGGGGCCGAAGATGTCGAGGCCCTGATGGTGGTGGCCGGGGCGGAAAGAGTCGCCCCAGACGAAGCCGATATAGCCGTCCGTCGGGAGAAGAAACGGCGCCTCGCCGCAGCGATCGCCGGCGTGGATCTGCCAGTCGGTGTGATCGTCCGGATTCGAGAGGTACTGCCGAAGTCGCAGGAGACGTGCGGAGCCGGTGCGCATTCCGAGGTAAACCGCCGCCAGCACCCCCACCACCAGACATCCACCCACCAGCCAGGGCAACCGAGACGATTGCGGAACACCCACGCGAAGGCTCTGCCTGGAGCGGCGCAAGGTCAGCCCCCCCGGAAGGACACTAGAGCGGTATGACGTCCCGAGCGGTGTGATCCTAGACAAAGGGCCTGGCCTGAGCGGAGGCCTCCTCTCGCGTCCTCCAACGAGACCGTATCCTGCGGCCGTAGTCGAAGGCTCAACCCGACCCCTCCGCCGCCCCAGCCGCTCCCGGCGGTCCGTCCAGGCTCATCTCGAGGTGTTCGGCGAAGAAGAGCTCGGCCCGCTCACCGGCGAAGCGCATCAGGGCCAGACCCGCGGCTTGGCCCTCGCCGGAAGTCATCGCTGCCTGCAAGGATGCCAGATCATCGAACAGGAATTCATGGAGGAGCAACACCTCGGCCCGACCCGCAGGCGCCCCACGGACGCGCCCGACGAGCACGCGCCGCAGGCCGGGCATCCTCTCGGCCAGCGGCACGAAGTCCTCGCTCCAGCGGCGTTCCATCCATTCGGACTCGGCCGCACCGCGGAGGACGACCACCAGCTTATGCATCGCTCGTCAGGATCCCGCTGGCGGCCCGGGCCGGGCGTTTCTCAAGCGATCGATGACCGCCGTCGCCACTTCGTCGGCGGCTCGCGGCCGGGCCGCCCGGCGGCAGGCGTACGCGGCGCGTTCGAGTTCCTCCGGGTTCGCCAACAGATCGCGCACCGCCGCCGACGCCTGAACCGCTCCCGGCGCCCAACGACCCAGGCCGCCGCTCACCACATACTCGACGTTGCCTTCCTCCTGCCCCGGCAAGTAGCTGTAGAGGACCACCGGCAGGCCGGCGTTGGCCGCCTCGGCGATCGTGCTCGGCCCGGCTTTGGTGACCAGCAGCGTCGCCGCCTGCATCATCTGCGGCATGCGCTGTTCGAAACCATAGACCCACGTCGGAATCTCCCAGGCGACCTGCTCCAGCCTCCGTCGCAGGTTCTCGTTGCGACCGGTGACGATTGCCAGCCCGGCATTCACGCCGCTGCGGGCGATGGCGCAGGCCGTCTCGAACAGCGGGCCCATCCCTTCGCCTCCGCCCACCACCAGCACCATCGGGCGATCCCCCGGCCAGCCCAGCTCGGCCCGCAACCGGGCGCGGTCGCCCGGCGGAGCGCAGAACCGTTCGGCGACCGGCAGGCCGACGACGCGCAGGCGTTCCGGTTTCATCCCGTTGACGAGGGCCCGGTGCTCCGCCTCCGCGGTGGGAAGGAAACACAGGTCAAGACGATGGTGGTACCACAGCGAATGACCGGTGACGAGGTCCGTCACGACGGCGAAGAATGGCGGCGGCGCGCTGCCGAGCGCCTTCAGCGTCGGCGCGATCAGCAGCGGATGGAATGAGACGAACAGGTCGGCGCTGACTTCGGCCACCAGGCGCTGCGAGGCGCGGCGCACGTACGGCCAGATCAGCGTCGTCAGGACTCGACCGCGCTGCCGGCCGTTGGAGACGCGGAAACCCATGCCCCACATGCGGGGCGTCCGGACCATGCGGGGATACAGGCCAGGCAGCCGGTTGAAGGGCGTCGGGGCGTAGTTGTGCAGGGCATCGACCAGCACGACCTCGATGTCCTCGGCCCCGTGTCGGGCCACCGCTTCGGCGACCGCTTCGGCCGCGCTGCGATGTCCGCCGCCGGTGTCGGAGAAGAGGAAGACCGCCCGCCGCCGCTCAGCCATCCGCCCCGGCCTTGCTCACGTAGGACTTCATCCGCCGGGCGACCTCGCGTCGGGGCAGCAGGATGCGCCGGCCGCAGCCCAGGCACTTGAGACCGATGTCGGCGCCCAGCCGGACCACGACCCAATCGGTGTTGCCACACGGGTGGGGTTTGCGCAGGCGGAGCACATCGTTCATCTGGAGATCGGGCAGCATCGCCGGCGACTCCGCCGAAGGCCGCGCATTATAGCATTCACCGACGCAGCGCGTTCCGACCTAGCCGTTTTCCTACGCAAGAACGGGTGGGTTGGACCCGGATGCTATAATGCCGTCCCATGTTGAATCTCTCTCCCGAACTTCTGCTGGCGCGCATCTTCACGCTGATCATCGCCTTCACCGTCCACGAGTTCGCCCACGCGTGGACCGCCAATGAACTCGGGGACGATACGCCGCGCCTGGCCGGACGGTTGACCCTCAATCCGCTGGCCCACCTCGATGTGCTGGGTTCGTTGATGCTCGTGCTGGCCGGGTTCGGGTGGGCCAAGCCGGTGCCGGTCAATCCGTATGCCTTGCAGCGGCGGACTCCGGCGGGGATGATGATCGTGGCCGCCGCCGGGCCGATCTCCAACGTAGGTCTGGCGCTGCTGGCGTCGATTCCCTTTCTGCTCGGCCTGGTCTCGGTGTCGAGCTCGATCCTGGCCGTCTTCGTCGCCGATTTCATCTTCCTCAACCTGGTGCTGTTCTTCTTCAACCTGATCCCGATCTTCCCGCTCGACGGCGAGAAAGTGCTGACGTACTTCTTGCCGCCTTCGGGCCAGGCCTTCCTGGCCCAAGTCCGGCCCTACGGCCCGATCCTCCTGGCGGTGCTGGTGATCCTGTCGTCCCGCAGCGGGCTGAATGTGCTCGACCTCATCGTGCGGGGTCCGGCGCTGGGCATCTCGAACTTCCTGATCTCGTAGCCACCCGAAAGCGAAGGCACGCCTCATGGCAGAACCGGTCCGACTGCTGATTCTGGGAACCGGGACAGTGGGTGCTTCGATCGGCCTGGCGCTCGGTCGCGCCGGCCAGCATTTCGACCGCGTCGGTTACGACCCGAGGTCCCAGACGGGGCAGCAGGCCCAGAAGGCCGGCGCCGTCGATCGCCTGGTCCACCAGCCGGCTCGGGCGGCCGGCGAAGCGGATCTCGTTCTGCTCGCGCTTCCGCCGACGCAGGCGGTCGATGCCGCCACGGCAATCGCCGGCAACTTGCGACCCGAGACGGTCGTGCTGTGCACGATCGGCCTGCAGGCTAAATGGATGGATGCGGTGCGGGAGAAGCTAGGGCCGGCGAATCCGTGCCTGGGCGCTGTCCCCTTTCTCGGCCCGCAGCGGGCTCTGGCGGATGACGCGGATCCCGACACGCCGGCAGCCGACGCCTTCCGCGGAGGGATGATGGGGATTGTCGCCCCGGCCAGGACGCCGCAAGGCGCGATCGAAATCTGTCTGGACCTGGCTGCGATCCTGGGCGCGACCCCGTTTTTCCTCGAACCGGCCGAACTCGATTCGGTGACGGCAACGTCCGAAGAACTTCCGGCTGTCCTGGCGGCGGCGCTGCTCATGAGCCTGACCGCCAACCCGGGCTGGCGCGATCAGCAGCGCCTGGTGGGCCGGTCGTTCGCGCGTCTAGCAGGTCTACTGCAGGGAAGCTCTGCCGAAGTCGCCGCGGAGTGGGTCGCCAACCGCGGCCCTCTGACCGCACGGCTGGACGCCATCGGCGAGGAGGTCGCCATTCTGCGCGCCCTCCTGGCGGCCGGGGACGAAGGCGCGCTGTCCGAGCGCCTGGAGGAGGCGTCGAGGCGCTATCAGGAGTGGCGCGGCGTTCGAGCCGCGTCGCGGCCCGATCACGGGGTCGACTTCGGCGACATCCCGCGCGTCAATTTGTTCGATCGCCTGCTGGGCAGCCGTCCTTCCAAGAAGAAGGCCTGACGCCCTGGCGATGGGCCTGCGCGGACTGTTCCAGGAGCCGGCTGCCCTGCAGGGGCGGGCGCGGCGTGATCTCACCGGCATCGCCGAGGAGTTGGGGGTCGAGGGATGAATGGTGCGCCATTGGATGACTCCCTACCCCCACCTCAACTCTCCCTTGCAGCATGATGCATCCACCTTCCGGGCACGAGGCAGGGGAGGGGTAAGGGGTGGAGATGAGTCGGCCGGTCGGCCAGAGGGAGAATGGAACAGCTTCTGGCCCTCCGACCAGTCCCGACCAAGCCGAAGGCTATAATCCGCCCCGTGCCGGCGTTCTTTTGCTACATCGTCGAATGCGCCGACGGGACCTTCTACACCGGCTGGACGACGGACCCGGCGCGCCGCCTGCGCCAGCATGCCGCCGGCCGCGGCGCCCGCTACACTCGGGCGCACCGCCCGATGCGCCTGGTTTTCGTCGAACCTCAGCCGGACCGCGCTTCGGCGATGCGACGTGAACTCGCCCTCAAGGCCATGTCGCGTTCACGCAAGCTGGCTCTGATCGCCGAAGCCCCTCCCTACCTCGAGGCCCCCTGATGACCCTCAAGACTCAGTGGATCCAGGACGAACTCGACGGGCTGCGCCAGGCGGGCCTGTTCAACACCATCCGCACGCTGGCCTCCCCGCAAGGCTCCTGGCTCACCGTCGACGGACAGCGCGTCCTGAACTTCTGCTCCAACAACTACCTGGGTCTGGCCAATCATCCGCGGCTGGTCGAGGCGGCGCGACGGGCGCTCGAAGCCTACGGAGTCGGCCCGGCCGCCGTGCGCTCGATCGCCGGGACGATGGAGCTGCACCTGGAGCTCGAACGGCGCCTGGCGGCCTTCAAAGGAGTCGAGGCGGCGATCGGCTTCCAGTCCGGGTTCAATGCCAACCTGGGCACGATCGCCGCGCTGGTCGGCAAGGAAGACGTCATCTACTCGGACGAGCTGAACCACGCCAGCATCATCGATGGCAGCCGACTGTCCGGGGCGACCATTGTCCGCTACGGCCACGCCGATCCGGAAGATCTGCGCCGGACGATCGAAGCCAGCCGGGAGAAGGGCTTCCGCCGCAGCCTGATCATCACCGACGGTGTCTTCAGCATGGACGGGGACGTGGCGCCGCTCGATCGCATCTTCGACGTCGCCCGGGACTACGACATGCTGCTGATGGTCGACGATGCCCACGGCGAAGGCGTCCTGGGCCGCGGCGGGCGCGGGATCGTCGACGCCTTCGGCCTGCACGGCAAGGTCGACATCGAGGTCGGGACGCTGTCGAAAGCCTTCGGGGTCGTCGGCGGCGTCGCCGCCGGAAAGCCCGTCATCGTCGACTGGCTGCGCCAACGTGCCCGCCCCTTCCTCTTCTCCTCCGCCATGACCGTGCCCGACGTGGCCGCCTGCCTGGCCGCCGTCGACCTGCTGGAAGAGAGCGACGAGTTGGTACGCCGCCTGTGGGCGAACGCCGAGTCGTTCAAGCAGCAGATCCGGGCGATGGGCTTCGACACCGGATCCAGCACGACGCCCATTACACCGATCATGCTTGGCGAGGCGCCGCTCGCTCAGGAATTCAGCCGCGAGCTCTTTCGCGCCGGGGTCTTTGCCATGGCCATTGGGTTTCCGACGGTCCCCCGCGGCAAAGCCCGCCTGCGGGTGATGATCTCCGCCGCGCACTCGCCGGACGATCTCCGTCAGGGGCTGGAGGCGTTTGCCGTTGTCGGGAAGAAGCTGAAGGTGATCTGAGCACACCAGCTTCCCGGAAGCTCCAAGCTTCCGGGAAGCTGGCCCGTTCCGAGAATCGCGAGCGCCCCCTGCGACTTCATCGGGGGCGCTCGTTTTGTCTGACCCAACTAGGAGGAGAGAGTCAGCGCACCAACCAAACCTCGATCACGCAAAGGGATCGTACCCGGGCCAGTTCCCGGCCCAGCAGCAGGCCGGGCGGTCGAGGGCATTGCAGGTGAAACCTTGCGAGCAACGGTGGGCCAGTATCCGGCCCGGCTGATCCGGCAAGACCTCCGCCGGGAAGGTGACCAGGGCTTCGAGAGCCACTTCCTCTCCGATCCGGTCGCACGACGCCGTTTTCAACGGTTTCCAGATCTCTCTGCGCATGGCATCCTCTTCGCCTGACGTATTCTTCCGCCGACCGCCCCGGGCGGCGTAGTGTTGACTGTCACAAGCAGATCGGAGCAATTTCATCCAATCTGAAGGAGAAACAGCTCCGCCCCTACGAAGAGGGGCGGAGCAGAGGTTCCACGCCCTGGCCAGGCGGCGATGGTATCCGGGAACGGTGAAGCGTCAGAGCGGGATGGGCCAGGGCACAGACATTCTACTACCATTCGTGAAACCCGTCACATATTGTCTGGGCCAGCTTGTCGACTCAACCGCTCGGTTCCGTTTCGACGGCCCCGATGTCACATAGGGCTCTCGGCGCGCTTCGACTACGCTCAGCGCGCCTGGGCGCGTCCGGCATCCTTCGACTTCGCTCAGGATGCCGGTGCCCCGCTCGAGGTAACCGGCGCTACCGCCGATTAGGGTTGTTGAGGGAGGGGTAGGTGTCGGCCAACCGGGGTGGCTCAACGTACGCTGGGTCTTTCGCGGCGACGGCGTGCGTGCGCGGATCAGAATTGGAATCGGCCGAGGAAGGGCACGATGCGGCGGTTGTAGTTGGCGACGAATTCCTGCAGGCGCGCCTCCAGGTCGACGAAGTCCGCCGAGGCCAGCACGTCGTCCATCGTCCGTCGGTCGGAGGCGATGAACCCCGCCAGCCGCAGCGGGTAATCGCCGTAGGCCGTGTGCCATGCTTCGGACATCTTCAACCCCATTTGCTCGAGCGCCGGCACGAATTCACCCAGGACGTAGTTGAAGTAGGCCTCGCGCCGATCCGGGAGCGGATCGTAGGTCAGCAGCATCTTGACCGGGCCGTCGGCTTCCATCCAGGCCGCCTCAGCGCACCGGTCGAGGCAGACGCTGATACAGGTCGGTCGGACCGCCAACGCGCACCGAAGCGGGCGACTCGCTCCAGACGCCGGGGACGTGCGAGCCGCAGTGGGAGCAGTTGCCGTCGGCGCTCAATCGATAAGCCAGCAGGGCATAGCCGAGCCGCTCGATGACCGGCTGCCGGCAATGGGGGCAAGACGTGTGCTCGTAGCCGCCGACCCGGCCCGGCAGGTTGCCGGCGTAAACGAAGCGCAGCCCGGCCTCTTGCCCGATCTCGGCCGCCCGGATGAGAGCGGCGGCGGCCGTGTTCGGCGGGTCGATCATGCGGTAGTCGGGGTGAAACGCGGTCACATGCCAGGGGATCTCGGGCGAGATCGACGCCAGGTAGCGCGCCGCGTCCATCAGCTCGTCGGTGCCGTCGTTGAATCCCGGGATGACCAGGGTGACCACCTCGACCCAGAAGCCGAGCTCGTGGGTGCGGCGGATCGTCTCCAGGACGTGGTCGAGGACGCCGCCCAGGCTGCGATAC
>Ga0209341_10005270_pt1 | contig 11751 bp, 10 predicted proteins | sample RifCSP13_2_FD_184020 | JGI IMG/M metagenome (GOLD analysis project Ga0209341, IMG submission 184020) | Soil microbial communities from Rifle, Colorado - Rifle CSP2_sed 13_2 (SPAdes) (version 2) | ecosystem: Environmental > Terrestrial > Deep subsurface > Rock core/Sediment | place: Rifle...
AACCAACTCGAGGGCGGGCCGATGAGCGACCAGGCGACCGGGACGTCGCCGGCGATCTTAGCGAGTTGCTCGCGGTCGAGGGCGTAGGCTAGGGCCTGGCGCACTCGAGGGTCGCCAAAGAAGCTGGCCTTATGGTTGAGATTCAGGGCGTAGATCCACCCCGGGTTGTATCCGATGATCCTCACATTGGGGAGGCGGCGCGCGATCTCCACGGAGTGCCGGGAGTCGAGGGCGAGCAGGTCGACCTCCCCTCGGGCCAGCGCGGCCATGGCGGCCATCTGGTCTTCGAACCCCCGATCCACCCAGAGGTCGAGTTTCGGCCTGCCGAGATGGTAGAACGGGTTTGCGACCATCCGGATGAACAGGTTCTCTCTGAGCTGGACGAACCGGAACGGCCCGGTGCCGATCGGCCGGGCATTGAACTCCGCCGCGGCCAGGTCCCGGCCCTCCAGCAGGTGCCGGGGCACGATCACGTTCCACTGGGACAGGTTGTAGAGGAAGTCGGCGGCTGGCGTGGGGAGGATGAACCGCACCGTGTGAGTGTCGACCTTCTCCACCCGCACGGACTGGCGCGCCACCCGGTAGTAGGGACGCATCCGCGACTGGTTTCTCTCGTCCAGGGCGGCCCGGGCCGTGAACACGACGTCGTCCGCCGCAAACGGCCGGCCGTCATGCCACCTGATGTTGCGGCGCAGGAAGAAGGTGTACGTCAGCCCGTCGCCTGAGATCTCCCAGCGCTCGGCAAGTTGCCCGCGAGGCTTTAGATCCGCGCCGTAGCTCACCAGACTTTCGAACATCAGGAGGTTTGCCCGCGGAATGGAAGGCAGCAAGAGCGGGTTGATAGGGGCCGTGGGGAGCTGGCCGACGATGGCCCGCACCAGCGGCCTTGGATCCGCCTGGGCCCGGGCGGACGGCGCCAGCGTTGCTGCCAGGATCACGAGCAGCAACGCAATCAGCATACGCCGATCCATCTAGCGAAGCGTTGGCACGCGCGTCCAGGTTCCGCCCTGAACGCGAATCATCACCGCGGCCCGGTGGTCCAGCCCCATGTGATCCTTCGAGGACATGCTGAACACGCCCGTGATCCCGATCACTTCCGTCGTGCCGGTCTCGATCTCGTCGCGCAGCACCCGCCGGAAGCCCCCCACGTTGTCGGGCAGGAAGCCCCGCTTCACGGTGCGCTCGATCGCCGGCCGCAGGATCAGCACCGCGTCCAGCGCGTGCCCGCCGAACGTGTTCCGGGTACCGGGGCCGAACCGGCCCTCGTAACGCCGCGCATACTCGACCAGCACCGGCTTCTGCTTGTCGGAAGGCGAGAGCTGCTCGGCGATCAGCACCTTCCCCGCGGGGAACAGCACGCCCTCGACGCTGGCGCCGCCGAGGTCGAGGAAGGTCTTGTTGGCCACGCCGTGGCTCTGGTAGACGGGCACCGTGTGGCCCAGCTCACGGATGTTGCGGTTGGCCACGTTGGCGCCGGGCGGGATCGCCCAGATCAGGATCGCCTGTGGGCTGCGGCCCATGGCGCGCGTCACCTGGGCGCTGACGTCGGTCGCCGCGCGGGCGAAGGCCTCTTTGGCCACGACCTCCAGGCCCTTTGATGATGCGATGCGGTCCAGCTCGACCTGGCCGCCCTGCCCAAACGCGTCGTCAAACCCCAGGAAGGCGACCCGCCGGATGCCGCTCTTCTGCATGTGGGTCGTGATGACGTCAATCATCAGCCGGTCGGTCTGGGGGGTCTTGAAGATCCACTGGCGCTGCTCCACGGGCTCGATGATCTGCACCGCGGCGGCCAGCGAGACGTTGGGCACACGGGCGGCCTGGGCGGTCGCGATGACGGCCAGGCTGGCCGGGCTGGTCGTGCAGCAGACAAGCGCGGCGACGCGCTCCTCCTCGATCAGCCGCTTGCTGGCCAGCACCGCCTTCGTGGGATCGCTCTCACCGTCGGTGATCAGGTATTGGAGCTTGACCGGCCCCTGCGGTCCCCCAACGGTGCCGAGGTCCTCCTGGTACAGCTGGACGGTGTTGCGCTCCGGAATGCCCAGCGAGGATGCCCCGCCGGTGATGTCCACCACGAAGCCGATCTTGACGGTAACCTGCTGCGCAGATACGGGGACGGCGAGCATGCCTGCCAGCAGCAGGATGAGCGCTGCGCGCTTCATCATTCCACCTCCTCCGCCATCAACACGACTCAGCGTCAGACCCGACCACCGCATGCGGATGAGCGTGCGTCTGTGTTCGTCGAGCCCCAGCAAACCCCTGCGTTGCGATGGATCAATCGACGTGCCCGCCCAGATAGGCCGCCTGCACACGGACATTGGCGGCCAGTTCTGCGCTCGGACCCTCCAGCACGATGCGCCCGCCTTCCATCACATACGTCCGGCTGGCCACGTCCATGGCCGCGCGGGCGTTCTGCTCGACCAGCAGCAGCGACAGGCCCCGCTCGCGGAGTTCGCGGATCACGCGCAGGATCTCCCGGATGACCAGCGGGGCCAGGCCGAGCAGTGGTTCGTCCATGAGCAGCAGGCGCGGTCTGGCCATCAACCCCCGCCCAATCGCCACCATCTGCTGCATCCCGCCCGACAGCGTCCGCGCGGGATGGCGGTCGCGGTCGCGCAGCAGCGGGAAGAGCCGGTAGACGAATTCGATATCCTCCTCAACGTCCTGCCGCGCCGCCCGAGTCGACCGGTGATAGGCTCCGAGTAGCAGGTTGTCGCGGACGCTCATCGTGTCGAAGAGCTGGCGGCGTTCGGGCACCAGGACGAGCCCGGCTCGCACCAGGACCTGCGGGCTCAGCCCGTCGACCCGGCGGTCGTTGAACTCGATCGCCCCCTGCCCGGGAATGAGCCCGACCAGGGCGTGCAGCAGGGTGGTCTTGCCGGCCCCGTTGGCGCCGATGAGGGCCACGATCTCGCCCCGGCCGACCTGAACGAAGGCACCGCGCAGCGCCTCAATCGGCCCGTAGGACGCCTTCAGGTTGTTCACGGCCAGCAGCGGCGCCGCGGGCGCGGTCACGACGGTTCGTCCCCCAGGTAGGCTCCGATGACTCGCGGATCCCGCTGGATCTGAGCGGGAGTACCCTCGGCAATTGGCTCGCCATGGTTCAAGACCAGCACACGGTCGGCCAGCCCCATTACCAGCCGGACGTCGTGCTCGACGAGCAGCACCGTGACACCGGTGGCGCGAATGTCCCGGATCATGGTCACCAGGGCCGCCCGTTCCGCGGCCGACAGCCCGGAGGCCGGTTCATCGAGCAGCAGCAGCCGCGGTCGCAACGCGAGCGCCCGGGCCGCTTCCAGGAGACGCTGCCGGCCAAATGGCAACGCGCCGGCCGGCTCAGCGGCGTGGTCCGCCAGCCCGACCTGACGCAGGGTTTCCAGCGCCTGGCTGGCCGCCCGGTCCTCCTCGCGCCCGGCCAGGCCGAGCATTGAGGCCCCGAATCCTGCGCGCAGATGCCGGTGCATGCCGACCAGCACGTTGTCCAGCACCGACAGTTCCGAGAACACCCGCGGCGTTTGAAATGTTCGCGCCACCCCCAGAGCCGCGGTGCGGAACGCCGGCAGGCCGTCGAGGCGCTGCCCGGCCAGAGTGATCGATCCCTTTGTCGGATGCAGGACGCCGGAGATCAGGTTGAACGCCGTGGTCTTTCCGGCGCCGTTGGGCCCGATGACCGCGTAGATCTCTCCGCGGCGGACCTGGAAGGACAGATCCTGAATCGCCGTCAGGCCGCCGAACCGTTTCTCGAGCGCTTCGACCGTCAACAAGACGTCTCCGGACGGCGCGGAGGCGGGACGCCTGGGTCCTGCGCCGCTTGGCACTGGAGCGGGCGGGATCGCGCGCGCTGGCTCCAGGCGCAGGAGGCGCGCAACGAACGGCCACGCGCCCCCCGGCGCCAGCACCACCACGCCGGCGAGCAGCAGGCCGAAGACGACGATCTCGTACTCCGCCGACGCGCCCCCGCGGAAGAATCGCGGCATCACGTCTCGCAGGAACTCGCGCAGCAGGGTGACGACGGCCGCGCCAAGCACGGCGCCGGGCAAATGCCCGATCCCCCCGATCACGCTCATCACCAGCACCGAGATCGAAAACTCAAACGCGAACGGTGACGGGCTGACAAAGGACAGGTAGTGTACGTAGAGGCTGCCGGCCAGAGCGGCAAGTGCCGCGCTGAGCGCGAAGACGCGGCCCTTGTAGTACGCGGGATCGATGGCGAGCGTGCCGGCGACAACTTCACTCGCCCGCACCGCGGCCAGCGCCCGGCCGATGCGCGAGTCGATCAGGTTGCGGCCCAGCCACAGCGCGAGCGCCACAAGGCCCCACGAGGCGAAGTAGAAGACGCGGTCACCGCCGAGCACGGTCTCCCCGATCGCAAACGGCGGGATCCCGGTCAGGCCGGTCGGTCCACCGGTCAGGTCCTGGAAGTTGCGAATGAAGACATCCACGATGATGTTGAGGCCGAGCGTGCCCAGCACCAGGTAGTGACCGCGCAGCATGAAGATCGGCGCGCCGATGAGGAACGCCACGAGTGCGGCTCCAGCAGCCGAGAGCGGCAACGCTGCCCAGGGCGACAGTCCCAGGCGCAGCGTCGTCAGTGCAGAGATGTACGCGCCGATGCCGTAGAAGGCGGCCTGGCCGAGCGAGATCTGCCCGGCCGCGCCGCCCAGCAGGGTGAGGCCCACAGCCAGCATGCTGAAGAGCCCGATGAAGAGGAAGATCGAGAGCGACAGCCGGCCGGCGATCAGCCAGGGCAGCACGATGACGACGGCCACCCAGCCCAACGCCCAGAGACGCGATCGGGTCACTCCCCCGAGCCGCAACCGGTTCATTCCTGCGCCCGCTCCTCGCTGACCAGAGTGCCTTCGCGGGCCGCGGCGATGGCGCGCGCCAGGAGCACCGCCACCAGCACGCCGAAGGCGATGGCGTCTCGGTAGCCTGAGACCAGGCCCGCGCCGAGCGACTCCACGACGCCGAAAGCCAGACAGGCCGCCACGGTCCAGGGATAGCTGGCGAACCCCACGACGACCGCGCCGACGAACCCCTTGAGGCCCAGGATCAAGCCCATGTCGTACGCCGCCAGGGTCAGCGGTGTGATGAGCACGCCCGCGATCCCGCCCAGGGCCCCGGCAATGGTGAAGGCCTGAAGCCCCATTCCTTCAACGTTGATGCCGTGCAGCCGGGCGGCCGTGGGGTTGACCGCGCAGGCTCGGAGGGCCCGTCCGTGCATCGTGCGCGTGAAGAACAGGTAGGAGGCGATCAGGATCACGCCAACCGCGCCGATCACCCACAGCCCTTGCCGGTTCAAGACCGCGCCCGCAACCCGCAGCGGCGGGCCGGCGGTGAAGGGTGGCAGGCTATAGGGGTCTGTGCCCCAGAGGATCAACAGCAGCCCGCGGAGGGTGAGGTGCGCGGCGATCGTGACGATGAGGAGCGTCAGCGCCGTCGCGGCCCGGGCCGGCCGGATCGCCAACCGGTGCATGCCGGCGCCCACGGCCGCGGATGCGGCGACGGCGATGGCAATGGCCACCGGGTAGGGGAGGCCCCGCGCCACCAGGGTCGCAGTCAGCAGCGCGCCCAGCGCGGCGAACTCGCCCTGGGCCACGTTTACGACGCGCGTGACACTGTGGATGACGACCAGGCCGAGCCCCAGCAGAGCGTAGATGGCGCCATTGACGAATCCGCTGGCGATGAACTGAGCGATCTGCTGTTCCAGCGTCATGCGTCCCGTTCTGTTCTCCGGACGGCCTGAGAATCCCCGCCCAGGGCGTGCAGGGGGGTCTCAGGCGGGGGCGAACGCAGTAGTCGTCTGGGACACAGAGCGAGAGGAGGAGCGGTTCCCGTGCGCGGCTCTCTGGTTCCCCTCGTCACCCCCTTCCGTGACGGACGTGTAGACGAGAAAGCCCTGGTCGACCTCATCGAGTGGCAGATCGAGAGCGGCAGCCACGGGATCGGCGTGACCGGCACCACCGGCGAGCCGGCCGCGCTGTCGATCGAAGAGCGCGAGCAGGTCATTGAGATCGCCGTCCGCGCCGCCCGGCGCCGGGTCCCGGTCATTGCCGGGACCGGGTCGGTGCACGCCGGCGAAACGCTTCGGCTGACCCGCTTTGCCCGACGCGTTGGCGCCGACGCCGCCTTGATCGTGGTCCCGTACTACACCCGCCCGAGCCAGGACGGCCTCTACCGGTACTTCCGGTCCATCGCCGATGACGTCGACATGCCGATTATCCTGTACAACATCCCCGGGCGGACCGCGGTCAACCTGGAGCCCGACACGACCGCCAGGCTTGCGCGGGACTGCCGGAACATCCTCGGGATCAAGGAGTCCAACAAGGATTTGGAGCACGTGTGCCGCGTCATGCACCGCTGCGGCCGGCAGTTCCTGGTCTACTCGGGCATCGAACTGCTCTGCTTCCCCATCCTGGCCCTGGGTGGGGCCGGATACGTGAGCGCGACCGGCAATGTCATGCCCCGCGATGTAGCCCGCCTGTATGATCTGACCGAGGCGGGGAAGTGGGAGGAGGCGCGGGACCTGCACTACCATCTGCTGCCGATGAACGACATCCTGTTCATCGAGACGAATCCGGTGCCGGCCAAGACGGCGATGGGGCTCATGGGACGCTGCAGCGCTGAAGTCCGCCCGCCGCACGCGCCGCTGGCGCCCGAGAACGAGGCCCGGCTGCGCCAGGTCATGGCGACCTACGGGCTGCTGCCCGGCGTCGGGGCTGGATCGGCGGAGTCGCCCGCGCGCCGATGAAGTCCGCGCGGTTCATGGCCGACGGCCAGGTTCATCGGGGACGCCTGGACGGGGACGTCTTGATCGACGAGCGGGGACGGACCCATCGCGTCGAAACCGTGTCCTGGCTGCCGCCCGTGGCGCCGAGCAAGATCGTGGGTTTCGCGTTGACATATCGCGACCACGCCGCCGAACTGGGCATCGATGCGCCGCCCGACCCGGCCGTGTTCTTCAAGCCGCCGAGCGGGCTGGTCGGCCACCTGGCGCCCGTGGTCTATCCGACGGGCGTCGAGTACCTGCACTACGAGGCCGAACTCGCCGTCGTGATCGGCCGCCGCTGCCGGCGGGTACGACCGGAGGACGCGCCAGGGGTCGTGCGAGGCTACACCATCGCGAACGACGTGACCGTCCGCGACTTTATCCGCAACTTCTACCGGCCGCCGGTGAAGGCGAAGGGGTGGGACACCTTCTGCCCCCTGGGCCCGGTGCTTGTCGAGAACGAAATCATCGATCCTCACCGCCTGGGCCTGCGGGCGTACGTGAACGGTGAACTGCGCCAAGAAGGCACGACGGCGGATCTGGCGATGACCGTCTGGGAGTTGATCGCCTTCCTCAGCGAGTTCATGACGCTCGAGCCCGACGATGTCATCCTGACCGGGACGCCCAAGGGGATCTCCCACGTACGAGCGGGAGACCACATGCGCATGGAAGTGGACGGGCTCGGCGCGCTGGAGAACCCGGTCGTGCCGGACGTGAGCCCCTCATGAGCGCGCGCACGGGACAGCAGTTCATTGAGGGCCTGCGGGCCGCCCCGCAAGAAATCTGGATCGGCGGCGAGCGCGTCGGCGATCCGACGACGCACCCCGCGTTTCGCAACATCGTCCGGAGCGTCGCGACGCTCTACGACATGCAGCACGATCCTGCGCTTCGGGATGAGATGACCTACATCTCGCCCTCCTCCGGGGAGCCCGTCGGCCTCTCGTTCATCACTCCGCGGGCCCCTGACGATCTGGCGCGCGTGCGAAAGATGATGAAGCGTTGGGCCGACTACTCCGGCGGCATGATGGGGCGCTCGCCGGACTACCTCAACAGGGCACTGATGGCGTACGCGGCCGCGGCCGACTACATGACCGCCAACGATCCGCGCTTCGGCGACAACGTTCGCCGCTACTATGAGTACGTGCGCGAGCGCGACCTCTGCCTGACCCACACGCTCATCAACCCGCAGGCCAACCGGGCGGTCGGCCCGTCGAAGCAGGCCGACCCCCACCTGGCTGCCGGCATCGTGAGAGAGGATGCCCGGGGCGTGGTTGTCCGGGGGGCTCGGATGCTGGCCACCCTCCCGGTCAGCGACGAGATCATGGTGTTCCCCTCGACCCTGCTGCGGGGGGGGACGGAGGACGCGCCGTACGCCTTTGCCTTCGCCATCCCCTGCGCGACGCCGGGGCTCCGCTTCATCTGCCGGGAGTCGTTCGACTACGGCCGCAGCCCGGCGGATCACCCGCTGGGGAGTCGCTTCGAAGAGATGGACGCCGTGGTCATCTTCGACGACGTCCTGGTGCCCTGGGAACGCATCTTCCTGTTGCGCGACGTCGAGCGGTGTAATCGCGCATTCGCCGAGACGCGCGCCGTCATCCATATGGCGCATCAGGTCGCCACGAAGAACGTGGCCAAGACCGAGTTCGTGCTCGGCATCATCTGCCTGATCGTGGATGCCATCGCCATCGAGCAGTTCCAGCACGTTCAGGAGAAAGTCGCAGAAGTCATTCAATACCTTGAAACGATGCGCGCCTTCCTCCGGGCCAGCGAAGCCGACGCGGCGATCGACCGGTGGGGCGTCATGACGCCCGCCTGGCCGCCGCTGGACGCCGCCCGCAACATGTACACGCGGATGTACCCCAGGATGATCGAGATCATCCACCAGCTCGGCGCCAGCGGCCTGATGGCGATCCCCCCGGCCGCCGAGATGGCCGGGCCCCAGGGCCCGACGATCGACCGGTTCTACCAGGCCGCCCGCGCGGATGCCCGCGATCGCATTCGTCTCTTCCGGCTGGCGTGGGACCTGGCGCTGTCTGCCTTCGGCAGCCGCCAGGCGCTGTACGAGCGATTCTTCTTTGGAGACCCGGTCCGGATGGCCGGCGCGATGTTTGCCAGCTACGACAAGACCCCATACATGGAACGGGTGCGGGCGTTTCTTGCGCGCGCGGACGAGACGCCCGCTGCGCCCGCCGACCGGGCCGCGCCGGCCCGCGAACGCGCGTGACGGCGTCGTCTGGACCAGATCCCAGAGCGTTCCGCCGCACGATGGGTCTGTTCGCCACCGGCGTCACCGTCGTGGCGACCCAGACGGCGGATGGCGTCATCGGGATGACGGCGAACGCGGTGAGTGCGGTCTCCCTCGATCCGCTGCTCGTGCTCGTCTGCGTCGATCACGGGGCGCGGCTGGCCGGCCACCTGAGCGTCGGACTGCCGTTCTCGATCAACGTTCTCCGGGATGACCAGGAGGTGCTCTCGCGCTACTTCGCGGGCGGCTGGCGAGACCGCCCGGTGCCGGAGTTCCGCTTCGAAGCCTGGGAAGACGCGCCCAGACTGGTCGGCGCGCTGGCGGCGGTGCGATGTGGCGTTGACCGCCTCTACGACGGCGGCGACCACCACATCGTGGTGGGATGGGTGCGCGCCCTGAGTGAAGGGGCCGAGCCCTGGAATCCCCTGATCTTCTATGCTGGGCGCTATCGTCACCTGGCGCCTCCGGCCGTGCCCGCGGCCCCGCCTGAGGAGTGGGGACCCGACGGCATGTCGATCTATTACGATGAGTGGAGCGCGGCGGACCAGCCGTCGCGCGCCGAGGCATTCGATCCCCCGGAATGAGCGTTCTCGCGATCCTCAGGGCCGGGCACGTCGTCTTTCGCGCCACCGATCTTGGGCGCGCTCGGGCGTTCTATGTCGATCTGCTCGGCTTCGTCGAAACCGCCGCCCATCGCGACGCGCTCTACCTCCGCGGGCTCGAGGAAACGGAGCACCACAGCCTGGTGCTCAGGCGGGCGCCGGCGGCCGGCGTGTCGCACATTGCCTTCAAGGTGGCCTCGCCCGACGACCTTGACCGGATCTGCGCCACGTGTCGGGACGCCGGGCTGCCCTGGCGCTGGATCGAAGCGGGAGAGGAAGAGGGCCAGGGGCGGGCCCTGCGCGTCCAGGATCCCGGCGGGCTGCCCGTCGAGTTCTACGCCGGGATGTCGGCGACACCCCGGCTGCTCCAGCGCTTCGACGTGTATCGCGGGCCGCACGTCATGCGCATCGACCACTTCAACTGCCAGGTGCCGGATGTGGCGCCACTAGTCGATTGGTACACAGGGACGTGGGGGTTTCGTTGCTCCGAGTACACCGAGACCGACGATACGCCGCCCAAACTCTGGGCGGCGTGGCTCCATCGCAAGTCGAACGTCCACGATATTGCGCTCATGACAGGGATCGGTCCCCGCGTTCACCACGCCGGGTTCTGGCTGCCGGAGACCATCAACGTGATACGCGCGTGCGACATCCTGGCCGCCGCAGGCCACCATGCCGCGATCGAGCGTGGGCCCGGCCGCCACGGGATCTCCAACGCGCTGTTCCTCTACGTGCGGGATCCTGACGGCAACCGGATCGAGTTGTTCACCGGGGACTACCTGACCGGAGACCCGGATCGCCCGCCACTGCGGTGGAGCATCAACGACCCGCGACGGCAGACCTTCTGGGGGCACGCCGCCCCCGCCAGTTGGTTCGACGAGGCCTCTTCTGTCGAGTCCATTCAGAGCGGGGAGTTCCTGCCAACCCGCCACCCCGGGATCCAGGACAGGCCGGAGTTCGTCACTTAGAACCCTGTAATGCCGAGAACGCGGAACCCCGCCAGCGCAGACCTGGCGGGGTTCCTGACGTTGTGAAGGGTCGGAGATGTAACCGGAACGACGTCCTCCGGCACCGTCGGCCCGGAGGGCACATCCCCGACCCGAACATGCCCGCACCTAAACAGTGCGTTTCTTCTGGCCCGGCAGCCCCGCCCCTCTGACCAGCTATCCAGGATCTGGCCCAAATGGGCATATTCACTAAGGAAGAAACCGGAAGATTCATGGAGAGTGAAGTTTAGATACCCAGAGGGAGGAACTTCACTATCCCGTGTAGAAGGCCCCCGACATCTCCAGCATATCTTTCATTATCTGGTCGCTGCTTCGGTCATACCAGATCCGTCGTGCCGGTGGGGTTCGAGTCGGTTCGAGTACGGTGAGCACCTTTCGCTGCGCACATTCGCAACTTTCGAGGGGGGAACCAACGTGAAGAAGGCCATCGCGCTTGGCGCCATCCTGGTGCTGCTGGCAGTCCTTTGGGTCAGCCCCGCGGGCACTCAGATCGCCCGGCATGGAGACGGAGAAATCCTCGGCGGCCTGCTCGCCCGGCACGGCGAGGGCGAGGTCCTGGGTGGGCCCATGGCCCGGCATGGCGAAGGCGAAATCCTGGGCGGCGCGTAGCGCGACGCCATGAGCGTCGCACGCTCCACAAGCCACAGTCTCGGGGGAGACCCGTGACGCTGGGCCAGAAGATCCGGCAGGCTCGGAAGTCCCGTGGGATCACCCAGCGGGAACTGGCCGCGGGCGACCTCTCGGAAGGCTTCATCAGCATGCTCGAGCACGACAAGGTGAGACCGTCGCTGGAGACACTCCGGACGCTTGCCGGCCGCCTGAACGTTCCCCCCAGCGAGTTTCTCGACGCCGAGCCGGCGCCCCGCCGGCTCGTCGCGTTGAAGCTGGACCTGGGTCATGCCCTGATCCGCCAGCACCGCTTCACCGAAGCCATGGAGGCGTTTCAAGCGGCTGAGCGCGGCGCAGCTTCCGATACGGCTCAGGAGACCTTCTTCCGGATCCAGATCGGCATGGGGCAGGCCCTCACGGGCCTGCGCCAGTTCGACCTCGCTCAGCAGCACCTTGAGCGCGGACGAAGCCTGGCAGATACACTCGGGCGGCCGGACCTGGTCGCGCGTGTGGCGAGCGCCA
>Ga0209341_10005272_pt1 | contig 11744 bp, 13 predicted proteins | sample RifCSP13_2_FD_184020 | JGI IMG/M metagenome (GOLD analysis project Ga0209341, IMG submission 184020) | Soil microbial communities from Rifle, Colorado - Rifle CSP2_sed 13_2 (SPAdes) (version 2) | ecosystem: Environmental > Terrestrial > Deep subsurface > Rock core/Sediment | place: Rifle...
CGCACTGGTTATTTTCGGATTGGGGCTAAGAGGAAGAGATGGAGCTTCGTGGCCGGGCAGCGTTGGTGACAGGCGCGGCGAGGCGTGTGGGTCAGGCGATCGCCCTGGCGATGGCCGATCGCGGCATGGATATCGCCGTCCACTACAACAGGAGCGCATCCGAGGCCCGCGCTACAGTCGAGGCCATCGAGCGTCTGGGCCGGCGGGCTGTGGCCGTCCGGGCCGATCTCGCACAGGAGGAGGAGGTAGAGGCGCTCGCCGACCGGGCGGTCCAGGCGTTCGGCAAGATCGACGTCCTGGTGAACAGCGCCGCCCTCTTCTACAGGACGCCGCTGGAGAAGCTCACGGCCCAGGACTGGGAGCAGTTCCTTCGGGTGAACCTGACGGGGCCGTTCCTATTGGCCAGGCGGCTAGGACTTCAGATGCGTCGTCGTGGAGAAGGGAAGATCGTCAACGTGGCCGATGTCGCCGGGATCGCGCCGTGGGCCGACTTCCTCCCGTATTCTGTCTCCAAGGGGGCGCTGATCACGCTGACGCAGGGGCTGGCCAAGGCGCTGGCGCCCGAGGTGCAGGTCAATGGCGTGGCGCCTGGGACGGTGTTGCTGCCGGAGGAGTATGGGGACAAGGAGCGTGAGGCGATCGTCCGGGCCACGCCCCTCAAGCGGATCGGCGACCCGGTCGATGTCGCGAAAACAGTCCTCTTCCTTCTGGAAGGCTCCGACTTCATCACCGGTCAAGTGATAGTGGTGGATGGTGGTCGGTCGATTAAGTAACCCCCCTCACCTCCATCCTTATATTACGGGCAGAGGAGTTCACGTGAGAGAGAGGGGAGTGGATGATCGATGCCCTGGGACGGACGACATGAGTCGATTTGGCGCAAGCCGCATTGTATCGCTCGCCTGCAGCAATACCGAGATCCTGTTTACGCTCGGGCTCGGGGATCGGGTGGTTGGGGTGGATGATTGGTCCGACTTCCCCCCGCAGGTTGAGAGACTGCCAAAGGTTGGCCCCGACCTGAAGATCAACATCGCGAGAGTGGGTGCCCTGGATCCGGATTTGATTCTGGCCTCCCTCAGCGTGCCAGGGATGGAGCGGAACATTCCGGCCATCGAGCGTCTGGGCGTGCCGTTTCTTGTCTTGAACCCGAAAAGCTTGGAGGAAGTCCTCACGGATATCGAGATGGTCGGCGAGGCGACTGGAGTGCCTGAAAATGCGCGCCGCCTGATCGCCGGCCTTCGGACCCGGATCGCGGCGGTTCGGGCGCGGGCGCAAGGGGCTGCTCACCGACCAACGGTGTACTGGGAGTGGTGGCCGAAGCCGCTCATCAGCCCTGGCCGGCAGAGCTGGATCGTCCAGATGAGCGAGCTGGCCGCCGCCGATCTGCTCTTCAAAGATGTCGAGGCGAGCAGCGTTGTCGTCCACGAATCGCAGATCTTGGATCGAGATCCCGACCATGTGGTCCTCTGCTGGTGCGGGACGCTTCAAAAGAAGATGGATGTGGCGAAGGTCGCGGCGCGGCCCGGTTGGGAGCGGCTGCGAGCGGTGAAGGCCGGACGGATTCACTGTCTTCCGGAGGAGCTCTTCGGCCGCCCCGGACCGCGGCTGGTTGAGGGTCTAGAGGCGCTGGCACGGGTCGTCCACCCGGAGGTATTCGTCGAGGCGGCAATCGTCTCGTAGGTGGGGCGCACCAAGGGAATTCTCTTACGACTGCTCCCAAAGGGACTGTTCAGTCACAGAAGATCGCCTTTTCGGAGGCCTATCAGTGACACAATCGAGCCTGTACCTGAAACAAGTTGAATTGGGCCAGATGGCGAACTATGTCTACCTCATCGGCTCGACCAAGACGAAAGAGGTTGCCGTGGTCGATCCCGCCTGGGAGATCGACCGGATCGTGAAACTCGCCCAGGCGGACGACATGCGGATCACTCACATCCTCGTCACCCACACCCATCCAGATCATGTGGGTGGCAAGCTGTTCGGCCTGGAGATCGAAGGGATCGCGGAGCTCCTCGAACAGGTGGACGCCAAGGTCGTGATCAACAAGGCCGAGGCCGGTTATCTCACGCCACTGTCTGGAGGGAACATCGTGCGCGCGGACAGTGGACACACCCTGCACCTGGGCGACGTCACGATCACCTTGATCCATACCCCTGGCCACACGCCCGGGTCCCAATGCTTCCTGGTCCAGGATCGCCTGATCTCGGGAGATACCCTGTTCATCGGCTCCTGCGGGCGGGTCGATTTGCCCGGGAGCAACCCGGAGCAGATGTATGATTCGCTGGTGAATAAGTTGATGAAGCTGGAGGACAAGACCGCGGTCTTGCCTGGCCACAACTATGCCGCCGGCCGGACCTCGAGCACCATCGGTGAAGAGCGGAGGCGCAACCCGTACGTCCAGTTCAGCTCGGTTTCTGAGTTCCTTCGCGCCATGGGATATGCATAAGCCGGGACTCTTGCCGCTCTACTCGCCATCCCGAATCTCCGCCTACGAGTCCTGCCCCCGCCAGTACAAATTCCGCTACATCGATCGGATCCCCCGTGAGGAGGAATCGATCGAGGCGTTCCTCGGATCACGCGTCCACGAGGCGCTCAACAGGCTGTATCGGGAACTCCAGCTTGGACAGTCTCTGAGCCTCCCCGAATTGCTGGACTATTATGATTGGGAGTGGCGGCGGCACTGGCATGACAAGGTCAGGATCGTCAAGCAAGACTACTCCATCGAGCATTACAGACGATTCGGCGAGCGATGTGTGGTGAACTACTACAAGGTCCACGAGCCGTTCGACCGGGGGCACACGCTGGGATTGGAACGCCACGTAACGTCCGCCCTTGACCCGGATGGCCGCTATCGGGTTCGGGGATACATCGATCGTCTTGTGAGGGTCGGGTCGGGACGCTATGAGATCCATGACTATAAGACCTCCGGCCGACTTCCGGCTCAGGGCGAGATCGACGCCGATCGGCAACTGGCGCTCTATCAGCTCGGGGTGGAAGGGATGTGGCCCGACGCGAAAGAAATCGGGCTGGTCTGGCACTATCTGGCTTTTGGGAGGGAGCTACGATCAAGGCGAACGCCGGAGGAGCTGGGCAGGTTGAAGGCAGCGACCATCGCTCTGATCGATCGGATCGAGGCTGATACAGAGTTCAGGCCGATCAAGAGCAGCCTCTGCCACTGGTGCGCCTATCGGGATATCTGCCCGCTCTGGAAGGACGGTGCTGTTACAACTGATAGAGGTTCCAGGTTCCAGGCGCCAAGCCCCAGGTTCAAAACCGGAGACTCGGAACTCGGAAGGCGGGATTGCGAAGCGGAACCCGGAACCTGGAACTCGGACCAAAGGGCTAAGGAAGCAATAGAAGAGGCCACGCCTGGGGATGGACAGGACGTAGATCTGCGGTCTGTATCTCGCGAGGCGCTGCGAGAGGCGATCCTGGCCGCGGCCGAGACCGAATGGGCGGAGGTCCGCTTTATGGAGCGCGGTCAGCTCTGGATCCGCATGGGCCGGTTGATGTCGCCCGATGACCTGGACGGCAACGCGGACGGGTGGGTCCTCCTTTCCGATGAGGGCTTATCGCTGCTCTTCAGGCAGGTCGAGCGCGCGCAATGGAGCGCTACGTTCGTCGAGAAGCTCCAACGGTATCTCGCATCGTGACCCCTTTTGTGGGCATCAGATGAGACCGTCCCGATCGGTCCGGTCATGCGGGCCCCACTTCTGTGGGCGGTGATGGAAACGGTGGGAAAAGGTCAAATCACCATTCGGTACGCTCCGATTTCAACACCACTCGGACAACTCTACGTGGCCTATCGTGGCAAGGCGGTCTGCTGTGTGGCGCTTGTGTCAGGGGCGCGGGGCTTTGAGCGGGGGTGCGCCCGGAAGCTCGGCGTCCGACCGATCAGGGACGCCCGCCTGCCGCAGGGGCTAGCCAGAGCGGTCGTGGATCATGTAGCAGGAAAGCGGAGCGTCTCGGCCTCGTTGGACCTTTCCCGGCTCACGCCATTTCAGCGTCTGGTCTTGAAGAAGGCCCTGGAGATCCCTCTCGGCGAGGTGCGGTCGTACCGATGGGTGGCGAAGGAGATCGGAGCTGAGCGAGCGGCTCGGGCTGTCGGGACCGCGTTGGCCAGGAACCCGATCCCTTTCCTGATCCCCTGCCACCGTGTGATCCGGGCCGATGGCCGAATCGGGCGTTACTCTGGGGGTGGTCCTGGGGTGAAGGCGAAGGTGCTGGCTTTCGAAGGCGTCGATCTCGAAGGCCTTGCTCGTTTGGCCGCCCGGCGGATCCGCTTCGTGGGGAGCGGCAAGAGCAAGACCTTCTGCCTCCCTAGCTGTCATTGCGGGCGGCGCATCTCGGAGCGGCATGCGGTCTCTTTCGCGACGCAGCAGGACGCAGCACGCAAAGGGTATCGCCCCTGTCAGGGCTGCCGACCGGTCTAGATTGCCACGTGCGTTGCGGAGAGGGTCCGTGTGCGAAGCCTCGTGGCCAGGGGCAGTCAAGTGGGGCAGGAGTTGATCGGGAGGAGTGACGTTCCCAGCCCACGGCGGGCTAACATCCAGAGGAGCAACAACCGATGAGGATCTGGCGGGATCTCTCGTACCTGGCCCTGGCGGCTTCCTTCGCTAGCCTGGGGATCGCAAACGTCTCCTGGATGGCCGTAACGCGATTCGGCGGATTAAGCCCGAGAGCCTATACAGCCGGCGCGGCCATTGCCCTGCTCTATGCCATCACCTTCATGTTGATGGAGCTGGTGCAGCGGAAGGGGTAGCAGCCTCGGAGCAACGACCCCCTCTCGGCGCTCCGTCTCCGGGCCGCGCGAGCTGTCATGCCAGAACGAGATGCCTTGCGGGGACGGGACAGGCGACTCATCCCTCTTCCGGCGGTAAAGCCCCCTTGAGCGCTGGAATTCGGCCTCCGTCGCGGGCTGGCGTGTTAAGGTGCCTGACCTCGCGGTCGTAGCTCATCCTGACCGCATCGAGAGTCGCCAGCACCTCGTCACGGCGTTTCTTCAGGAGGGGGAGCAGATGGCGGTTCTTCCTCTGCAGCCAGGCGTAGAACAGACTGCGACGGTACTCTTTTGCCCGTTCCGCGTACCAGAGGGCGAAGAACCCGGATGGCGGCAGACTCAGCAGGTAGAGCGTGGCCTCGGGGTTGCCAAATGCGGACCAGACGAGGAATCCCTGGATCGGGTAGAAGACGAGAAATGCTATCGTACCCGCCAGTAGACTGTAGATCGAGATCTTGGTCTTGTCGGCGTAGTACCGGTAGTAGGGGTTCCGCTGCCCGACGAGCTTGGCGAGCCGGTACGGGATGTAACTGTTCATGGTCCCGTAGACTGCGATCGGCAACCCTAGCATCCCGAGAACAGCCATCCTGACCCAGGTGGTCCAGCGCACTGCTTGACTCGGTTGCTGTGTGAGCAGCTCGTCGTTGAAGCGCAGCCGGCGTGCCACCCGATAATAGCGCTGCACCTGTGAGCCAACCGCCCGGACCCTGTCAGGGTCATGCCTGGCATAGTAGTTCACGCAATCGGCGATCATCTTGCGCCAGGTGAAATCCTCGGCAATCCCTCTCTGTCCCCCTCCCGCAGTGGCCACCTCCCGCACCCGGTCCAGGTAGATCTCCTCGAGCGCCTGCTGGAGCTGCTTCAATCCAGGTTCCTCGAGATTGACGATCAGGGCCTCCATGCGATGCTGAAGTTCCTCCGTCATCGCCTTGACCGCCGCCTGCGGGTCGCGCCGATAGGCCTCCTCGTACGGCTTGGCCTCCATCGGCTCGCCCACGTTGATCAGGAGATCACTTCGAAAGCGGGTCTTGTCCATGTAGTTGAGACCGATGGGGACGACCTGGACCCCGAGGCGGAAATGATATTTGGCTTCGGCCTCTAACGACATGCGTGCCGCGCCGGTCTTGATCTTCCTGACCTTGAGATCATCATGGGTCACCCCCTCCGGGAAGATCCCGACTGCCTCCCGTTTCTCCAGCGCGCGAAGGACGGCTTCAAAAGAGCTGACATTCTGGTCCATCTTCGTCGGGTCGTCCTGTCGCCGGTGGATCAGGATCACGCCGCAGCGGCTGAGGAACCAGGCAATGGCTCTCCGCTCGAAGAAACTACTCATCGCCAAGAAGTTCACCTTTCGGCCGGCGAGGTTGCCGACGACGAATGGATCGATCGTGGAGTTGGGATGGTTGGAGGCAAGGATGGCTGGGCCCTTCTGCGGGATCTGCTCCCGGCCCACGACCTCGATAGACCGGAAATAGACCTTGAGCATCAGTCTAATCAGGGCGGCGGCGATTCGATAGGGAAGGGGGATCTTCTCGGTCGCGGCCATCAGGAATCTCTCACGCCGTCAAGGGTCGGCGCGCTGGATCCGCAGCAGCTCGGACCCGCGGCGAAAGATGGTCTCGGGAAACCCCAGCGCCTGTTTGAGCAGACAATCCCGGTCTATAGGGCTGGCGACGCGATTGAGTCGTACGATCTCCCGAAAGGGGAGGCGGCCGAGAAACAACCAGGGGATGACGGGGAGCGGCACATCGCTGCCATGGACCAGCTTCGGATGCAGATCGGGGCGGCGCAGGAAGCGCTGCAGGAACCAGGAGCGGTTCGGTTGGGTGAACCCGGAGGTGTCGGCGTACAGATTGGGGTAGGTGAGCAGCATCTCGGCGAAGGGGTGGAAGGCGCGGCCGAAGTCGCGAATGTCTGCTCCGCCCCCATGGGCGGCAATGACGGTTACCCCTTCATCCAAGGCCAGGCGGAGCCGTTTGGGCCGGCCGAGCTGTTGGTCAGCAGCGGTCAAAGCATACTCCGGCCCGGTGTGGCACAGAAGCGGAAGTCGAGCCTCGGCCATTCGGCGATAGAAGGGGGCAAGGGAAGGGTCCATAGGATCGAATCCCTGACAGTTGGGGAGCCACTTCAGCAGGACGGCGCCCTGATTCAGGCAGCGCTCCAGCTCCTCCATCGCATCGCGCCGCTTGGGGTTCACCGAGGCGCCGGGTAGGAAGCGGTCGTCGGCCTTAGCCAGCCGAAAGACATAGTCGTTGGCGACGTAAAAATGGGTGCGGCGGCTGTCCCTTCTGCCCGCGTCGTCATAGACCGCATCGAGTGCCAACGCCACGACCCGATCCACGACCCGCATCCCGGCCACAGCCCGGGCAAGATCGCTCCGCACGATTCCATTCTCCCCAACTGATTCCAGCCGCTTGGTTCGGTGGCGCAGGCGAAGGTAGAGAAACGATGGCCAGTTCCACTGCTTGGGCGACACGTATGCCTCGTCGCTGCAGGAGTCGGGTGGCAGCACGTGGACATGGATATCGATGATAGGACCGGGTCCCGTGCACTGTCTCATCAACAGCTCCTCGCCACCGCCGAATAAGGGCGTGTTCTTGATGTGCCTGGCGTGCCCTGGGCTAGTCCCCGCTTAAAGCAGGTGCGGTCCTTCAGTCGGGCAATGAGACCAGGACGAAGTTTTCGGGCGGAGTCATGCTTGGGTAATCCCCAAGGGATGTATCCTGCCAGCGCGACAATGCCAATAGAGAGGAACAGATAGTCGTCGGCCCGTTACAAGTGCCGTTCCCACTACTTGCTCCAAGAGGGTGAGGCTAGGGAACGCAATAGTTCTTAGCAGCACACCTGTCGGGGATTCGCCGCAACACGTCGGACCGTTACTAGTGGGTAACTTCCTTGTCCGACCCAGCGCGGCTGGAGAAGACGTGGGAAGCGTGATGATGGACCATCTGCCAGATCCCGTTGGTCTTCTCATAGATGTTGGTAGCCAAGAGCGTGGTCGCGGTCACATCTTGCTGGACCTGGGAGAGGAGGTTTTCCGTCAAGACCACCCAAGCGAACGGGCCGTGGATCTGCACCCGAACGTCGGAGAGGGTGAAGCGGATCTCCTTCGTATTTGAGAAGATCATCTCCCAGCTCGCCTTTACCGCCTCCCATCCCGAGAGAAGCGACCACCCGGGGTGGATGCATTTGACGTGGTCTCCCCTGGCCCAGACGGCGGCCATTCGCAGGATGTCCAGGCTTTCGAAGGCTCGATAGAACTTGGCATTGACCTCCAGCACCTGCACATGGTCATGATCGGGTGTGGCCATCATCCTTTTCCCTTTCAGGTCTCCGTCTCCAGCGTCCAAGTCCGCCGCATTCTAGTGCCGTTCCAACTCGTTCGGACACATGACAAGGCTTTGCGACGGCCGATTAAGATGCCTGCGGGTCATTGGGATGCTAGGCGGATAACGTTGGAACGGCACGAGCCCAGATCCATGGGCGGGCAGACGATGAGGACGGTTCCATCGACCACCTGCAGCGGCAGTCGTTCGAGATACTCTCCGGGACAGGGGCCCGCGACACATTCGCCGGTGGCGGGATCGTAAGTAGCCCCGTGGGTGGCACATATGATAAACCGGCCGTCTTCGGACAGGAACTGGTTCTCAAACCAGTCCATGGGCATGGGAAGATGGCAACACCGATTCAGATAGGCGTAAAAGCTCCCGAGGTAGTTGACGACAAACCCCTCAACTTCCTGCCCTTTCAGGGTCAAGGTGAATTTTTTCGAGCAGCCCTCCCGAAGCTCCTCGACGCGGGCCACCTGATATTCGATTAGAGTTCGTGACATTTCGCCCCCGTTTCATCTCTAAGGCAGAGCTTATTATACTGGTCCATCTCGGAAAAGAAAAGGGCTCCGCGGCTTGACAGTCCTTAGGCCCTTGGATATAGTAGCGTGGCTTGCGCGCCGGCGTAGCTCAGTTGGCAGAGCAGCTGATTCGTAATCAGCAGGTCGAGGGTTCAAGTCCCCCCGCCGGCTCCAGCCACTCGACCGTCGATCGGCTGGTCGCTCCTTCCCAGCACTCCTTTTGACGCCGTGCGTCGCAATCTCTTGACATTCTGGGGAAAGGCTGCTATCTTACAGGAACATCGTTGAGGTCCGCGCTTCAGCGGTCGAAGGGGTGAAAGATAGAGTCACTTTCAAAGAGGGGTGGCGCTTTCGATCAAATATTCATCCCTGCGGATCAGACACTTAGACGGCCTTTACTCCCCAGTGGCCTGCCAGACCGGACGGCCAGCCCCTCAATATTCCGCGCACAAGCATCATATGCGTCTGAACTCAACGGGCGGAAGTACGTTTGTGGAAGGAGGTGAGTGAGGAGAGGATGGATCACCCAATCAATTGGTTCGGCGGCACGCGGTTCGCCGGGTTCAGCGACGACGAGATCAGAGCAATTCGAGAGGGCGCTGCCTTGAGGGCGCGTCAGGACATGGCCGCCCCCCGGCAGCAGACCTGGCGTGCAGCGGGGCCGAGGAGCAAGCGTAGCCTGAAGCGCAAAGCCGCGTAGGCCGTCGGGCTCCTTAGAGGATCAGGCAGATCGGACGCCGTGGAGGGGCAAGATCGCCCGGGGAGGGTAGACTGTCGGTCGATATGAGATCGGACAGGCCGCTGAGCAGGTCGGGGTGGCGGCGGTTCCGCGGCGCCGCTGCGGCCCTGGTCGTCCTGGTTGTCAGCGGGTCAGCCCTCGCCGTTCAGAAGAAATCCCCGGCAGCCGAGCGCAAACCCCCGGCCGATCTGACGACAACGGCAGAGGCGCATTACGAGCTCGGGGTCTTCTACCATCAGCGGATGTTCGCCGATCTGGACCAGGCCATTGCCGAATACCAGCAGGCGGTCAAGCTCAGAAACGACTTCGCCGATGCCCATTATCATCTGGGACTGTCGTATCACACAAAGGCCAAGCTGGGCGAGGACGATAAGGCCCTTTACCGCAAGGCGCTGAAGGAGTACAAGCTGTATCTGAAATATCTGCCAAAGGGCGAGTTGGCCGATAAAGCCCGGCAGAACATCAAGGCGGTGGAGTTGCGGCTTCGATGAGGGTTCGGCCAGGGGACACGGTCGCATGAAGTGCTTGGGCAGGACCGGTAAGCGTGTTTTCGTTCTGTTTGTCGTGGGCGCTCTGCTGGGCTTCCCGGACCCTCGGCACGCCTCCGGCTTCACGATTATCTCAGAAGCCGAGGAAAACGAGATCGGCAGGAAGGCCGATGAGGAGATCCTCAGACGATTTGGGCGTTATCGGGATCAGCAGCTCCAGGCATATGTCGAATCGGTCGGCCAGCGGGTGCTTGAAGGGATTGGGCCGACCAGTTTCCACTACAGCTTCAAGATCATCGACATCCCGGAGGTGAATGCCATGGCCCTGCCTGGCGGCTACATTTACATCACCCGGGGGATGTTGGCGATGCTGAATAGTGAGGCTCAGCTTGCGGGGATCCTTGGCCACGAAATCGGTCACGCTACGGCTCGCCACGCAGCCAAGCAACTGACGAAGGCGTTCGGCGCCCAGATCCTGTCATTGGGTCTCATGGCCATTAGCCCCGGGGGGCGGGAGAACGCAGGGAACTGGGCAATGGTGTCTTCGGCCCTCTTCGGTCACATCCTGTTGGGATATGGCCGAGAGGCAGAGTTGGAGGCCGACGAGCTGGGGCTCCGGACGGCCTATCGCGCCGGGTACGATCCCAGGGAGATGGTCACCTTCCTCAAGGCGATGAAGACGAAAGAGCGGCTGGAGGCCCTCGGTTATCACGGGTTCCAGGGGACCCATCCGGAGACGACCGACCGCATCGTGAAAGCCGAAACGATGGCCTCCATCCTCATCGAGCAGGGCGGTGGCGCTCTCGAGGTGAAGGTAAACGAGTACAAGACACACCTCGATGGCCTCGTCTATGGAGCGAAACAGAATAACCGGCGCCTGAAGGTGTACGCCGCAAAGGATGGGGACACTCCAACGAGCCTGGCCAGGGATATGCCAGGTAAAACTTCTGCCGCCTTCTTCTGAGGCGGCAAGTGGCGGGCAGCGGTTGAAGCTGTCCCCGAATTGAATCCCATAGAAATGGAGGGCGAAATGATCAGAATGATCAGAAGGACGGCTATGATTCTCTGACACGCATAGCAGGTATTATCTGTACCATCCAGAGGGTCGAGTCCGGCAAGAACGTGGAGGCGCTTCAGATGTTCCCCTGACAGTGTGTATGTCGTGCATGTGTTGGCGGAGTAGACTAAGCCGCTCGGGCCCTCTGGAGCAAGGCACCAGGGGGTTTTTATTTTCGCCATGGGCCGAGACAATTCATTCAGCCCCCTGCCTGAGTTGGACGAGGGAGGCCCTGTGAGTGCGGGCATCCCCCTATTCAATGAAGGAGGGCACAACGATGTATGAGACCATTCCCCTGATCCCACAGCGAACGCTCCGTCTCTACGCCGAGGTCGAGCGTCGGTATCAGGTCTGGATCGTCGTCCTTGCCATTGCCGCTCTGGCTCTAGGCGCCTCCACATTGGCGCTGCATGGGCGGCTGCAGACGGCGGAGCCAGGAGGCTATGATGCCGTCTACGACAGCGTGATGAAAGAGTACGATGCGGTGCGGGACGATCCCTATCTCCGTCGGTACCTGATCGCGAAGATCAAGAGTCTGGCCGCGGAGTATGAGGTGGACCCTGACCTCCTCTTCTCGGTGGTCGCGGTCGAGTCTTCCTTTCGTGTGGTGGCCAAGTCTCCGAGGAATGCCAGGGGCTTAGGGCAGGTCATGTTTGCGACGGCCAAGGCGGTGAACCCCGACGCAGTGAGCCGGCCCGATGACCTGTACGATGTTCATCTGAACTTGGACACCGCCTTGAAATACCTGAGGGCCACTCTCGTGCAAAACCGGGAGGATATGCGCCCGGCGTTACTGGTGTACTACTACGGGGATGCGGCGCGCCGGCCCGGAT
>Ga0209341_10005273_pt1 | contig 11743 bp, 9 predicted proteins | sample RifCSP13_2_FD_184020 | JGI IMG/M metagenome (GOLD analysis project Ga0209341, IMG submission 184020) | Soil microbial communities from Rifle, Colorado - Rifle CSP2_sed 13_2 (SPAdes) (version 2) | ecosystem: Environmental > Terrestrial > Deep subsurface > Rock core/Sediment | place: Rifle...
AATTTTGCATAAATAAACCACCGATTGTCAGGATGAACTTTGTGAATGCCGAGATTACCAAGATTGCCTTAAATAGCTATATCACTACTAAAATTTCTTTTGCTAATACGCTTGCTCAAATATGTGAGAGAGTCTCAGGAGGCGATGTAGATCGGGTCACAGCGGCCATAGGACTTGATAAAAGAATCGGTAGCAAGTACCTTAAAGGTTCTCTTCCCTATGGTGGACCTTGTTTCCCTCGTGATAATCGTGCTTTTGCCCATTTTGCCAAAAAGACAGGAGTGCAAGCTTCAATTGCCAAAGCTGCCGATTTAGTTAATGAAAATATAACCCGTCAAATCGTAAAAAGGGTTGAAAAGATTAGCGCCAATAAGCAAAGCTTTTCTACGAATAAAAATTGTAAAATAGCCATTTTAGGACTGGCTTATAAACCTGATACTGATGTGGCTGAAGAATCAGCAGGAGTTAAAATCGCAAATTTGCTTAGTCGAAAAAGTGCTAAGGTTTATGTTTGGGACCCAAAAGCAATGAATAGAGCAAGGGAGTTACTTTCCCCAAAGATTCTTTTGGCAAGGTCGCTAAGGAATTGTCTTTCTCAATCTGATATTATAATAATCACGACTCCGTGGCCGGAGTTTAAAAGTATTAAGCCAGGTGACTTGGCCGTAAATGGCAAAAGGCCATTTTTGCTGGATTGTTGGAGGCTACTTGATCCGCTAAAATATGATAAAGTAGCTATTTATCAAACGGTTGGTATGGGAAACTAACTAAACTTCACAATGAAGAGCAATTTTTGGAAGAATAAAAAAATCCTAGTAACCGGCGGAGCCTCATTTATAGGTTCCCATTTAGTTGATGATCTCATTTCTAAAAACTTAGAAGTGAGGGTTGTTGATGATCTTTCTTCTGGGAAGTTTGAAAACATCAAACAGCATGTTTCCAATAAAAGTATTGAGTTTGTTAAAGGAGATCTGAGAGAGACAAAGGTTGCCAAGAAGGCCGTTGGTGGAATCGATTTAATTTTTCATTTGGCCGGCGATCATGGGGGGCGGGCTTATGTCGATCTTCATCAGGCAGGGCCGTCCACCAACCTTCTTCTTGATGGTAATCTTTTTTGGCAAGCTTACATGGCCGGTGTTGGAAAAATCGTCTTTGCTTCCTCAGGATGCGTCTACCCAAATTATTTGCAGATCGATCCAAAGAAAAAGCTTTACCTTGCCGAGCAACAAGTAGGGCCACCATACGACGCGGACAATATGTATGGCTGGGCAAAACTAATGGCTGAGATGACACTTCGAGCGTATACACAGGAGTTTGGTATCAAATCAGCAGCTTGCCGATTTTTTGTGGTGTACGGCCCTCGAGGCAAGGAAGACCATGCAGTAATGGCGATGATTGCTAGAGCCTTTATCAAACAAGATCCATTTATCATTTGGGGCAATGGCCGACAGGTCAGAAACTGGACTTATGTAGACGATATAATTTCCGGGCTTTTACTGGCTGCTGAGAAAATTGATGATGGCACAAGCGTCAACCTCGGCTCAGAGGAGAGACTTACCGTTTTGGAAACTGCCAAGATGATCCTTGAATACAGTGGTCACAGTGCCAAAGTCAGGTTGCATCCTGAAATGCCGACAGGCCCTGCAAACCGGGTAGCCAACAATAAACTAGCCAAAGAACTTCTTGGCTGGGAGCCGCAGGTAAAATTTTCCGAGGGACTCAAAACGACTATTGAGTGGTATTTTGCCAATAAAGATCGCCAAAAAGTGGCTGAAAATCTTCACAAAGTGCTGGCTGAAAGAAGCCTGAATGCTAAGGCTAGACCAAAGCATAAGAAAAAGACTAACGGAGAAGTTTCAAAAAAGGAATTTTATATTCGCTCGCAGAACGCTATGGACTCTTAGTTCACGAATGACTGCGAAAGCGAATACATACTTCCGAGGACCGGGGTATCTACTCGCTCATGTAAACTTGAAGGGAATACCGAGGTCTTTCAGACCTCGGAAGTTTATCAGTCCGTTTCTATTTCCACCTAAGGTTAATTCCTCTTTACATCTAAAAATCTCATCTTTTTACCGGTTAATATAATATAATTTCTTTGCTTATGCTGACTATATTTACTTCTCCCAAAGATTTTAGGGGCCATTTTGCTGTCATTCAGGAAAATGCAATTGCCAGTTGGTGTAAACTTCATCCTAAACCCCAGGTAATTCTTTTAGGCAGCGGTTATAGAGTAGCCCAAATAGCTAAGAAATATCATGCTTTGCATGTTCGAGATATCGCGGTCAATGAATTTGGGACACCGCTTTTACCCGACGTTTTTAAAAAAGCTTACGAGGTGGCTAAATTTAAAAAACTTGCCTATGTTAATTGCGACATTATTCTTACAGACGATTTTACCAAGGCCATAAAGCAGATTAAACTTTCCAAATTTTTCTTAACCGGCAGGCGTTGGAATCTTAATGTCAAATCAGAGCTTGAATTTAAAAATGGGTGGCAAGAGAAACTTAAAAGTCGCGTTTTAAAAGAAGGAAGATTAGACAGGTATGGTGCAAACGATTATTTCGTATTTACGCCTAAGATTGATTTTGAGATGCCAGACTTTGCCCTTGGCAGGACAGCTTGGGATAATTGGTTGGTATATAAGGCAAAACATCTAAAAATTCCTGTTATTGATGCGACGGATGTTATTTTGGCCATTCATCAAAAACATGATTATTCACATGCTGGAGGACACTGGCAAGTTTGGCATGGGCCGGAAAGCCAAAGAAATCAAGAATTAGCCGGAGACCGCCGAAAATTCTTTAATGTTAAAGATGCCAATTACTTATTGACAAAAAACGAACTGAAAAAACCAAAGTTAACATTTTCAAACTTAGTGCGGAAAATTGAAACCGCGCCAGTCTTGACACCTAAAATTACCCCTTTTATATATCCAATTATTTTCTCGATTAAATTGTTCAAGTTTGTAAGGGATAAGCACGGCTTTCTTACGAAAAAGACGAAATTATCAAAATGAAAATTCTGTTGATAAATAAATGGGTAGCAGGAGGAGCGCCAGGCGCCTTTTACTATCCGGGGACGTGGAGAGACACCTTTGAGCTTGCTTGCGCGCTAAGAGAACTCGGCCAAGAAGTTGAGATTTTAACCACGAAAATCCAGAAGCCTCATGTTACCAGATTTCAGAAAGAATTTGGTAATGTACTGAGGCAAAAGGGTATCGTCCATCACTTTGCCAGTAGGTATGTATCTTTTGGAAGAGGCTATGGTAGCTTCCGCCTTAGGATGTTTTTTGACGAGCTGAGAGTTGTTAGAAAATTAAAACCAGACATTGTCCAGTATATGCAATTTTGTCCATCATTAATCTATCCTTTTATCAAAGGTACACCAGTTGTATTCTATAGCTGTTATTTCTTCGACCATTACTCACAAGACAAACAAGGCCAGCAGGATTCGGTTGACATCTGGAAAGAGCATGGTGAATCCAAGCTTTGGGCAATTTTCCAAAACGTACTTTTTACTCTTATTGCAAAATTCTGGGGAAGTGTGAATCTGGAAGGTAGCCGTGGGCGAGGCGCAATTGTCATCTCAATGCACCCCAAAGGTTATGAAAAGTTAAGAGAAAAGTTTGGTTCAAAATCAAGAATATATCAGGTTGAAAAAGGTGTTAACGGGGTAAGTTCTCAACTTAGTAAAAAAAGAGAGAATAGCAAAGTGATAGTTAGTTTTATAGGAACGACAGTAAGTCGCAAGGGAATCCTCGATTTATTAAGAGCGATAAAGATTTTTCAGCACAAGAATCCAAATGTTAAATTATTGATAGCTGGGTCTGGGCCAAGTGCTGCGGTGACTAAGCTTAAAAGGCAGATTTCAACCTTACACGTAAATGCCAAATATCTGGGTCCTGTCGACTTCACCAAGAAATGGTCGATTCTTTCTCAATCGGATATTTTTTGCCTACCATCATATCTTGATGCATATCCATCAGCCATTTTGGAAGCGATGGCTCAAGGTATACCGGTTGTTTCTACAAAAGAAATCGACTCTCCTATTGTTGACGGCGTGTCGGGCCTTCTTGTTAATGCTGGGGATATTCAATCCTTGGCTAAGGCTATCGAAAAACTCGCCAGTAATTCAGATTTAAGACACAAAATTGGTCGAGGAGGCCAAATTGTTGCCCAAAATCTTGCCTGGTCTAAACAAGCACGAATTCTTGTGGATTTGTATCAAAATTTTTTATATTCGCTCGCAGAACACCCGGCCCAGCGGGGATGAATGCGAAAGCGAATACATACTTGCGAGGACTAAGGTGTTTGCTCGCTCATGTAAACTTGAAGGAAATACCGAGGACTCTTAGTCCTCGGAAGTTTATCAAAAAAATAGTGAAAAGGTTCTTAATGAGGTTGCCAAAACCATCTGTAAAATTTACTTTACTTTTTGCTTTACTCCTTAATTTTCTACTGTGGCAATTATTGATTCCAATTTGGCACTTTCCGGATGAACAAGCCCATTTCGGCCAGGTTGCATTTAGAGCAGATCATGGAAGAGTCCAAAGATACCATGAACTTTCCACCAGTCGGGAAATTTTAATCTCTGAGGAACTTTTAGGTACCAAACGAGACGGCCTAGGTAACAATCGTTTTACATATCATCCTGAATTTAAAATTGATTATTCAAAAACCTATGATGGGCTACACGAAGCAGAGATAGAGTCTCTGAATAACCGTATCGATCGAACGACAGAGGTCTCAGAAGAGTCTACAAGATACCCCTTGCTCTATTATTATCTTGCGAGCAAAGTTTACAATCTTTTTGGGAATAGCGATTTATTCACAAGAGTATACATCGTCAGGTTTTTTTCTTTAGTGATATTTATAGGAACATTTGCAACTATTTTTGCCATATCAAGGTTGATCTTTCCCAAAAATTTTCTATTACAAATAAGCTTGACTAGTATTGTCTCCTTTATGCCAATGTTTATCTTTTCCTCGGCGGGTGTGACATCTGATGGTTTATTTAATTTTTTGTTCATGTTGGCAATTTATCTTAAAGTCAAAATTACCTTTTCTAAATACTCAATGAAGGATATTATGCTGTTGGCGGCCGTAATTCTGGCGGGTATCGGTACTAAATTTCAGTTTCAAATAATTTGGCCAATAATTGCTTTTGCTCTCCTTTTTATTTTTTGGAGGCTTCAATTTAGAAAGAAACTGATCTTTTTAGGAAGTTTAATAGTAACTATTCCAATAATTTTGATAACCATCAATTTTTTACAATTTTTTGTGAATGATCATGGAATTCCTTCATTCAAACAGTTTGTTAGGTTGCCAGCCATTCCGGAGACTGAAGATTTACAGCTGAAGTCTGCGACAGAACTTCCGATTACTACCTATCTGATTGGTGTTTTACGTCGCACTGTGACAGAAACTCTACCTTGGTATTTTGGAGTCTACAAATGGTTATCTTTGGCCTTACCGCCAATTGTTTATCAGATTATAAACAGGCTTTTGGTCCTTTCGATTTTCGGACTTTTGGTATTAATCTACAAAGCCATAAAACAAAATAAGTTTGATCAACAGACAAAAGTACTCATTTTTCTTGCCTACGTCGCGGTGGCATACTTTTTATCTATAACTATCTTCGACTGGTTTTTTATCAGAGGCCATGGTTTTTCCTTTGGAATTCAGGGTCGTTATTTTTTTCCAACAATTATTGCTCACATTGGATTAGTTTTTGTGGGTTTACTAACACTCTTTCCAGAATCTTTTAAGAAGTGGGTAGCCGCAATATTAGTTATAGCAACCATCATCTTTAACTATTTTTCTCTCTTTTGGGTAGCTTCACACTACTACGACACTTCTTCCATCAACACTTTTATTCTCCAAGCGAGTCAATATAAGCCGGAGATCTTTAAGGGTGAAGGGATTCTTTTAATTCTTTTTTTGTCGGCCTTTTTAACATTTTTTTTCCTATATCATTATGTGAAGATAATTTTGGGGAGAAGAATCTGGCCCCGAATTTCTCTTTCTCAAAAAATTCGGTTATAATTTTGATCTTGATGAACGAAGCTACACTCGTAAAAGAACTAGTTGCTACATACTACAAAAAGCATCATAGAAAAACTTTTACTCGGGGAAAAGACCATGTTAGGGTTTCAGGAAGAGTATTCGATAAAGAGGAAATCGAAAATGCCGTTTCCGCTTCTTTGGAATTTTGGCTTACTGAAGGCCATTTCGCAGAGGAATTTTGCAAGGAATTTTCCAAATTTTTAGGAATGAGATATGCAACTTTAACAAATTCCGGATCGAGTGCGAACTTGGCGGCTTTTTCTGCCTTAACCTCTCCGAAACTTGGAAAGAGAAGAATAAAACCGGGCGATGAGGTAATTACAGTCGCCTGCTGCTTCCCCACTACCATTAACCCAATCATCCAAAACGGAGCAATTCCTGTTTTCGTTGACGTTGACCCTGCAACACGCAATGCAATACCTGAGTTAATTGAAAAAGCAATTAGTAAAAAAACCAAAGCAATTATTATGGCACATACGCTTGGCAATCCATTTGACGTTAACGAAGTACTAAGGGTTGCCAAAAAATATAAGCTTTGGGTAATTGAAGATTGTTGTGATGCGCTGGGATCAAAATACAACAATAAATATGTCTCTAATTTTGGAGATCTGGCAACATTTTCTTTCTATCCGGCACACCAAATTACAATGGGTGAAGGAGGAGCGGTAGTCACAAATGACCCAAACCTATATGTTCTAGTAAATTCATTCTGTGATTGGGGAAGAGATTGCTGGTGCCGGCCGGGACAAGACAACAGATGCGGGAGGAGATTTGATTTTAAGCTGGGTAAGTTACCTTTTGGTTACGATCATAAATATATCTATTCTCATATCGGCTACAATCTTAAAGCGACCGATATTCAGGCGGCGATTGGTTTGGCCCAACTTAAAAAGCTCCCCCAATTTATTAAAAAAAGAAAAGAAAACTTTAATTACCTACTTAATAAATTAAGAAAATACGGCAAGTATTTAATCTTGCCGGCTTATGACAAAAAAAAGGCTCAGCCTAGTTGGTTTGGATTTATGATTGTGATCGGTGAAAACTCGTCGTTTAAAAGACTAGATCTTGTCAATTTTTTACAATCAAATAAAATCGAAACCAGAAGCCTTTTTTCCGGTAACCTGCTAAGGCACCCGGCATACTTAAACATTAAACATAGAGTCGTCGGCAATTTAAAGAAGTCGGATTTAATTGCCAAAAACGGCTTTTGGGTCGGTGTTTACCCCGGCATAGACAAAAAACAACTGGAGTATGTAGTTTCTAAATTTGATGAATTTTTCCAAAATTTCACCTAAATCATTGCTTCTTCTAATCTTAGTTTTAGGACTAACTCTTAGGATTATTAACTTAACAATTGGCTTCCCTATGCTTTATTTATCTAACGACGAAGCCGTTTATCACTTAAGTGCTCTTAATATGATTGCTAATAAAACTCTTTTTTCTCTAGGAAACTATGGTCCGCTCGGTTCGTATCTTCAACTGCCATTTTTGGCTCTTGCATATTTGGTTCTTTTTATAAGTGGCAAGGTTAGTTCATTTGCCGATATGGAATTGCTGCTTACAGCCCAAGAGGGTTATTTTATGTTTATTCCGAGAATCCTCTCTGCACTTTTCGGAACTTTAACAATTTTATCGATATACAGGCTGAGTATTGTCCTTTTTAAAAACAAAAGTGCTGCGCTTTGGTCGAGTTTCTTCACAGCTGTCTCATTTAATTTAGTTCATGTTTCCCATTTTGCCCGATCCCTATCACCTGCTTTATTTTTCACCACCCTCGCTGTGCTTTTTGCTGTGGAAAACACACAGGATACAAAACGTGAATTTAAAAACATACTTTTCTCGTTTGTTTTTAGCGCAATCGCTTTCGGTTTCCATCAAGTAATGGGGATAGTCGTGATTTTCCCCTTAATTATAGCTTTAAGGAAACTTCATCTGAAAGATTTTTCAAAAGGTATTTTAATACATCTTTTTATGTGGTTTGCCTTGATCATAGTGTTTAATTATCTAAGTCTTGGGGGCAACATTCTTCAGATCTTTCGTTCAAATAATGCACTGGGGGTGGCTCTTATCAGGACTCCGGATTTTTGGTTAACAAAGAACTTTGACCAAATAGTCTCCACGCTGATTCTTAGTATCAAAATGTTTTGGTATCTAATTTTAGCTGAAGGAGTAATACTCGGATTCTCAATCTATGGATTCATAAAGGCAAAAATTATTACAAAAATACGTCTTGCATTTGCTGTATTTTTTTTGATTAGTATGATTTTATCGATATTTGTTTTCCCGCCGGTCTTGCGTTACTTTTTGCCCACAATCGTTTTCGTACCTCTATTTGCCGGGGTTGCCAGTCAGAGATTACTAAATAGGAAAAACATCTTATTAGCTCTTGTTGTGATTCTGGTTGCATCTTTTAATTCTTTATACTGGAACTATTTAATGACCAAAGAACCCACTTTTGTACAAATGAGAAAATGGTTAGATAAAAATATACCTCCGGAAACCCCAATTGCGGCAACTTTTTACAGAACTGTAGGTTACGTACCTTCAAGAAACGCTTCCGCGCCAATAAGAAAGTTTAGACCGGGATACTACTTAAGGGCCGCAAATTTGATTGGTGATAATAATTATCCCTATAATGTCCGCAATATTCTTTATTTGGAAAGTTTTAAAAAAAGTTCAAAGACGGAAAGCTTGAAAACCGGTTATCGGGTATTTTCTATGGAATACATTGTTGACGCTTACTACAGCGAACAAGACAGACTTATAAATTCTTCAAATAACTTAGAGCTAGTTACCCATTTTTCTGCAACCGGAGACAATATCCACACAAAAAGGATCCCGGAGTTATTTGCAGATACGATAAATGTTTTTCCTTTGTTTGTACTGGATAGACCAGGTCCGTATTTTGATATCTTAAAAGTGAAAAATGATAAAAAACATTAAGGAATTAATTAAATACAGGGAACTGCTTACAGCATTTATCATTCGGGAAGTCAAAGTCCGGTACAAAGAAACGATTCTTGGTGCGTTCTGGGCCGTTATTCAGCCCCTATCCTTAATGATCGTTTTCACTGTCATATTTTCTCTTTTTCTGAAAATTGAAACTGATGGGGTTCCCTATCCCCTATTTGCTTACTCAGCGCTTTTACCCTGGACTTTTTTCACCACGAGCCTTTCATTTGGGTCGATAGGTCTTGTCAACAATAGCAGTTTAATTACCAAAGTATATTTTCCGAGGGAAACAATTCCTTTCTCCTCAATAGGGGCTGCATTTCTCGATTTTTTGATCGCCGGCCTTATTTTTATAGTTCTAATGGTTTATTATAAAGTTCCAATCACTTTTAATCTTCTTTTCTTAATCCCGATAATTGCAGCGCTTATCATTTTTACATCTGCAGTTGTCCTTTTTACTTCTGCTCTAATTGTGATATGGCGTGATATTAAATTTGTAGTTCCTCTGGTTACACAACTATGGATATTCGCAACGCCTGTTATTTATCCGGTAAGTAAAGTTCCGGAAAAATTCAGGGTGATCTATACTCTGGATCCAATCGTTCCAATAATTTCAAGTTTTCGCTCTACGGTTTTGGGAGGCAGACCTTCATTGGTTGATTTGGTAACGGCAACCATAATGTCTTGTGTTTTATTTGTATTTGCATATTGGTTTTTTAAATCTAAAGAAAAAACTTTTGCGGACATTATCTAGAAATGAACAAGGTCACTGTAGATTTCAAAAAAGTTTCCAAGTCTTATTTTATAGGAAGGCATAAATACGGAAGACTCTCCGAAACTCTTTCCTCAGTGACTTCAAAATTATTAGGCAAAAATACACCAATCGTTCAAACTAAATTTTGGGCACTTAAAAATACCAGCTTTGCTGTCAAAGAAGGTGAAACTCTAGGGATAATCGGGAAAAACGGATCAGGCAAAAGCACAATCTTAAAATTAATTTCCAGAATTACATATCCTAACAAAGGAGAAATAAATGTTCGCGGCCGTGTTGGTGCTTTTATAGAGCTGGGAGCCGGTCTGCATCCTGATCTTTCCGGACGGGAAAATATTTACCTTTATGGGGCGATACTTGGAATGAAAAGGGACGAGATAGATTTAAAATTTAGAGAAATTGTAGATTTTGCGGAAATTCACAAATTTTTGGACATTCCAATCAAAAGGTACTCATCCGGTATGTACTCACGGCTTGGTTTTTCGGTTTGTGCATTTTGTGATCCGGAAATCTTATTGGTGGACGAGGTGCTTGCCGTAGGCGATGTTAACTTTCAGACAAAATGCCTTACCAAGATGCAGTCCTTTGCCAAAAGTGATAAAACAGTAGTTTTTGTATCGCACGACCTTAAGGCAATTAAAAAAATCTGCAACCGTGTGATCCTTTTAGACCACGGTAAAATTGTAAACGACGGAAAACCAAACAGAGTAATTGCCGATTACCTTGCAAATTACGCACAAAAAAGTCTAGAATAGTCGCCAAGGTTCTGATAACGTTTTTATTTAAAAACTGCCACGTAATTTGTAGTTATCCAAAATAATGAATTTTACTAACGAATCTATCCTGATAACTGGAGGAACAGGTTCTTTTGGGAAAGCTTTCTTAAACGAGCTTCTTTCCTCTCGAAAATTCAATGGAGTAATTAGAGTTTACTCTAGGGATGAATATAAACAGTATCAATTAAATAATGTATTCAAAGGGGATAAACGCTTGCGTTTTTTTATAGGAGATGTGCGAGACAAAACGAGACTGCTCAGGGCAATGGAAAGCGTTGAGATTGTTATTCACGCAGCTGCTCTAAAACAAGTTCCTACACTTGAATATAATCCTTTCGAAGCAGTAAAAACGAACATTCTTGGAACGGAAAACGTCATAGATTGTTCCATCAATAATAAAGTAAAAAAAGCAATTTTAATATCATCGGATAAAGCAGTCAATCCCGTTAATCTTTATGGTGCAACAAAGCTTGTCGCTGAAAAGCTGTTTGTTCAGGGTAATTCATATGTTGGCAAAAGACCAACAAGATTTTCCGTTGTCAGGTATGGAAACGTAGCCGGTTCAAGAGGAAGTGTTATTTCTATTTTTAAATCACAAATGGTCAATAATTTATTAACGGTTACCGATGAAAGAATGACTAGGTTCTGGATTACGCTGGAAGAAGGTGTAAAGTTTGTCTTAAAATGTCTGGATATTATGAAAGGTGGAGAAATATTTGTACCCAAAATTCCCAGCGTAAAAATAATAGAACTTGCAAGGACAATAGCTCCTAAAGCAAAATTGAAAATAACCGGCATCAGACCAGGAGAAAAAATTCATGAATTTTTAATTGGACAAGATGAAGCAAGGCATACGAAGGACATGGAAGACTATTTCGAAATTGAACCGGAATTTGCATCTTGGAAAGATAACAATAAACAAAAAAAACGAGAGGGTAAAGAACTTGATTTTGAATTCTTTTACGCAAGCAACGAGAATGATTGGTGGTTAACAATAAACGAGATACGAGAAATGTTAAGAAGCCTCAATGACTAAAAGTTTTATTCCTTATAGCACTCAGTCTATTGGCGCTGACGATATAAGAGTTGTTAATAAAGTTCTTCAGTCTGGATGGATTACTCAAGGACCTAAGGTTAAGGAATTCGAGACAGATGTTGCCGGTTATGCAGAAGCA
>Ga0209341_10005275_pt1 | contig 11739 bp, 14 predicted proteins | sample RifCSP13_2_FD_184020 | JGI IMG/M metagenome (GOLD analysis project Ga0209341, IMG submission 184020) | Soil microbial communities from Rifle, Colorado - Rifle CSP2_sed 13_2 (SPAdes) (version 2) | ecosystem: Environmental > Terrestrial > Deep subsurface > Rock core/Sediment | place: Rifle...
GGCCTCCGGCACGCCGGCCCAGGCGGCCGCGCCCGCGGCGCCGCCACAACAGGCCGCTCCGGCCGCTACGGCCCCGACGAAGCCGGACAAGTCCACGCTCGTCCAGAAGTTCCTCGTCGCCGCCAAAAGGTGCTTCGGCACCGACGAGAAGGCCGTCGAGTCGGGCCTCAAGAAGCTCGGGGTCACCGTCATCAACGACCTCACCGAGGAGGTCATCATCAAGTTCGGCAAGATCCTCCAGGACGTCCCCAAGGGGAAGTTCAAGGTCGTGGACGACGGGCTCCGCATCGTGGACGGCGAGGGCAAGACCGTCATGGGCCAGGAGCCCAAACCCGCGCCCGCGCCGGCCCCGGCGCCCGCGGCGGCGCCGCCGGCGGACGAGGAGAAGCTTTTCTAGGAGGCGGCCATGGCGAAGAAGACGGAACGGCCCGGGATGCTGCCGAGCAAGACGCACACGGTCATCGTGGAGGGCGAAGGACCGGATGGCAAGAGCCACTACGAGGCGTCGTTCGACCTGGAGTTTCCTGTGGGCTCCAAGCTGACCGGCATCCGGTCGGGCGCGGACCGCTGGGTCGTCGACAACGACAACGAGGACGCGTTGCGCCAGGCCATGGTCGTCGAAGAAGGCATGCGCGTGTTCATGGAGAACTTCCTAAGGAACACGGTCGCGCAGGCGTTCTCCTTCGCCCGCGATATGCTCGATTCGGCAGCCGTGAGGCGGATCGTGGCCGCAGGGCGGAAGTAGACTAGGCGGGAGGAATCCCATGAGCGAAGACCCAATGTACGGCACGTTCAAGCAGGTGCTGGGATTCGTTGTGAGCCCCTGCGAATTCTGTCAGAAACCCATCCCGCCGGGGGAGATAGGGTGCTTCGTGGGGATGTTGGGAACCGAGCCGACGAAGGTTGTGGCCGCACACGCATCTTGTGCTGAGGAGGCCCTCAAGGCTGGGAAGTGCAAGCTCATGCGCTGGGGTGACCGGTGCTGGTGCGACCGTGGTCTGTATGACAACGGGGACCCGTGTAGGAATTGCGATGGGCTGGGGTCGCATGATGCCATGCCCTACAACGGCGAGAAGGCTTACCAACTGGGTGAAACCAGGCCCCCGGTTCTTTTTGCAATCGTGAATTCCGAGGGCAAGATGCTGACATGGGTGGACGGAGACGATTGGACTCATCTGGACATCTTCCTGACAAAGAAGGATGCCGACGAGACGCTTGAGAAGATGCTGAAGGATCCGATCAGCGACGATGGAGAGGACGCCCGAAAGTACCGAGTGGTTCGGTATGTACCGGAGGTTAGCCGCGAAGAGGCTCGTCCTGTTCCGCAAGCTGGAGGTTCAGATCCACAGAAGGCACGCCTATGAGCCCCGGCATTCCCATCCCGATCACGACCACTGCGAGGAATGCGAGATCCTGGCGGACCTCGCCGCGGTTCGGAGAAGCTGATGAAACCGCCTGAGTATGCTGCCCTGATCAACCCCATCGCGTGCAACGCGTTCGCGATGCGCTACGTGGGGCGGAGGGACATCGCTGAGGCAATCGTCCTGGACACGCGCAAGGATCGCGGCGGGAAAAGTCCAAGCCTGAGCTTTGATTTTACCGTGCAGGTCTCGATCACAGAAGCTCTCATGTTCGTGGCGCCGTTCGTCAAGCTTACGGTCCCGGTCAAGGCGGATTACGCCGGAGCATTCCTGGCCGCACGGCTAACGGTCACCATCGATGGCTTAAAGATCGTCGACAAGGAACTCCTGGAGCGGTACCTCGTAGCGCCAGCGTGTCGGTTCTCCAACCCCGAACACCAGGAGAACCCCCTCGTTTTCGTGGGGCGGGATGAAGACTGCCTGTTAGGCGCGTGCACGTTGAGTTTTCTTACGAACGGTTCACGTATCCAGATGTGGATTGATGACATCCCTTCGGGGGCCGGGATGGTCCGCGTATTATGCGGAGCCGTGGCCGCCCTCTATACCACTAAGGCCAAAGAAGGATTGCTTTATGAGGTCGGGATTCTTGACAAAGAACAAACGGTATCGCCCATAGAGCGCTCCTGGCCGGAGCCGCCTGGTCAGAAGGGAACGCAACTCACACAAGACCGGTTGGAGAATGCATATGGCACGGCCCTGAAGAGTCTCCTCGATGAGAAGGAAAGGGAGCTACGAAGGATGAAGGAGGACGCGGCCTTGAAGGAGAAGGCCGCCCAGTCCGGCGATACGAGGGACGCGGAGGTGCCCGAATCCAGCCTCGACGAGACGCTGGCGCGCGCCCGACGGCGGTTGGTCCGTTGGGGCCTCATCGCCATGCTTGTGTTTCTCGGGATCGCCCTTGGCATCCTGTGGTTCGCGGGTCTAAAGTGAGCATGGACCTCGAAGGCAGCGCCAAGGAGATGCGGAACCTCTCGGTCTCCAAGATCGAGAAGGCGCTCCTCTGCGGCTACCAGTTCAAGTTCCAGTACGTGGACCGGATTCCTCTCCTCAGCTCGGGGATCCTCCTGGCCGGGAACGTCCACCACAAGATCGTCGAGAACGCCATACGGACGTTCGCCAGAACAGGCAAGTATCCCGACTGGAAGGAGATGGACGATCAGTTCGAGCCCTCGTGGAAGGCCAAGGTCGCGGAGGAGGAGGAGAGGCCGGAGTTCCTGGGCTGGAAGTGGGACCCGGGTGATCCCGAAAAGAAGGTCAAGGAGCAGTACCGCCAGCTGATCCGGGTCACCAGGGAGAAGGCTCTTCCCGGAATCCGGCCGTGGATGATCGGCAACGAGCCCGTGGTCGAGTACAAGATCGACATCGACCTCCCGAGCGAGGTTGGCCCTTTCCGGCTCCTCGGCTACCTGGACCTCCTGGAAGAGCACGGCATCCTCATCGACTGGAAGACCACCGAGGACGAGGTCTCCAAGCGACAGAAGAAGACTTGGCTCCAGTTCGCCGGCTACAGCCTCTGGGCCTACCCGATCGTGGGGGAAGAGGAACTCCGTTGCGAGAAGGTCTTCCTGATCCGTGGGACCAAGCCGGACGTCCAGAGAGTTCCGTTCGTGGTGGGCCGGGCGCATCGCGCTTGGTTCGTCAAGGTCGCTGCGGCGGTCTGGAAGATGGTGAAATCGGGCGTGTTCCTTCCGAACACCGAGGGCTGGTGGTGTGGCCCCAAATATTGCGATTTCTTCAGAGGTTGTCGCGGGGAGATCCCCGGAGAGGTGCCGGAGAAATGAGCAGTCAAGATTGCGCCCGTTGCCGCATGTTGGGAGATTTCGAGGATCACGTCCGGGACCTTACCCGCCGCTCCCCGGCGGAGTTCTTCCGGATCACGGTGGCGCTCTACGCTTATGTAGAAAACGTAATAAGAGATCACGGCATTGACCACGATATGGAGCCCGAGGCCATGGCTCGGAGGAAGGCGATGGACGCAAAGGAGATCGAGGTCATCGGACGTACTTTATGGGGCCACAAAGCGCCTGACGAGCATCGCTTCGTGATTGACGGCGTAAAGTGTGGCTGCCACGTTTGCATGGACGCCCTTGTGAAGAAGGCCCGCGAGACGCCAATCTTCACTCCAGAAGACATCATAGCTCTCGATGCGGCAGTAAAGAAAGGATCGCAGTCATGAACCCCACGCCTAAAGGCGGGGGCTTGAAAGAGCCCTGATTCATGACCAGCCCAAGCGAAAGGAGAAATCCTTGAAGCTACGTTCGGAGGGTCACGACACCCATGGATGCGTGCCAGTCCATGGCCCTGTCGTCCGTCATCATGCTGCCAGAGTTGGGGCTCGGGCGAAGGTGGCGGGCATGACAAGCCTTCCGAACATGGGCGAGGCAACCTTTACCGCCGAGGGATCGAAAGATCCCGAGGCGAGGACTCGTCGCTCGGCGAGCGCCGTGGTCCCGAGGCGTCATTCGGGACATGCTTTCGTTTTGGGCGCGGATCGGAAGCCGCTTAACCCGTGCCCAACGGCCTATGCGAGGCGGCTCCTGTGCGACGGGAAAGCGGCGGTCTTCCGGCGCTTTCCGTTCACGATCATCCTGAAGGAGCGAACCCGTGACATGAGCAGGGTTTCGGATCACCGGCTGAAGTTGGACCCGGGATCGAAGACGACGGGGATCGCGGTCTTGGGCGGCGAGACCATCGTGTTCGCCGCCGAGATGGAACATCGCGGACAAGAAATCAGGGATGCGATCACGGCTCGACGGCAGATACGCCGTTCCCGGAGGAATCGCAAGACCCGCTATCGCAAGCCGAGGTTCGACAACCGCCGTCGTCCGGATGGCTGGCTTGCGCCGTCGCTTGAGCACCGGGTCCTCAACACCATGACGTGGGTTCGCCGCTTGAGAAATCTCTGTCCAATCTCTTCCGGATCGGTGGAACTGGCCAAGTTCGACGCCCAGAAGATGGAGAATCCGGAGATCTCTGGAGTCGAGTACCAGCAAGGGGAGCTTCAGGGCTACGAAGTGCGGGAGTATCTTCTGGAGAAGTGGGGACGGAAGTGCGCCTATTGCGGCGCCGAGAACGTACCGTTGGAGATCGAGCACGTCGTGCCCAAGAGCCGGGGCGGAACGAACCGCGTCTCGAATCTGACTCTGGCCTGCCATCCTTGTAACGAAGCTAAGGGAAGCAAGACGGCGGAAGAATTCGGGCATCTCGAAGTCCAGAAAATCGCGAATACGCCTCTCAAGGACGCCGCAACGATGAACGCGACCCGCTGGGCACTCTATGAGAGGCTGAAGAAGACCGGACTTCCTGTCGAATGCGGGACGGGAAGCCGGACGAAGTTCAACCGGACGAGGCTGGGACTTCTGAAAAGCCATTGGGCCGATGCCGCCTGCGTTGGAGCGGGCGTGCCTGACCGTCTCGTCATCCCGGCGTCGGTACTCAAAATCACCGCCACGGGACATGGAAGACGCCAGATGTGCGGGACGGACAAGCATGGATTTCCGGTTCGTCATCGTACGAGGTCGAAACGGCATTTCGGTTTCCAGACGGGGGACATGGTTTGCGCGACGGTTCCATCGGGAAAGAAAACGGGGACGCACGTCGGGCGTGTGCTCTGTCGTGCCGCTGGCAGTTTCGACATCCAAGCCCGCACGGGGCGCGTTTCCGGGATCAGCCATAAATACTGCCGGACGATCCACCGGCAGGACGGATACGGGTATTCTATCGAAGGAGGCGGCGCTTCCTCCCCACGGCTGAAGCCGGGGGCTTCCGCGCCGTCAAAAAGGTGAAAACCACCAAGTCGGAGATCGCCGGCCTGACTCGGCTCGGCGTGGACATCTTCAACAGCCTTGGGGCGATCTACCGGGAGCTCATGGTCACGGAACGCCCTGAGGGGGAAGAGATGGTTTTCCATACGATGCCCGGCGGCCTCCAGGTGCTCGTAAGGCAGTTCGAGGGACTGTGGCGGCGCTCCGCGGGGATCGAGAGGAACCCGCTCTATGAGGAGATCCTCGGGGAACTGACGGACCGGCCGCGAGAAATGGAAGACCTCGCCCGAAGGCTCATCAAGAAAGGCGCCGCCAAGTCGCGCGCGCAGGTAAGGGGGGCCGTCGGAACGCTTTTCTCGGTGGGCGTCCTCACCGGCCGGCCCGAGGAGATCTACGTCCTGAGCTGAGGCCCATCAGCACTCGATGATCCCGAACCCGGCCAGCGCCTCCTCAATCTCGTCGCGGAGGACGGTCTTCGCTTCCGGCTCGATCACCTCTGAAAAGACGGCAAACAGGGCGACATAGATCCTCAATATGGCGGTCCGCTCTTCTTCCGTGAAGCCCCTGGAGAAGAACATGATGAGCTTTTCCTTTGGCTCTCCACGGTCCACCAGGAAGACGATCTGGCGGATGAAGTCGGAGAAGACATCGACTTCCTTGGTCATCTTCTGGAGCATGGAGATCGTCTTTCTCAGGATGTCCGGCCGCGAGAAATGGAAGACCTCGCCGGGGATCACCGGGAGGACAAGACGAATGACGCGGACGGCCGGCCCTCCGGCATCCGGTTGCCCGTGCCAGGACACGAGCACGCGGTTTATGGGGTCCACGAAAACCGCCGAGTCCGGTGCTTGAGGCACCAGCGTCTCGTAGAACATCGTGTTCCCGCAGCGCCTCCACTCGGGCCGGTCGGCGTCGCCAAGCGCGGTACCGCCCTTGCGCGGCTTCTTATAGCGCTCCCTCAGGGCCCGGCGGCGCTCGTAGGCGTCCTGGGCGACCTCCAGGACCTGTTCGTCGGTCGGGTGGACGTCCCTGCCGAGCCAGAGGAGCTCCGTCCGGATCGCGTCCCGCATGTTCTCGATCCAGTCCTCCGGGCTGGCGAACCGGTCTCGCTGAGCAAACGTAACGGCCAAGTATTCCTCGATGCCGATCCCCTCGCCCGCCGGCCATTCGGTCTCTTCCGCATAGGTATGGTAGAGCCCGATCAGTTTCTCGTGGATGCCTTCCGCCTCGGCCTCCAGGTTCTCGATCCCTTCGACTTCGCCCGCCTCGTAGCACCGGTCGATCTTCGCAGCCAGCCTTTCGTGTCGGCGGATCAGGGATTCGATCCTGGCCCACTCTCGGCTGGGCACGATGTCCCGCCAGTCGACGAACGCCCCGAGAGCAGCCATCACTCAAGGCCTTTCTGGGCGCGAAGCTCCGCAGACAGCGCCCGGAGGTATTCGTACTCGACGTACATGTTGTCGATGTACTCCTCCCATTCTGCCGACAGGTTGAACTTTAGGGCGATCGTTCGGAGGAGGGTCACGGGATGGTAAGCTATTTCGGTCAGCGCCTGCAGGGCGATATAGTGCCTGTTCCTGACGGCAGTCCCGAGGCGTCTCATCTCGTATTCCGCGTTCCCGGCCACGGTCCTGAGGATGGCGTCGACGGTGGGCTCCTGTTTCTCTGCCATAAACGAGCCTCCGTTGAATCCCATCGCCGCTCCTGGCCCGGGCGCGAACTGCCCCGGAAGCACGGCGTCCTCCGGTTTCTTGTCATCCCGAAAACGCAGGAACCGGGCGTGCTGGAGAGCCCCCGGCGGATCCGGGAATCGGCCCTGGAACTCCAGCTCCACCACGAACAACCCCTCGGCGATCCGGCGCAGCACTTCCTTTTCGGTCTCCCGGGCCAGATTGTTGACTTCGCCCACCGGGATGAGCTTTCCCTGGTGGAACTGCCCGAAGACCATGAGGAGCCGTCCCTTCGGGCCCCTGGCAGTGTCGCAGACCACGAAGTCGTCCGTCATGACCGGCTTCAGCTTGTACTGATTCCCGAGCGGCCGCGGCTCGGACTGCCCCAGGGGGCGCCAGACGTACGGCGCGTGGCGGTTCTTGAGGACCACGCCGTCCCCGCCCGCCGCGACGCCCTGGTCGTAGACTTCCTCCCAAGCCTCGAATGGATGCTCCATGGAGATCCTGAGCGGCGGGGCGGCCTTGACTACATCCAGGAGGGCCCGCTTGCGCTCCATGAGCGGCAGCCGGGCAACCTCGTATCCGCGGAGGGCCAGAGCGTCGAAGACGATGTACTCGAACCGGCCAGGGAGGGCGCGGAGCTTCGCCGCGGCTTCTCCGTCGTCCTTCGTCCCGGCCACGGTGGTCACCATGGGCTCGCTCATGGTCCCTTCGGGGGTCCAGTAGACGAGCTCGCCGGCGAGGTGCTCCCGGTCATACCGGGAGGCCGCGCGGGCGATCTCCGGGAACTTGCCGGTGAGGTCGATGTTCCCGCGGCGCGACCAGAGTCGGCCGCCGGCGGACTGGACGAGCCAGCCGTTGAACTTGGTCTCGGAGAGGACATCCCCGGGGCCGAGGCCCAGGCGGGCCATGTGGTCGATCGCCTCGCCGACGTCGTCGATCTCGACGAGCCGCATGAGGGCGACGGGCCCGGCGATGAGCGGTGGACGTGCGGGCTCCCCTAAGGGCGACATGGCCGATGGCCTCTCCTGGTTGCCGCGGAGGGGGAGGAATCCGCTCCATGGAAGTATACCCGGTCGGACCGGGGAAGAAAAGCGTCTTCCCCTTGGCATCGTGCGCCGCGGAGGGTAGAATCCTCTGGAACGACCCGCCGAGTCCCCCCGGCGCGCCGGCTACAAGGGGACTCCATGTTGCCCTTCGATTCCTTTCAGGGGACCTCAGAACTCCTCAAGATCGCCCTCTCCGCGGCGGTCCCGCTCCGGATCATGGAGTACCAGAATCGTCCCTGGAACGAGCTGCACAACGAGATCCTCGGCGCCAGCCAGGTCATCGCCGAGCACGGCGACAAGCTCATGTTCAGGAGCAAGAAGCCCGGCGAGACGGCTTGGGTCTTCAACACCGTCGCCAAGGCCCTGGCGGTCATGTCCTTCGTCCCCGGAGGGGTAAAGTTCCTGGGGATGCACTTCGAGGCCAAGCACAAGGAGCCCGGGATGGCCGTCGGGACGCACCGGCCGATCACGTTCCAGGCCGGCACGATGGGCCGGTTCGTCCAGCGACACGGGATCAAGATCGAGGCTCGGCTGGCCGACCGGAACCCGGAGATGGAGGCCGTCGCCGATCCCTGGGCGGTCTCGGCGCGGCACTACACGGTGAGGCTCTCTCGGGAGGACGGCCGGGAGATGGTCGTCCCTTTCAGCAAAGGCATCGACCTCAAGGAGCCCCCGAACACGGAGGAGGTCCTCCAGACGCTCGCCATCCATGCCCGGGATTACGAACTAGCCCTGGGGGATATCCTCACCTGGTCGGAACGACTCCAGTTTTCGCCGACGGCGCCAAGCGCATCCAAGTTCTTCGAGTCCTCCAGGCGGGAGGCAACGGCGTTGCGGGCGTTCCTGGACGACGAGACCTACGCGGAACTCCTGGACATGGCCACGGAGCAAAAATGGTGACCCCCGAAGATTGGTCCGTCGAGCCCGGCCCGCTCCGGTCCCTGCGGATGCGCGAAGAGCGCCGGCGGCTCCTCCTTGAGGAGCGGCCGGAGCTGTCGATCCTCTGGGACATCCTGCTCCAGGCTGGCGGCGCCGAGGTGGTCGGCCAGATGGAGAACGAGGCGGAGCTCGACAGGCTCATCACGCGCGGTTTCTTCCAGGACGGCGGGGGTGCGAAGCTCATGCTCGGCCTCCCAAACCGTTGCCACATCAACGCGGCATGCGCGTGGCGCCCGGAGCACAAGAAGTACGTGCTCGTGACCGGCTACGCCCTCTCGGAGGACGGCCTCTGGCGGCAGCACTCCTGGCTCCGTGACCGCAAGGGCCGCGTGGTCGAGACGACGGACCCGAGGCTTCTCTATTACGGCTACGAGATGGCGCTGTACGAGGCCCTGGCGTTTTCGATCGCCCAAATCATGCCGGGTGGCGGGGGGATGGCGTGAAGGTCTGGCGCGTCCAGCATATCCGGTGGGGGAGCACCTGCATCAACATCTATGGGCGCGAGGAGGACGCCAAAAAGAGGGTCGACCGCGTTTTCCGGGACCACCTCCTTCCCGGGCTCGAGTACCATCTCGGGTACTATTACGGGCGGCCGGAGCACGAGGAGCACGTTCTTCGCGGCCTCGATCTCATGGCCTTTCTGAAGGCCAAGCTCGACGCCGGCGACGTGTGGGGCGCCTACGACGTCTGGCATGATTTCATGCGTTGGAACGCGGACTACAATCCCCAGCTCCCCCTCTGGGTGGAGGCCGGACACGTCATCGTGGACGCCGCGGAGGGCGCCGGGCCGACGGAGAACCCGTTCTTCCCTGTCCTGCAGGAATACCTTCCGAAAGAGTCGTTCCCGGACCCGCGTTTGCGGAAGAGGAGGCGCTGATGCCCTGGTGGAGCGTGCAGGCGGCCTGGCAAGGAGGGCTCCATCCCCAGTCCTCGGGCCGCAGCGAGGAGCGCGCCAAGAAGGACGTCGAAAGGCTCATGTATTCTTGGATGATCCCGCACCTCGTCGGCCACGGCCAGTTTTATCAAGCCCAAGGCTCGCGCTTGGACTATGGCCGCGACGCGATCAAGACGGCCGGCGAGATCCAGCGCCTCATCGAGGCCAGGGACATCTGGGGTGCCTACGACGTCTTCCACGATTTTCAGGACCGGTGGGAGCGCGAATTCGACGTGCCCATGTGGTACGTGATCGGGACCATCATCGTGGAGGCCCCGGAGGGGATGGGCCCGCGCGCGCGCAAGCGGTTCATCACCCAGGAGGATTTTCCAGCCCAACCTCCTCCGGGCTTCCTTCGGATGGAGACGCCGTTCATCCAGAAGAAGGAGCTCCCTCCGGGACAGTACCGGATGCAAGGCGACGAACTCGGCGCGAAAGCCTGCCGCTTCCTGGTGTGGAGGGCCGACAGGCTCGGCCGCAAGCATTCCTCATGCCACATGCACTGGAAGAACGCGGCGGCAACGCTGGGCAGATACCTCGCCGGCCTCGCAGGGCGAATGGACAGGCATGCCCGGGAGATCGACCCCGATTCCCCGCACCAGGAGTACGCGCAGGCCGCGTGGAGAGCCGCGTCGGCCATCCTGGCGAACGTGGAGGCCGGAGACGTATACGCCGCTTACGAGGCCTACAGGCTGTTCGAGGGGTCGTTTTACGACGAATTCCGGGAGCCCTTCTCGGACATCTTCGGCGAAGTGCGCCTCGAGGTAGACTGAGTCATGGCGGAGAGACGACCAAAACTGCTCCTTCCGGTCCATGAGGGTCCGCTCATCCAAGGACTCATGGACGCCTTGGGGCGGGACATGGCGCACGACGTCTACGAGAAGGCCGTGAGGCGGATCGGGGAGGAGCCCTTCGACATGCTGGGCCGCGGGGGCTGGGGAATAGCCTACAGGCTCCCCTCCGGGCGCGTCCTCAAGGTGACTCGGGACTGGGACGAGCTTGACGCCGCGGCCGCCCTCCAGGCGGCCGGCCACCCGAACGTCGTCGGGATCCACGACGTCTTCCTGGTGGGCGCCGACCGGGACGCCGTCGCCTTCGTGGTCCGGGACGCCGTGGAGGCGACGATCGAGGAGTTCGATCCGGGGGCGTCCGCGGCCATCGAGGCGGCCTCGGACTTGGCCGACGAAGCCTACCAGCGGGAGCTCCGGGTCTCGGGCGATCGCCGACAGGCCGCCCAGCGAGCGCAGGTCGAGTTTCTCATGATGCTCGCGGACGAGGCCCAGCAGACCGGAAACCCGCTCCTCTGGGACATCGTCGAGGCCGTCCGGCACATGCGCGCCCTCAGTCTCCACGGATTCGGCCTCCGCGGGAGGAACGTGGGAGTCTTGGGGACGGACCGCGAGCCCCGCGCCGTGGTCTTCGACTTCGGACGTCTCGTGCGGGAGCCTCGGGAGTTCGCCCTCCTGGGGGCGGCGGAGCCGCCTGAGAAGCCCGTGGTGTTCGCCGGCCGGTGGCAGATCGCCTGGGGCGACTTCGCGGGCGCGCGGCATACCCAGGTCTTTTTCCGCGAGGTCGATGCCAAGCGGCGCATGAAGACCCTGCTCTCCGATCTCATGGACAGGCTGGAGAGCCATTGGAAGATGGAAAAGATGGTCGGTGCCCGGGGCAACGAACTCCGGGCCTGGTATATCAAGGAAGCGCCGCTCTACATCGCAAAGATTCAGGAGCTTCTCCAAAAGGATGACGTCTGGAACGCCTACGAGGAATGGCGGAATCTCGAAGACGCCTATGCCGAGACAATGGAAGAGACGAAGGTGCCGGGCTTTCCATTATCCGTGGCGGTCGGCTGGGTCTTCGTGGGGGGCCCGGAACGATGAGTCTGTTTTGGGTCATTTACGTCGTCCTTTTTGTCCTGGCCTGTCTGTTTGCCCGTTGGTCCGTCCAAAAGATCGACAAGGGAGG
>Ga0209341_10005277_pt1 | contig 11737 bp, 8 predicted proteins | sample RifCSP13_2_FD_184020 | JGI IMG/M metagenome (GOLD analysis project Ga0209341, IMG submission 184020) | Soil microbial communities from Rifle, Colorado - Rifle CSP2_sed 13_2 (SPAdes) (version 2) | ecosystem: Environmental > Terrestrial > Deep subsurface > Rock core/Sediment | place: Rifle...
CAACCAGTGCCAAGCCATACCAGAACAATATTGGGACGGTCGCCAGTGTACTTACTGGCTGGACTATAGGCCTAGTTACCAGAAACTTGTAGGCACTGGCCATGGGTACCAGCCAGAATGCCGTCAAGGCGAGCGCGACGCCAGGAGATAACAGATGCAAGAACAAGATCTGCCTACGCGAGGAACGTTTTTCTTCGTTGATTTCACGATCCCACTTCACTAAATCCGTAATTACTACTGCGGCTATGAACATTACAGCCGTTACAGCATTAAAGAAATTTGACAAGACAGTTCCCGCCAGAAGAACAGTGGCTAAGGTGAACTGCCACCACGCTTGTCGGCCGATCAAATAAACCAAAATCCAGAGCAGTAATAACAGGAAACCCAAAGGCTGAGTGTAAAACCCGTCGAGAATGGTGCTCGAAACATCGAGCCCGCTACTGGGTTGAAAGACTTCACCAATCGTTATGAAGGTTGCAGAAGTAATTGCAGCCGCATAAGCGCCATGAACATCCTTGCGAAAATGCAGCCATGTGACACCACAGAAAGATAATGGAATCAATAGAAGTGGGATTGCCATGACAAGCTTGAATGAAGTGCCATAAGAAACCAGCTGCGTATGGTGCAAGAGCGAAATCAGCCAGAAAAACATAGGCGGGTAAAAATTGGGAAAAGGCATTCCGGCAAAATACGCATTGGTCCAACCGAACGTATCGGGAAAGATGGATACATCATAGATCCGCCCCATGGCATAGTGACCAGAGCCATCAATAGCCCGAGAGGCAACACCGGACCAGACTTCTATCCAAATAAAACTCGTAAGCGCGATTGGGCTGAGGAAGGTGATTGAAAGCAGAGACAAATGCCGTAACCGCCGCAATGAATTTTTGGAAATAAAGGTCGGAGCTTCCTGAGAATCAGAACAATTCACATTTTTGGCCGTTAAGAAGTTTGCGCCTTCATCGGTGTGGCGCAGTGTTGATTGTCAGGGTGGTGAGACGTGCACCCGTGCATCAGGCGCAGTCCTTCACGATTGTTTTATCATGACCCTGCCTCTTAATTGCTTTAAACCTATTTGTCTTCATCAATGTAAGGACTTTTCCCGATGGTGCGATGCCGGTCTAGCCATTTCACGACGTCGTCACGGCGGCTGACTTCTCCAGATAATAAGGCAAGTAACAGGTCATGCGAAAGAACCGTGTTGAACGGGGGTTCATAGATCTGACCGGTCGTTTGTCGCGGGAGCTTTACGATAAAAGGAACGCGCTCATCGGTAGTGCTGTTCAGGAAAGCCGGCTCTTTATCGGAGAAGGGAGGGTTCGAGAACATATGAGCTTTCCATACGCGGTCTGCTCGCAAGCTGTGATCCGAGCTGATAACGACTGCAGTGCTTTCCCATAACCCTGCTGCATGCATCTTGTCCCGCAGCTCTCTCAGTACTCGATCAGCCAGCGCGAAGTTGTCCAAATAACCGTTGCTCGAATTGAATGCAAAATGTTTTCCTACACGATCATAAATTCCCGGGGGGTGTGGTATCGAATAATGGACAAAAACCAGCTGGAGATTTGGGTCGGTGGCCATTGAGATGGCACGCTGGTGAATATTATTAAACTCTTGAGCTGTAACCTTACGCAGAGTACCAGGATCTCGCCTTGCGAGATTAACGCGTATCGCTTGTAACGGGCTTCCGGCCACTTGAAGCATGCACTGGCCAATCCCTAAATCACCGGAAAAAGACATTAGATTTGCTATCCCCGGGGTTCCCAAGAACAATAAGCTTGTTGTTTCCCATGAACATTCTGTCAAGCTGTTGCCGATAACCCTGCAATATGGGTGATACCAACCCACTAGCCCCGTGTTTAGACCCAACTCCCTTGCTCGCGAAAACACGTTTGGTTGTGTGCTCCAAGGCACGATCAGATCGCCGTCGGCGAACGTCAACATAAGCTCATTTGGACCGGTTCGTCTGGCACGAGATACTAAACGACCGCTAATCAAAGCAGGCAATGAAAGGACGGTGTCGCCTCCGGGTGGATAGGCGTTGTTAGCAAATACTGATTCTTGGCGCAACCTATCAAATTCAGGAAGCTGTAGTGACGTGGGCCGCGCCGCGAACCCGAGTCGAAAATCCATCTCGTCAAATACCAGCCATAAAACTCGCCGTTTCACGTACGGGTTAGCTACCGCGGAGGCTGTTTGCTCGTGGAATTGTTCTCCGAATCTATAGCGGATAGTTTGCAATATAGCCTGTGTAAATGTAATCAACACGAACGGCGATAGTACAAGAAGCAGTAGGACTGAGAGCTTCACTAGTTGCTGACGTCGGTATATCAAGCTGTGTAACATCATCGTCATAGCGACCCAGCCTATCGACAGTCCCAGGATCATGAGCCAAAAGTATATCGTCGTCGCTCCCTGCCAGGCGAAGAGCAATCGTGGATTGCGTATTAGATCATAAAGAACTGGTGCCGAAGATGGGTTCAAGAGTGCAATCGATAGAAGATTTATGCCGGCAAGTACAAACATTAGCAAGAAGACCCATCTAGCAACTTGGGAAAAGGACTTTTTTCTGGACCGTCGAGCTAGAGTGATCCCGACAAAGAAGACGAGCGACAGGAGAAGCACGTCAAACATAGTGGCTAGTAAGAGAGGAACCGGAGTTGTTTTCCAGTGGTAGTAGGGGAAGGTAACCGAATGATTAGTCAAAAAGATCTGCCAGACGTGAATAAACAATACATTTGCAAGTGAGATAGATACAACCAAATCTTTGAGCACCAGCGCCACCTATTTTTTGTAACTTCTGATTGGACCGAGCTTGGCTCAAGCAGCCTTCGATGCTGTCCCAAGATTGCAGTAACCTGGAACCGCTACTTCATAGCATCTGGATAATGAAAGCCTTTTTGAAGGCGCTCGCGACCTAGCCATTCGACAACTTGCTCCTTGCTTGCAAGTTTGCCGGAGAGTAAAGCCAGTATGAGATCGGAAGAAAGAACTGCGTTGAAGGCTGGTTCATATTCAAGACCTTGCTTTTCGCCCGCTAGCTTAAGAATGAATGGTACTCGCACATCTCGCATATTATCCCTTACGATCGGATCCTCATTTGTAAACGAGGGGTCCCAAAACGGGTGTTGGCGCCAAAGATCGGCTCTCAGGCTATGATCCGAACTTATCAGGACAGTAGTGCTGTCCCACAACTGCGCCTTTTCCATCTCATCGCGCAATTCTCTCAAGACCCTGTCAGCAAGGGCGAGGTTGTCTAGATACCCACTCTGCGAACTAAATGAAAACTCTTTTAGGGAACGATTGTAGAGTCCCGGTGGGTGTGGAATTGGATAGTGGATAAAGATCAGATGGAGTGCTGGATCAACCGCTGCTTCCAACGACTTCTGGTGAATGCTTTTGAACTCTTCGACAATATGTTGGCGCCAAATGCTGGGATCCTCCCCCGGAAATACAATTCTGACCAGTTCGTGCAGCAATAGGCTTCTGGCGACCGAGGTCATTGTACGCAGCAAACTCACCTGGTTGGAATGGGCTATCAGATCGGAAATCTGCGAATTCCGCTGAACCAACAAACTGGCAGCTTCCCACGAACATTCTGTCAAACTGTTGCCAATAATCCGGCAATACGGGTGGTACCAGCCAACTAGACCACTATTTAGGTTTATCTCCCTGGCGCGAGAAAAAACGTTTGGCTGTGTGCTCCAACCTACGACCTGTTTGTTACTTTGAAGGGTAAGCATTAGTTCGTTCGGAGTTGTACGGTTAATTCGCGAGACAAGCTGACCATTGATCAAGGCCGGAATAGAAGTCTCGGTGTCAGTTCCGGGCGGATATGCATTTTGTGCAAAGATCGATTCCTGGCGTAACTGATCAAACACCGGAAGTTCTAACGATGTTGGCCGATCAGTGAAGGCTAAGCGGAGATCCAACTCGTCGAATATGAGCCAGAGAACTCGCCGGCTCGTTCTTCCTTCTCCCGAGAATCTAGGGGCGGCACTCTCTCGAAATGCCTCGCCTGTTCGATACTGGAGCCACTGTGTGCCCGCCTGCGCAAACGTAATAAGAATGAACGGCGAGGTTATGAGCAAGAACGTCACCGACATCTTGATGAGCCACTGGCGACGGAAAATTAAACTGTGTAAAGCCACTGCCAGCCCTGACCCCCCTAACAACACTGCGAGAACTGAAAGCCAAGAGTATGCTGTGTTGATTCCTCCCCATTCAAAAAGCGTTTTTGGCCTTTTGATCACGCTGGATAGGATTGGGCGCAATGGCGGGTTCCGTACGGCGAGCACCAGAATATTAACCGCGACCAGTAGGAAGATGAGAACGAATACAAAACGAGCTATTTTGAGAAGGCTCTCTTTTCCGGGGCGGCGCGCAATTGAGATTGCCAGCCACAAAACGGCCGATAGGACCAACACATCTAACATCGTTGCGAGTAATATCGGCGCCGGATTCGCCTTCCAGTGGTAGTACGGATATGAAGTGAAATGTCGGACTAGAAAGGGCCTCCAAACATCAAGGAACCAGAGGTTCGATAGTGAGAGTGCGACAATAAAATCTCTCAACATCGCCCTAAACCTTCTTACGCAACAAATAAATCCAGCGTTCTGATTCCCCAAGACGACGAGAACGGACAATCTCGAAATACTTTAGTACCGTGGCCTCGAAAAGCTCCACTGTCAAATCCTCGTGCAAATGATCCCGACCACGTGTTAATACGCGAAACATCTGATCGCCCGGCGCAACAAACTCGATAATCAGCATCTTCGTCGTCAGTTCCGCTGCCAGTTCGACTATCTCCATTAGCGGAATTCGCTCAGTTACCAGCATGTGATGTATCACCGCAAGCATAAGCACCAGATCAAAGGTGCCACGCGCGCGATCGAGAAATCCTGCACACTCTTTATTACGCCACCCAATGCTCGGCGTGGGTCGAGTTAAATCCACTACCAATGGTTGGATATCGAGACCCTCCGACTTAGCCCACTGCCAAACTTTTCCGACGACCACAGGGTCATAATCGATCGAGATCACGCTGGCGCCCGCATTAGCTGCTATGCCACTAAAGAATCCTGTGTTGCATCCGACGTCCAGAACCATCGCGGGCTTCGATCCCGCAACTGCCTCCCTGACGAAAGCTTCCTTTTCCGGAAAGTACGCTTCCGTGTATCGGTTCTTGCTCATGTAGTCGGACCAATTTGACTCCCGCGTCCCTTCTGGCGCAGCACGATCGAGCTTTCCCCTCAGACCCTTTAATAAGCTCCCAAGAATGAACCTGGCTTTCTCCGGATTGTCCAGGCTTCGCTTTTTGTAGAGCTCGCTTCCACTTGAACCTTGTCTCGAACCCAGCCACGTGGGGCCAGAGACCAGTGTGATGAACTCGGGTCGGATCTTTTGCAGTGCAGAAAGCATCGCGTAAACCTGTTCCGGCTCAAGCCCGTCGCGGTGAGTTGTTAATAACGATGCCAGGGGTAAACCGAAGTGTTTGTTGACCAGCAAGGGCAGTAAAAAGGTCCTCACAAACTGCGCGTATGGTAACCATGTCGGATCAGCCGGGTCGCGACGCTCGAAAGACAAGAGGTCTACAAATACCGGTTGTGGGCCACGAAAGAGAATGTTGTATGGCGTGGCATCTTTTAGTCCCCATCCGTCCTTCAGCAATTCAGTTGCGAGGTGCAGCGTGAGCGTCCCAGCCGCATGTAGCATCTCAGGCGGCCACTCGTAAGGAAAGCTGGGGAAGGGAATTCGCTCGTGCTCCCAAACGGTAGCTTCAGGCAGCTCCTTTATCTCGGGCCCATGCACTGAAGCATCAACGCGATTAGTTCTTACCACCAGTCCGGAAGATACGAATTCGCGCGCTCTCTCTAACTCAAGAAAGGCTGTTAACTCATTGTTTGCTGAGTCTCTTACAACTCGAAAAATGCGGCCGTTTCTTGAGAAAAGGTAACCGGCGGGGTCACGAAATGATGTACTCATTGATGCGCGAGAAATCTCAAATTGGCGGGTATTCTCAGCACATGTAGGATGCCTAGATCTTACGAACAAGTCTCGTCCAGCTTCAGACGGTTTCAAATTGGACTGGTTTTGTTAAGGCTTACTTCTTATTCTTCATCGAAGCAATAAGCACTTTAACTTTTGTCGCATAGTGCCTGAAGTAGAACGCAGCGCCAATGAAGGCGGCAGCCAGAAGTTGCCACAGCATGGCGCCCGTACCGGGATCGGTATAAAGCAAGAAAAAGCTGAAGTGACTCACGTAAAGGACCTCCGATTCGTTAGTAATTTTGGTCGGCTTTGGCCCGAAATAACCGCAGCCTGTTTGACACGTCTCCCTGAGTGTTCAGACAACGGAGCAACCGTTGTGCCGCTATTAGTTTGCTCTGAAGTTAGTGGAAATGCTGGGTTTTGACTCGATTTTGTCGCCAAACACCGAGCATTCTAGCCACAACTGCTCGCCAGCGAGCACCAGACTCGATGGCAAAACGAGATGGTTACGGCGGGACTTGGACAGTTAGAATGGCGGGTTATAACTTTACCCTGCTGGCAAAGCACACTTTGCTAGGAAGGACTTCACTTGGATTCTCTAGAATGTCTTGAACTACTGTGACCGTTGCCGTCGCTTGATCACCAGGTACGCGACCGATACCACGATCACGATTATCGCGACTATTGTTACCCAGTTCATTTTCATGGAGGCCTCCAGGGGTCGTCGAGTGCCGAATTAGCCTGCCTGTACAAGTCAGGCGATTCGGGTAAACCTCCGCACGTTTCTGTCAGTGTTCCGAGGCGGCGTGAGTCTTTATCCCGCGGAATTGCAACCCGTCCTGCTCTTCTTCCTGCAAAAACTTCACAGCCATTACGCCATACTGCTTCAGTCTCCGGTAGAGCTTGCTGCGGTCAATGCCAAGAGCGGCCGCGGTACGAACTTGATTTCCGCCGAATTGCTTGAGCACCGTGAGAATATACCGCTTCTCGATCTCCGCCAATGGCACGGTGTCGTTCATGTAGGCCTCCAACACCTGCTTTAGATCGCCGGAATTCTGATCCACTTCAGGGTTCGAAAGCTCTAACGGCAGATCCTCAATTCCAAGCTCGTCGCAAAGACCGATAGCCAGCGCGTACTCGATGGTGTTCTCGAGTTCCCTTACGTTGCCTGGCCAGGGGTACTCTCTCAATGCGCGCATAGCCTCTGCACTGAAATGTCGCATCGGTTGACCCATGCGTTCGGCCTTCTGTTTCAGGAAGTGCTCGACCAGGAGCTTGATGTCATCGCCACGCGAGCACAACTCTGGGAGATGTACTGGCAGCACACGCAGACGGTAATAAAGGTCAGGACGAAAACGACCTGCAGCCACCGCTTGTCCAAGATCGCTGTTTGTCGCTGAGATGATTCGCACATCGATCGCTACATTCGCGCGTGCGCCAATGCGACGTACAGTCCTCTCTTGCAGCACTCTCAAGAGTTTTGCCTGGGCGGACAGATTTAGCGCGTCAACTTCGTCGAGAAAGAGCGTACCGCCGGAAGCTTTCTCAAACAGGCCGCAGCGGTTTTCATGAGCGCCGGTGAAAGTGCCGCGCTGATGGCCAAACAGTTCCGCCTCGATCAAACCTTCCGGAATGGCGGAACAGTTGATGTCAACAAATGCGCTGGTGCGTCGCGGGCTCTTATTGTGAATTGCGCGTGCTACGAGCTCTTTTCCAGTACCCGTGGAGCCCGTCAAAAGGACAGACGAATCAGTCGGAGCTACGCGGTCGACCACTGCAAACAACCGTTTCATGGCAGGCGACTCGCCCACCAGGGTCGGTGCGTTCGAGGTCCCGAGGTACTCCAGCTTGAACTCATGCGAGGTGCTGTTGGGATGGTTTTCTGAATTTTGCCAATCGCTAAGTGGAGTGGGAGGGGCAAGGGGCATATGCGATACAACTCCTAACTCAGGGGTTACTGACCGCTTTCAGTTACTTAAGAATCAACCGCACGAATACTTCTATGTATGGCCTCTACCTTCCAAAGAAAATCGTAATGGGCCAGATTTCTCGATTCTGGGGTTCGAGTTCTGGTACGAGTACACGATAACTAGGAAATTGGTTCCGATTTCTGCCGATTCACATCACCGCTCGCGGCGAAGAGCTGCTACATCGACGAAGCAGATACTCCCCAGGATCTGGGGCTCGGTTTGACTCTAAAAAGGCGTAAGAGTCATTGGATAGTCGTAAGCAGTGGCGATAGGGGAAGCAAATGGTGGGCCGTAACATGTAGCAGGATTCTGCCATAAATAAACCACACAATTAAGCCGAATTAGCTCCGAACTGTCCAGATCCGGGATTTCGTTTCTGGAAACTGGACAAAAAGGGAGGATTGGGCCACTGATTTTGCGGATAAACGGATGGAAGGGAAAAGGGGAAAAGGGGAAAAGGGGGAAGAAGGGGAAGAGGGGAAGAGGGGAAGAGGGGAAGAAGGGGAAGAGGGGAAGGGGGGAAGAGGGGAAGGGGGGGAGTTAGTAGAAGGCTAGAGAAGTCGGTGGTATTTTTAGAAACAAATGCCCATCGAGATTGAGAAGAAATTTCGTTTGAGTGCTGCGCAGCGCAAGTTCGTACGTCAGCGCTTGAAGCATATTGGAGCTCGGCATGAGCGCGATGATGTCGAGGAAAACACACTCTATACGGGCAACTCACTCGTGCTAGGACGGTCCATACTGCGGCTTCGACGCGTGAATCGCACCGCCATTCTCACCTTCAAAGAACGACTGCCGTCAGATTCCGACATCAAACATCAGCTTGAGGACGAGACAGAGGTCAAGGACCCTGAAGCAATGGAGGCAATCCTGGGTGCCCTCGGCTTTACGGCCTCGTTGGTTTACGAAAAACGCAGAGAGGGCTGGAAACTCGGTAAGGCTAAGGTGGTCATTGACGAGCTTCCGTTCGGTCTATTTATGGAGATTGAAGCTGACGAGCCTAAAGTCCGAGAGATCGAGCGCAAGCTTGCAGTAAAGGGGTTGAGAGTTGAGGGAAAGACGTATCCGCAATTGACGATGAAACATGGAAAGCGAGTTGGGGAGGTAATGGAGGCGAGATTCAAGGGGCAACGCCGGTCATAGAAGCAAAGCATTTTCCATTTTTCATTTCGTGCTCTGTGACTCCGTTCTCACTCTGTGTCTCGGTGTTAAAAACCCTCACCGGGTAAAGACTTTTAAGAACTTCACCACAAAGCCACAGAGGTAACGAGAGTCGAGAGAGAACAAAATGAAAAATGGAAAATGAGAAATGGAAAATCGTCTTTTTACCAGGCCGACTCCAAAGTAAAAGGCGACTTGGCCCTATTGGACCAAGCCGCCGTTCCTCAATGAGTTGCAGTTGTAGGACGGAAAATGCGGGCGGGGACGCCCGCGTTCCCGGTTACATTCCCATCCCGCTCATGCCGCCCATGCCACCTGGCATCGGGGCCGACTTGTCGTCTTCCGGAAGCTCAGCGACCATCGCCTCGGTCGTCAGCATCAAGCCAGCAATTGAAGCCGCGTTCTGCAAAGCAGTGCGCGTCACTTTTGCCGGATCGATAACGCCCGCCTTGACCAAGTCTCCATATTCTTCCGTCTGCGCATTGAAACCAAAGTTTTCACTCTTGTCAGCGCGCACACGTTCAACTACGACGGCGCCTTCCTTGCCGGCATTCTGCACAATCTGGCGGAGCGGCTCTTCCAGTGCGCGACGGACGATGTTCACACCAATCTGCTCATCGGGATCGCCCTCGCCAGCCTTATTGATCTGGAACTTCTCGAGGATTTTCGCTGCACGAACCAGCGCAACACCACCACCAGGAACGATGCCCTCTTCGACCGCGGCACGCGTGGCATGCATCGCATCTTCGACGCGGGCTTTCTTCTCTTTCATTTCGGTTTCCGTGGCTGCGCCAACCTTGATTACTGCGACGCCCCCGACCAGCTTGGCCAGGCGCTCCTGAAGCTTCTCCTGATCGTAGTCGGAAGTCGTCTCCTCAATCTGAGCACGAAGGGTCTTGACGCGACCTTCGATGTCAGATTGCTTGCCGGCACCCTCAACAATCGTCGTGTTGTCCTTGTCGATTGTGATTTTCTTGGCGCGGCCGAGATCGTCCAACTTCACATTCTCGAGCTTGATACCGAGATCCTCGCTGATCACCTTGCCACCGGCCAGGATCGCAATGTCTTCGAGCATAGCCTTACGACGATCACCAAATCCGGGAGCTTTCACAGCGGCGATGTTCAGCGTTCCTCGCAGTTTGTTGACCACAAGTGTAGCTAGTGCTTCGCCTTCAACATCTTCGGCGATGATCAACATCGGCTTACCCATCTTCGCGACCTGCTCCAACAATGGCAGAAGGTCCTTCATCGAGCTGATCTTCTTTTCGTGGATTAGGATTAGTGGATTTTCGAGGACAACTTCCATCCGCTCTGGGTCAGTTACGAAGTAGGGGCTTAGATAACCGCGGTCAAACTGCATTCCCTCTACCACTTCCAGCGACGTTTCCATGGTCTTCGATTCTTCGACAGTGATTACGCCATCTTTGCCGACTTTCTTCATCGCTTCGGCAATGATGTTTCCAATCGTCTGGTCGCCATTGGCTGAGACCGTGCCAACTTGAGCGATTGCGTCGCCTTTCACCGGCTTCGCCAGGCGTTGGATCTCCTCGGTTGCACGCTCCACAGCCTTCTCGATGCCACGTTTCAGAGCCATCGGGTTCGCACCTGCGGCGACCGTCTTCACGCCCTCGCGGAAAATAGCCTGCGCCAGAACAGTTGCGGTTGTCGTGCCGTCGCCTGCTACATCCGAAGTCTTGGAGGCCACTTCGCGTACCATCTGGGCTCCCATGTTCTCGAGGGCATCTTTCAGTTCAATTTCTTTCGCCACAGTGACACCGTCTTTGGTGATCGTCGGCGAGCCAAACTTTTTGTCGATAACAACATTTCGGCCTTTCGGGCCCAGCGTGATCTTTACCGCGTCGGCGAGCTGATTGATACCTCTCAAAATAGCCGCGCGCGATTCCTCGCCATGAATTACTTGCTTTGCCATCAGATTCCTCTCTCCTGCTGAATGATCTTTAGTAAAACTCAAAGGACAAAAATTGAAGGCAGCTAAGTCGTCTGAAGACTATCTGCTGCCCTTTTTGCCACCACTAGCTGCCCCTGCGCGCTCGATGATGCCGAGGATTTCGTCCTCACGCATGATCAGGAGTTCCTCTCCGTCGATCTTGATTTCCGAACCGCTGTATTTGCCGAACAAGACGCGGTCGCCGGCTTTAACGTCGAGTGTCTGGCGGGTGCCGTCCTCTTTGTATTTGCCTTCGCCCGCTGCAACCACTTGACCTTCCTGCGGTTTCTCTTTCGCCGAGTCAGGGATGATGATTCCTCCCCGCACCTGCTCGCCCTCTTCAACTCGCCGCACAATCACGCGGTCATGTAGAGGTCTGATATTCGTAGCCATTCCTTGTCTCTCCTTTCGGGGTTTCGAAAACTGCGTATCGCTTGGATTTAGTGCGAATCCTTTTGAATTTAATAGGATCCGTCATATCAGCGTGGTTAGCACTCTTCCTGAGTGAGTGCTAAGAATAATAGAGGGGCAAAAGAGTTGTCAACTGGGGAAGGGGAGGTCGGTGGTGGAGCAAGATGAAATGAGAAATTGCATACCAAAATCACTACCATTGATTGGTCAGTGGTCAGTGGTCAGTGGTCAGTGGTCAGTGGTCAGCGGTCAGTGGTCA
>Ga0209341_10005279_pt1 | contig 11735 bp, 11 predicted proteins | sample RifCSP13_2_FD_184020 | JGI IMG/M metagenome (GOLD analysis project Ga0209341, IMG submission 184020) | Soil microbial communities from Rifle, Colorado - Rifle CSP2_sed 13_2 (SPAdes) (version 2) | ecosystem: Environmental > Terrestrial > Deep subsurface > Rock core/Sediment | place: Rifle...
TCCAGCGGCCGGAGGGTCCCCTGGCCCTGCCAGTCGGATCGCACCCGCCGATCCGACCGATCCCGCGGTCCGGCCGCCCGGGCTCATCTCGGAGGATGCGGTGCCCTATCCGCGCCGCGCGCTGTCCTCGCGCCTCGCCGCCGTCGTCGTGGTCCGAGCGCTCGTCGACGAGAACGGCCGGGTGGCCGAGGCGAGCATCACGCAGCCCTCGGGTCACTCCGCTGACTACGGGTTCGACGAAGCGGCGCTCAAGCGCGTGCGCAGCCGGAAGTACCGCCCGGCCCGCCGCCACGACGTGGCCGTTCCGATCTGGGTGGTCGTGCGCGTGGAGTTCCGCCCACCCCCGGTGCGTTAGGGGCCGGCTGCTACTCCACGCGCAGGGCCGTAGTGGGTTCGACGCGAGTGGCGCGCAGCGCGGGCACGGCGCTCGCGACGAACGCCGTCGCCAGCAGGATCACGACCACGGCCGCGAAGGTGACGGGATCGCGGGCCTCGACGCCGAATAGCAACCGCTCCATGACCCGGCCGAGCAGCAGGGCCACGAGCGTTCCGGTGACGATGGCGGCCGCCGACAGGCCCAGGCCCTGGCGCACCACCATGCGGAAGACGTGGCGCGGCTCGGCCCCGAGTGCTATGCGCAGGCCCATCTCGCGAGTCCTCTCGGACACCGCGAAGGAGACGACGCCGTAGATCCCGACGGCGGCCAGCACGAGCGCCACCGCGGCGAAGGCTCCGAGTAGCAGCAGCGTGAAGCGCCGCTCCTCCATGGACTGAACCAGAGCCTGCTCGGCGCTGCCCAACTCGAAGAGGGCGAGCGTCGGATCCACGCCACGCACCGCCTCGCGCAGGCCAGCGGCGAGGTCGAGTGGATCCCGGTTCGTCCGCACGATGATCGTGAGCGCACTCATCGGGTTCTGCGCCACGGGAAAGTACATGGCGGGAGCGGGGACCGCTTCGAGGCCAAGGAAGCGTTCGTTCGGCACCACTCCGACGATCTCGCGAGCGGCGCCGAACACCGAGATGCGCTGGCCCAGCGGGTCATCGCCCGGCAGGTGGCGCGCCACGAAGGCGTCGTTCACGACGGCGACGAGCGGCCGTCCCGGTCCGTCGAAGCGCTCGAACTCGCGTCCGCGCGCCAGCTTTACCCCGAGCGTGGCGAAGTAGCCCGCGCTCACCGGGCGGAAAGAGGCCTCGTCTTGCGCTCCGGGAGCGGGAGCGGGGCGCCCCTCGACCGTCACGCGCGTCGTCCAGCCGGGATCCGTCGGCCCCTGGTGCGCGAAGGCAACGGAGCGCACCGCGGGGTTCGCCTGGAGCCGGCCCGCCAGAGACTCGGTGAAGGCGTTCAGGGCGGGCCAGTCGTTCACGGGCCATCCCTTCGGGAAGACGTAGCCCGGGCCGGCCAGGCTGACCTTCGCGATGAGGAGGCCTTGCGGGTCGAATCCTGGATCCACGCCCTGGAGCTTCCAGAAGCTGCGCACCAGCAGCCCCGCGCCCGCCACGAGCACCACCGCGGCGGCGAGCTCGAAAGCGGCGAGGGATCGGCGCGCCCGCAGGCCGCTCACGCCGGACGTCCGCCCTCCCTCCCGCAGGCCCGCCTGCGGCTGCCGGGCGCCGCGCACCGCCGGCAGCGCACCGAACACCAGGGCCGAGAGGACCGAGGCGACGAGCGCGAAGGCCAGCGCCCGGCCGTCGACCGCCACCTGATCGAGCCGTGGCAGCTCGGGGCCGACCGCCCGGACGAGCTGCACGAGCCACCCGGCGACGAGCGCGCCAAGGGCGCCGCCGAGGCAGGCGAGGAGCAGGCTCTCGGTCAGCAGCTGGCGGAAGAGCCGCCACGGGCCCGCGCCGAGGGAGGTGCGGATCGCGAGCTCGCGCTCGCGGCCCACGCCCCGCGTGAGAACCAGGTTGGCGACGCTGGCGCAGGCCATCAGCAGCAGCAGGCCGACCGCCCCGAACAGCAGGAGCAGCGCCCTGCGCGAGTCACCCACCACCTCGTCCTGGAGCGAGCGGACGAGGGCGCCGCGGCCGAGGTTGTCGTCGGGATACGTCTCCTCGAGGCGCTTCATCAGCGCGTTCATGTCGGCCTGCGCGGAGGCCAGGCTGGCCTCGGGCTTCAGGCGCGCGAACACGCGCAGGGTGTGACGCCCGCGGAAACGATCGTCCGGGCCGAACGCGAGCGGCTCGAAGATCTGATCGCGCAGGCCCGGCACGCGCGCCTCCGCCGGCACCACGCCCACGAGCGTGAAGGGCTCGCCGTCGAGCAACACCCGCTTGCCGACGACGCCTGGATCGGCTCCGAAGCGCTCGCGCCACAAGCCCTCGGTCACCACCACGACGCGGTCGTTACCCGGTCGCTCCTCGTCGGGCAGGAACGTCCGCCCCGCGAGCGGCTTTATGCCCAGCACCCCGAAGTAACCCGCGCTGACCCGGGCGCTCGAGACGCGCACGGGCTCGGCCAGGGTTCCGAAGCTGCGGTCGAGCCGGCTACGCGCGGCGAGGGACTCGAAGGACCGGTTCATCTCCACGAAGTCGCGGTAGTCCGGAGCGGAGGCGGCCTCCCTGTCGCTCCCGCGCAGGCGATCGTTCTCCCAGAGGATCACGAGCCGATCGGGGTCGGGGTAGGGCAGCGGCCGCAGCAGCACCCCGTCCACCACGCTGAAGAGAGCCACGTTGCCGCCGATGCCGAGGGCGAGTGTCGCGACCACGGCCGCGGCGAAGAGCGGGCGGCGAGCCAGGGCGACGGCCGCGAAACGAAGGTCTTCCCAGAGAACGCGCATCATCGAGTCTCCCTGTCTCCCGCTGCGGGCCCTGTCCTCGGGCCATTGGGTGGCAGCCTGGCATCGCACCCGCCCGAAGGCCCACGCCAAGCTGAAGGCTTCGCGCGCGTACCAGAGCGCAGCCTTCCACGCACCGGCCTCTGCTCGTGCCTGATACTCCTCCTGCAGATCGCCGAACGCCGCCTCGGCCGCCGCGCCTTGGCCCAGGCACCGGCGCAGCGCCCACGCCGCGAGAGCCGGCGGCCGTTTCGAGTCGCGCGTGCTCATCCTTCGGCCTCGCCGAGCAGGCTCTCGAGCCCCGTCCAAAGGCGTATCAGCATCGCCCGTGACGAGCGCAACGCGCGCAGGCCCTCGGCCGTCACGCGCAGGTAGCGGCGGGGCCGGCCGGCCCGTTCTCCGCCAGCCTCCGACGGCCGCGCCCGGAGCAGGCCCTTTTCCTCAAGGCGAGCGAGCGTGACGTAGACCGCGCCGCGCGACGCGCGCCGGACGCCGGCTGCCTGAACCTCCTGGAGGATGCGCGTGCCGTACGCGAGGTCGCCCGTGCGGAGCACCGCCAGCAGCACGAGCTGCTCGAACTCACCCAGGGAGTGGACCATTGCTAACATTGTAGGCATACGCGCTCCCAGAGACAAAGGTTCCCTTTGGAGCGGGAGACCGCCTTCGAGCCTCCCAGAAAAAGGAAGGGGGCGGCCGAAGCCGCCCCCTTGCATCGGCGGGACCGTGTCGCCCCGCCGAACGAAGAACGAGGTGTTAGAACCCGCCGCCGCCCATGCCGCCCATGCCGCCGCCCATCGGGGCGCCGCCGCCCTTCTCGTCCTTGTCCTCCGGGATCTCGGAAACGAGAGCCTCGGTGGTGAGCAGGAGCGAGGCGATCGACGCTGCGTTCTGCAGCGCCGAGCGGACGACCTTGGTCGGGTCGATGACGCCCGCCTCGACCAGGTTCTCGTACTCGTCGCTGAGCGCGTTGAAGCCCTCTTCGGCCTTCATCTCGCGCACCTTCGCCACGACCACCGCGCCCTCGAAGCCCGCGTTGCCGGCGATCTGCCGGAGCGGCTCCTCGAGCGAGCGGCGCACGATCGCGACGCCGACGGCCTCGTCGCCCGAAGCCTTGAGCGACTCGATCGCCTTCTGGGCGCGCAGCAGCGCGACGCCGCCGCCGGGGACGATGCCTTCCTCGACCGCGGCCTTGGTCGCGTGCATCGCGTCCTCGACGCGCGCCTTCTTCTCCTTCATCTCGGTCTCGGTCGCGGCCCCGACCTTGATGACGGCGACGCCGCCGACCAGCTTGGCGAGCCGCTCCTGCAGCTTCTCGCGGTCGTAGTCGGAGGTCGTCTCCTCGACCTGGGTACGGATCTGCTTGACGCGGCCCTCGATCGTCTTGGCCGTGCCGCCGCCCTCGATGATCGTGGTGTTGTCCTTGTCGATCGTGATCTTCTTGGCCTTACCGAGGTCGTCGAGCTTGAGGTTCTCGAGCTTGATGCCGAGGTCCTCGGTGATCGCCTTGCCGCCGGTGAGGATCGCGATGTCCTCGAGCATGGCCTTGCGGCGGTCGCCGTAGCCCGGAGCCTTGACGGCCGCGACCTGCAGCGTGCCGCGCAGCTTGTTCACCACCAGCGTGGCGAGGGCCTCACCCTCGACCTCTTCGGCGATGATCAGCAGCGGCTTGCCGAGCTTGGCCACCTGCTCGAGCACGGGCAGCAGGTCCTTCATGCTCGAGATCTTCTTCTCGTGGATCAGCACGAGCGCGTTCTCGAGCGCCACTTCCATCCGCTCCGGGTCGGTCACGAAGTAGGGCGAGAGGTAGCCGCGGTCGAACTGCATGCCCTCGACCACCTCGAGCGACGTCTCGAGCGTCTTCGCCTCTTCGACCGTGATCACGCCGTCCTTGCCGACCTTCTCCATCGCCTCGGCGATGATGCCGCCGATCGTCTGGTCGTTGTTCGCCGAGATCGTGCCGACCTGGGCGATCATCTTGCCCTTGACCGGCTTGCTGAGCTTCTTCAGCTCCTCGATCACGGCCGCGACGGCCTTCTCGATGCCGCGCTTGATGTCCATCGGGTTGGCGCCCGCGGTCACGTTCTTGATCCCCTCGCGGTAGATCGCCTGCGCGAGCACGGTCGCGGTGGTGGTGCCGTCGCCGGCCACGTCGGAGGTCTTCGACGCGACCTCACGCACCATCTGCGCGCCCATGTTCTCGAGCGGGTCCTTGAGGTCGATCTCCTTCGCCACCGTGACGCCGTCCTTGGTGATGACCGGGGAGCCGAACTTCTTGTCGAGCACGACGTTCCTGCCCTTGGGGCCGAGCGTGACCTTGACCGCGTCGGCCAGCCGGTTCACGCCGCGGAGCACCGCCTGGCGCGAGTCGTTTCCGTAAGTGATCTGCTTCGCCATGTTTTTCTTCCCCGTCCCTTAGCCGATGACCGCGAGGACTTCGTCCTCACGGAGGATGAGGTACTCCTGGCCGTCGATCTTGATCTCGGTGCCGGAGTACTTGCCGAAGAGGATCTTGTCGCCGGCCTTGACGTCCAGCGCGATCTTCGTGCCGTTTTCCAGGATCTTCCCGTTACCTACCGCGATGACCTCGCCTTCCTGGGGCTTCTCTTTCGCGGTGTCAGGGATGATGATGCCGCCCTTGACCGTTTCCTTCTCTTCGATTCGCTTCACCAGCAACCGGTCGTGAAGCGGACGCACCTTCGCCATCTTTGTCTCCTCTCGTAGTCCGCGAGTCGCGGAGCCAGCAACGCCCGAGTGACCACTCGCCCGACCGCCCGTTCAGTTCTCGGGGGCCGAGGAGGAACCGACCCTTTGGCACTCGCAAACGTTGACTGCCAACGAATATAGGGGCCCCTTGGCACTCTGTCAAGGCGACTGCCAATCCCCACGACCGGCGGGGCCACGGCGATTCCTCAGCGCACGAGGCCACCTTCTTGGCCTCCAGTGGACGCACCTGGATCGTGGACACGACCTCGCGCACGTCGTCGCGCTCGAGGGCGATCCGAATCGCCCGGGCGATGTCGTCCGTGGAGTCCACGTGGCCGGCGAGGGTGACGCGCCCGTCGGTGGTGTCGACGCTGATGTCCAGGGCGGAAAGGCTCGGGTCCAGAGCCAGCCCGGTCTTGATCCCCGCGGTCGTGCGCGCATCCTGTGTGGCGTCCGCGACCTCGCGCGCCGCCTGGCCGGCCTTCCGGCGCACGATCCGACCCGTCCGCTTCAGCTCTTCGCCCAGCTCGTGGACGTCGAACTGGCGGACCATCGAGTCGATCCCCGAACGAACCCCCCGCCCGGACGACGCGAGCTTCCGATCCTGGATCAACCAGATGCCGCCCAGGACGAGGACCGCGATGACGACGAGACGCAGGAGAACGCGCATGTCTACCTCCTGCGAAAACCAGGAGCAAGAGCCGAGCCAGCACGAGACTCTCGGGAAGGGGCTGTCTCTCCGGGTCTTGGCGAGGGTGGCCGAAGCGCGGAAGGCTTGCACATTCTACAAACAGGGGGTCCGCCTCGGACGAAACGAGGGGGCCCTGGAAGCGACGCCAAGTGCCTAAGCGGCGTCGGCACAGCCGCTTCGGTCCTGGGGCGTGGGGACGACCTCGGCCTGGCCCGGAGCTTGCCCGTAGGTGTGCCGAGCACACTGGGAGGTGCCCATGCGCCAGCCGCTCTGCTACGCCGGCACGAGCTTCTCCTACGAGTTCGTGGACGGCGCCACGGGCTCGGACTTCACGCGCGTCTACCTGGTCCCCGGGCTGCGCTATGCGCTCGGCGACCGGGCCTCGGCGCGCGGTCGCGGTCGCCGCTGAGGCCGCCTGACCCCCCAAGGCGTCGGGGTGGACAGGCCCTCGCGTTCGAGCGTACAAACGGACGAGCGATGAAGGTCAGCCTCAAGAGCGCCCTGGGCCTGGCCGTGGTCCATCTGGCCCTGCTGATCGCGCTGGCGGTCGGCCTGGAGCGGACGCTGCGCTCGCTGGAAAACCAGCTGAGCGCCGACACGGTGCGCCTGCTCGCGCGCGAGCAGGCCAACCTCGTCCACGAGCGCAGCGTGGCGACGCTGCTCTATCCCGACGCGGACTCGAGACGCAGGCTCCACGAGCGCATCGAGGACCTCACCGTGCTCTCCGAGGTGGTGACCTCGCTCGCCGTGGTGGATGCGGCCGGCCACCTCGTGGCGAGCCAGGACGAGGAGTCGCACGGGCAGTTCGCCCCCGCCAGCGAGGTGTTCGGCTGGCCGCCGCAGTCGCGCCTGGAGCAGAGCGGGCGTCGCAGCTTCCTGCGCGGGGGCGACTACGTGGTCCTCGTCCCGCTGCTCGACGAGGGCCGCATGGCCGGCTACCTGCGGGTCGGGCTGCACAGCGACCGGATCGCCTCCCTCTACGAGGAGGGCCGCTGGCGCCTGGTGCTGCTCGGGCTGCTCGGCCTCGCAGGGGTGGGAGCAGTAGGCGTGTTCCTGCAGGTCGAGCTCTCGCGGCGGGCCGCCACGATCGCCGCCGCGCTCGAGGGCAAAGCACCGCCCCAGGGGTCGATCGCTCCCGCGGACGAATTCGCCCGCGTGCTGCGCAGCGCCAGCCGCGTGAAGAGCGACCTGGAGGAAGCGCGGCGGGAGAGCGAGCGTCGCGGCGTCCAGGTGGGGGCGCTCGCCCAGATCCTGCAGGTGGGTGTCGTGGTCGCGGGCCGCGAGCTCCACGTGGACTACGTCAGCGCGCGGGCGCGCGAGCTCCTCGGGTCCGCCGACGAGACGGCCTTCCGCGCCGCCTGGGAGGGCCTGCGGCCCAGGCTGCACCGGGTGTTGTCGGAGAGCTCCATGAGCCCGCGCGGGTCCCCGGTGCTCACCCTGGAGGTCGAGCCGGGGCGCAGCGTCCTGGCCGAGCTCCACAAGCTCGAGGGGCCGACCGAGGACTACCTCGTCCTGCTGCGCGACCCGCGCGCTCTCGAGGCGCTCGAGGCGGACGCCCGCCTGCTGTCTCAGCTCGACGGCCTCGGCCGCGTCTATCGCACCCTGGCCCACGAGCTGCGCGCGCCGCTCGGCGCCATGATGATCAACCTCGACCTGCTGCACGAGACCCTGGGCAAGGGCGACGGCGACGCCACGACACCGGTGCTTCGCCACGTCGACGTGCTGCGCCAGGAGCTCAACCGCATCAACCGGTCGCTGCTCGAGATCCTCACCCAGACCGTGCCGGAAAACCCGCCCGAGCGGTTCGACCTCAACGGCTCGCTGACCGATCTCGTCGCGCTGCTCGTGCCCCAGGCCCGCAGCCAATCCGTCGAGGTCGCGGTGAGCCTGCCCGAGCCTTCGCTGCCGGTACGCGGCTACCCCCACCGCCTGCGCCAGGCGTTGCTGAACGTGGCGGTGAACGCGCTCGAGGCCATGCCGAACGGGGGCCGCCTGCGCGTGGAGGCGTGCCGCGAGGGCGGGCGGGCGCGCGTGGCGCTCCGCGACACCGGGCCGGGGATCGCCGCCGACGCGCTGCCCCGACTGTGCGATCCGGAGTTCAGCACCAAGGACGGCGGCAGCGGCATCGGGCTTCACGTGGCGCGCGCCATCGTGGAGCTGCACGGCGGCGAGTTCCGGATCGAAAGCGACCTCGGTCGTGGCACCGACGTCCTGGTGCTGATGCCGCTCGCCGAAGGAGGCGCCTGACCCGATGCCCCACGCCCTGCTCGTCGACGACGACCTCGGCTTCGTGCTCGGCCTCGCGGACGCGGTGAGGCGCGAGGGCTTCACGGTCGCGACCGCGAGGAGCCTCGCGCAGGCGCGCGATGAGCTCGCCCGCCAGGAGCCCGACGCCCTGCTCATCGATCTGCAGCTGCCCGACGGCTCCGGCCTCGACCTGATCCCGCCCGCCGACGGGCGCCTGCCGCCGGGCGTCATCTTCATCACCGGTCACGCGAGCGTCGACCTGGCGGTGGAGGCGCTGCGCCTGGGTGCCGCCGACTTCCTGACGAAACCGGTCGACTTCGCCCGCGTGAAGATGACGCTCGCCAACCTCGCCCGCACCCGCGAGCTGTCGCGCGAGATCGGGTCGCTGCGCGGCGAGCTGCGGCGGCTCGGTCGCTTCGGCTCGCTGGTGGGGGCGTCCAACCAGATGCAGGGCGTCTACGACCTGATCGCCAAGGTCGCCCCCACGGAGGTGGCGGTGTTCGTGGTCGGCGAGACCGGGACGGGCAAGGAGCTCGTGGCCGGGACGGTGCACGCCATGAGCCGTCGCCGCGAGCAGCCGTTCGTGCCCGTGAACTGCGGGGCGATCGCGCCCGGCCTGATCGAGAGCGAGCTGTTCGGGCACGAGCGGGGCAGCTTCACCGGCGCCGAGCGGGCGCACCGCGGCTTCTTCGAGAAGGCGAACGGGGGCACGCTGTTCCTGGACGAGATCACCGAGATGCCGGCCGAGCTGCAGGTGAAGCTCCTGCGCGTGCTCGAGACGAAGTCCGTGGAGCGGGTGGGCGGCGGGGGAGCGGTGAAGCTGGACGTGCGCGTGATCGCGGCCAGCAACCGAAAGCCGGAGCAGGCCGTGGCGGACGGCCGCCTGCGCGAGGACCTGCTCTACCGCCTCAACGTGTTTCCGATCGCGCTGCCGCCGCTGCGCGAGCGAGGCGACGACGTGGTGCAGCTCGCGCTGAGCTTCCTGGAGTCGCTCAACCGCGAGAGCGAGGGCCCGCCGAAGGCCTTCGCCCCCGCCGCCCTCGACCGGCTGCGGACGCACAGCTGGCCGGGCAACGTCCGCGAGCTGCGCAACGTGGTGCAGCGGGCCTACATCATGGCGGCGGACGCCATCGAGCTCGGCGCCCTCCCGCTCGCGAGCCTCGCCGAGCGCAGCGGCTCGAGCGTCGTGGTGCGCGTGGGCACGCCGATCGAAGAGGCGGAGCGTCGCCTGATCATGGCCACCCTGGAGCACTGTGCCGGCGACAAGAAGAAGGCGGCCGAGCTGCTCAAGATCAGCCTGAAGACGCTCTACAACCGGCTCAACGTCTACGGGGCTTCCTGAGCGCGCCGCGGCTCGCGCCCGCTCCTGCTTGTCGGTTGTAGAAATTTCAAGGCCTTTGGCCTTCCCCCGCGAGACTCGCCAGCTCGTCCCGCAGGCGGTTGATCTCCTCGCGCATCCTTCGCTCGCGGGCGAGGCTTGCGAGAGTCATCCTGACCCGCATCCGCTCCACGGGCTTGGCCAGGCAGTCCCAGGCTCCCAGGCTGAGCGCCTCGTCGGCGACCGAGAGCGACGGCTCCGCCGTCACCACGATCACGGAAGCTGCATCCGGCCGCGGGAGCAGGTCGAAACCGCTCCCGTCCGGGAGGTTCACGTCCACGAAGAGCACGTCGACAGAGCCCCTCGCGAGCTCGTCGAGGGCCTCCCGGCACGTCGCGGCGGTCGCCGTGACGAACCCCTCGAGCCGAAGCACGGCCGCGAGCCCCAGGCGGAAGCTCGGGTCGTCGTCCACGATGAGTGCGCGTCCCATCCGGAGGGAGAAGGTGCAGGAAGCGTGCCCGACCCCGTTTGTAGAGTCTGCAACGTCGACGCTCGTGGGCCACGGAGTCGGCAGGCGTCGGTAAGCCCTTGATCGTCATGCCCTGGGCTCCTCGTAGGCCAGTCCCCTTGCACGAGGCACGGGCGTTACCCGTTCGACTACGTGGGCAGTGCGCCCCTGCGCTACGTGGTGCGCGCCCGATCGCTCTAGCGTTCGCCGCCCGCGACCGACCGCGCGACGGACTACTGCTGCAGCTTGTACTCTTCGATCTTCTTGCCGAGGGTGTTGCGGTGGATGCGGAGGTCCTTGGCGGCGCGCGAGAGGTTGCCGCGGTGCTGCAGCAACACGCGCGTGATGAACCGCTTCTCGAACTCCCGCTTCGCCTCGGAGAAGCGAATCCCCTTGTCGACCATCTCGATGACGAGCGCTTCCAACTGTTGCTTCACGAAACGAGCTCCCTGTAGGCGCCCGGGCCGAACGGACCCGGAAATGCGGCCGACGCTAGCGGGCCTCCCCCCGGAGGCGAGCAGATGCCTCCACGTACTTCTCCACGGTGCGCGCGACGACTTCCGGAGGGAGCTCGGGGCCCGGCGGCTGCTTGTCCCAGTCGAGGGTCTCGAGGTAGTCGCGCACGAACTGCTTATCGAAGCTGGGCTGCGACCGGCCCGGCGCGTACGCGTCGCGCGGCCAGAAGCGCGACGAGTCCGGCGTCAAGGCCTCGTCGATCCAGATGAGGCGCCCGTCCCGGACACCAAACTCGAACTTGGTGTCGGCGAGGACGATTCCTCTCGCCTCGGCGTGCGCGCGGGCTCGCTCGTATAGCTCGAGGCTCACCCGGCGCGCTTGCGCCGCGCGCTCCCGTCCCACGGTCTCGACCATCGTCTCGTACGAGATGTTCTCGTCGTGGCCAGTCTCCGCCTTCGTCGCCGGCGTGAAGATCGCGGGGTCCAGCCGATCCGAATCCTGCAGGCCCGCGGGAAGTGCGATGCCGCATACGCTTCCGGTCCGCTTGTAGTCCTTGAAGCCCGAGCCCGTGATGTAGCCGCGCACGACGCACTCGACCGGCAGCACGTCGGTCTTCACCACCAGCATCGAGCGACCCTCGAGCTGATCCGCGAAACGCCGCAACTCGGCGGGATACTCGGCCACGTCGGCGGTGAGCACGTGGTTGGGCACGACTCCGCTCAGCAAGTCGAACCAGAACAGCGACATCTGCGTCAGCAGCACGCCCTTGCCGGGGATTCCCGTCGGCAGAACCACGTCGAAGGCACTCAACCTGTCGGTCGCGACCACGAGCAGCTTGTCCCCCAGGTCGTAGACGTCGCGCACCTTGCCGCGCTTCCAGAGCGGAACGCCCGGAAGCTTCGTTTCCACCAACGGGGGCGTCTTCGTGTCGACTGTCATCGGTCTTCCGGTGTGGGTCGCCGTTTGAGGGCGGGAAGTCTACAGGAAGCCCGAAGCGCGAGGCAAGGGTGAAAAGCACACGAGCGGGTCGCGAGCCAT
>Ga0209341_10005281_pt1 | contig 11734 bp, 12 predicted proteins | sample RifCSP13_2_FD_184020 | JGI IMG/M metagenome (GOLD analysis project Ga0209341, IMG submission 184020) | Soil microbial communities from Rifle, Colorado - Rifle CSP2_sed 13_2 (SPAdes) (version 2) | ecosystem: Environmental > Terrestrial > Deep subsurface > Rock core/Sediment | place: Rifle...
CTGGAACAGCCGAAGGAGGGTCGGTTTATGTTTTTTTTGGAAGTGACGATGGTTTTCCGGCTTCAGTTCTTGCAAGCTCATGCGCGATGGAAGCCTCGTTATGCCTTCCCCCCTTGAATGGAATGAGTCAAGGTTTTCTTGCTGATGATAAATTTGGAAGTATAGTTCTAGGTGTCGGTGATATATCGGGTGACTTTATAAACGATGTTGCTGCCAGTGGGCTTGGTTTTGTTAGAGCGGAGTTTTAACTATTATTCGTATCTGAGTGCTTCAATCGGGTCTAATTTTGATGCTTTACTAGCAGGATAAAGACCGAAGAAAATCCCTACAATCGCTGCGAAACCAAAAGCGAGTAATATCGAGCCAAAAGAAACAAGAGTCGGCCAGTGGGTAAAAAACGAGGAAATCTTTGATCCTACTATACCTAATACGATCCCTATAACTCCGCCTGTTAGTGAGAGTACAACGGCTTCTATGAGAAACTGAATAAGTATATCTCGCTCCTTGGCGCCAACAGCCATTCTTATCCCTATTTCTCTTGTTCTCTCTGTGACAGAAACAAGCATTATGTTCATGATTCCTATCCCACCTACTATTAGTGAAATGGAGGCGATACTTCCGAGTAGAATCGTCATTATCTTTGAAATTGTGAAGATTCTTTCTATGATGTTAAGTTGTGTTTTTACGTAGAAGTCATCTTCCATGTTTGGTCTTATACGGTGACGTTCCCTCAAAAGCTCTGTTATTTGAGCCTCAGCAAATGGTATATCTTTTGATGATCTGACGGATACGGATATGTTATCCACATGGTTAACACCCAATATTCTTTTCTGCAGTGTAGTGTAAGGGATTAGAACAACATCATCTTGATCCTTTCCACCGGGTGTTTGTCCTATAGTACTCATAACGCCAATTACTTTAAATGAGATGTTACCTATTCTAATCGTTTTACCCAAAGGGTTTTGATATCCAAAAAGCTTTGACGCTACGGTTTTTCCTAGCACGCACACAAGTTCTGCGTTCTTAACGTCTTCATTGTGAAAAAAGTTACCTCTCTCTGGAAACCAGCCGTTTATAAAAACGAAGTCAGGTGAAACACCCACAAGTGCTGTAAACCAGTCCCGATTGCCCCAGACAACCTGTGCTGTTGTATCTAGAATCGGCGATACGTGAATAACTGTGCTTAGCTTTCGTATAGCCTCCGCATCCTCAGAAGGAAGGGTATTGGTCTTACCTAAGCCTTTGGTTACACCGCTTCCCGTTCGACTTCCTGGATTAATTATGAGTGAGTTACCACCAAGGCTTGTTAATTGTTCTTCTATTATTCTTTTTGCTCCCTGAGTAAGTGACACCATTGTTATTACGGCGGCAACACCGATGATGATACCGAGTGTAGTAAGTATCGAGCGGACTTTATTCCTTCGTAAAGCCCTGTATGAAACCCTAAAGGCGACTAACGGGTTCATGAAGCTTTTCCTTACTCCTCAATTCTTCTTTCATGATCTTACCATCTCTAAACATAACAACTCTTTCGGCGTAGGCTGCAATATCAGTCTCATGTGTAATCATAATAATTGTTTTTCCATCTTTATTTAGTCTCTTAAAAATTTCCATTAACTCAATGCTTGTATTAGTATCAAGATTTCCTGTAGGCTCATCTGCTAAGATGATGCTAGGTTTATTTATTATAGCTCTTGCTATTGCTACCCTTTGTTGCTGCCCGCCTGAGAGCTGGGTTGGATAGTGTTTTTCTCTCCCTTCTAGCCCCAACATGAAAAGCGCTTCTTTAGCAAGTCTATATCTTTTTTCAGAAGGGATGCCATTGTAGATTAATGGTAGTTCTACGTTTTCAATTGCAGTTGACCTTGGAAGAAGGTTAAAATTTTGAAATACAAAACCAATCTTTTTATTTCTAATATCTGCAAGCTCATCGTTGTCTAGTGAAGAGATGTCATTCCCTTCTAAAAGGTATCTTCCACTTGTAGGTTTGTCTAAGCAACCAATTATATTCATTAAAGTGCTTTTACCAGATCCAGAGGGTCCAATTACAGATATAAATCCCCCCTTTTTTATAGTAAGTGTTATTCCTCGTAAAGCATGGACATCCACATCACCCATCTTATAAACCTTATGCAGGTTTTCTACAACTATAATATCTTCCACTGTTTTAAAACCTCTGGGGTTTGGGGAGAACAATAGGGCCAAGCGGTTCGGAGCCAGTCCCAGTATTTTCAGTAGCTTCTACAATTACCTTTTCCCCTTCACCAAGATTTCCGTCTAGGATTTCAGTAAAGGCCTCATCACTTACTCCTGGGTTTATAGAAACAGCCTTAAGTCGCCCATTTTTTAGAGGTACCCAGACAACTGAGGTGTTATTTAATTCTATAAATCCTTCATCAACAGGCGCATAGGGTGGTGGAATAAATCTAAGTGCTGCAGTTGGAACCCTAAGCACATCCCTTTTATGTGCCACGAGTATTTTTACTTCTGCCGTCATGCCGGGTTTTAATTTAAGGTCATTGTTATCAATTAGAATTACAACATCATACGTTATAACATTATTTGTGGTAATTGGTTCGTTTTTTATCTGCCATACCTTTCCTTTAAAAGTTTGGTTAGGATATGCGTCCACCGTAAATTCGGCTTCTTGTTCGTTCTTTACCCTACCGATGTCGGCTTCACTCACATGTGCATCAAGTTTCATCCTACTTAGATCTTCAGCTATGAGAAAAAGGGGAGAAGAAGACTGCCCGGAAGTAACTATTTGACTAATATTGATCTTCCTTGAGATTACAATTCCGTCAATTGGTGAACGGATTGATGTGTTATCGAGATTTGCTTTTGTAATCTCAAGCGCTGCCTTTCTCTGCTCTAAGGTAGCAATCGCCGAGGAGTATTTTGCCCTTGAATCGTCATATTCTTCTTTTGAAATCAATCTTTTTTTATAAAGCACTTCGTTTGCCCTTTGCAAAGTCTTTGCGATCTCTGCATCAGCTTCTGCCTTCTTTAGATCGGCGTGAGCCTGTTTAAGTTGTGAATTAAATGGTGTTGGGTCTATCTCCGAAAGAGGATCACCCTTTTTAACTACAGAGTTAAAATCCACAAATATGTTTTTTATAGTTCCTGAAACCTGGCTGCCGATCTCTATAGTGGAAATCGGATTTAAGGTGCCTGTTGCTGTAACGTACGAAATTATATCCCCCTTATCAACCTTTGCGGTTTTATAAGCGATTGACGTGGCTTCGTTTTGAAAGATTCGATATGCTAAATAAACGACAACAATTAGCAGGATTGCAATTATAACTACTGTTTTTTTATCAAGTATTTTCATTCTTCTAGCTTTTCCCCACTTGCTCTTTCCAGTTGAGCAACGGCAATCTTATAATTGTAAATAGCCTGAATGTAGTCTGCATTTGTTGAGGCATAAAGAGCCTCAGCCTCTGCAAGTTCAATCGAAGAGGCTCTTCCAAGGCGGTATCTTTCTCTAGCAAGCTCGAGATTTTCCTCTGAGGATGTTTTCGATGTCTCAGTTACTTTAATACTTTCTTCCGAAAGCTGTAGGTTAAGATATGACTGTTTTACTTCTGATAGTATCTGCCCCTTCATGGATTGAATCTCTGCCTGAGAGCGCCTTAGATTAGCCTTTGCCTCATTTACCTCAGATAGGCTTGAAAATCCTTCAAAAATCGGGAATTGGACTCCGATTCCAGCTATAAAGGCTGGTTGTGTTGCTCCTTCTCCTTTGATTCTATATGCAGTTCTCCCAAAAATAGATGGGTAATAATCCTGCTTTGAGGCCTTTAAATTCGCTTTCATCGCAACCTTCTTTGCTTCTAGGCTATCGAGTTCTGGACGTAACTCAAAGGCTTTATCTATTGCCTGCTCTAGATTCAAATCTATCATTTTATATTCTAACATATCCTCGAGTTCGTAGTTGAAATCCCCTATTATCCCCATTGCTGTTGCAAGCTGTAACCTTGCCCTTTCCAGGTTGTTCTTTGCAGTTACGAGATTGAGCTTAGCATTACCAAGGTTTACTTTTGCCTTTGTGATCTCTATTTTTGATACTCTACCTACTTTAAAAAAACCTTCAGCCTGCTCAAGACGTCTTTCATTCTCAATGACCTTTTTTTCTGATGCCTCAACAATCCTCTTCTGCGCTAGCACTGTGTAATAGGCTACTTTAATATCTAGGATTAAATCCTCACGATTTGCTTGTTTATCATATTCTGAGGATTTTACTTGTGCCTTGGTTGCCTTAATAATGTTTGAGGTGTAACCGAAATCCCATATGAGCTGGTCCAAGGATACCCCTGATTCCGTCCCAACGAATGGGTATATGAACCTAGACTCAATCTGTGGAAAGAGGTCGGAGCGCACACCCTGCACCCTTGCTTTCAAAATGTCAACAGAAGCACGCGAAGCTTCTAAAGTGGGGTTCTTCTCTAGCGCAATCTCAAGGGCTTTATCTAAAGTAAGTGTTTCAGTAATTTCCTGGGCTAAAGAGGGAATGCTAAGAGTGCTTGAAGAAAGAATTAATAGAAGTAACAGTGCTCTCATCTGAATACCTCCCTATAAGGAGTATAAATATGACTCTAAAATCAGGTTGTTACAATAATTATTCATTAATTTGTTCGGGTTTACCTAATTATGTAAAATACCTTTATGACATTCGGCGCTTATGTTCACATACCATACTGCGTAAAAAAATGCCCGTATTGCGATTTTAACTCATACGGCGTTGGGAGACGTATTCCGGAAAAGGAATACACAGAGGCAGTTCTTAAAGAGCTCGATTTCTACAGGGAGTCAATCGAGAATCTTCCTCTTACATCAATCTTCTTCGGCGGTGGAACGCCATCTTTATTCTCAGCGGATAGTATAGGCAAAATAATTAGCAAAATTCTAAACGTAACCACTCCTTTAGACTCGATAGAGATCTCGTTAGAGGTGAATCCAAAAACGGCTGAATTGGAAAAACTAAAAGCATTAAAGGATGTTGGGGTAAATAGAATGAGTGTCGGAGTACAATCTTTCTCAGAAAGGAAGCTGAAACTTCTTGGGAGGATCAATACCCCTGATGATAGCAGGAGGGTTTTGGAGGACATAATCAAAGCTGGGTTTAATAATTTTAACCTCGACCTCATATTCGGGGTTTCTTTTGAAACACTTGATGAGTGGATGGGAGATTTAGAAAAGGCACTAGATTTTAATACTATTCATATTTCTGCATACTGCCTCACAATCGAAGATGATACAGGGTTCGGAGCGCTTTATTCACAAGGTAAGCTACCTCTTCCTGATGAAGACACACTTGCGGAGATGCTTATTTTTACAAGCGATTTTCTTGAACAAGCCGGCTTTGTGCAATATGAAATCTCAAACTTTGCAAAGCAGGGTCATGAGTGCAGGCACAACCTTCTTTATTGGAGAGGGGAGAATTACCTAGGTCTTGGTGCGGGAGCACACTCACATCTAGATTTAAATGAAGGGTCTTCTTGGGGTGTTAGGTGGGCAAACTTAAAAAATCCAGATCTCTATATGAGAACGGTTTTGGAAGGGAAAATCCCTTTAGCATTTACTGAGCTTCTCAGTAGAGAGGAGGCTATTCAGGATAAGATAATGATGGGATTAAGGCTTGGAGAGGGGATTAATCTAACAAGTATGAGGGACAGGTTTGGGGCAAAATTGTATTCTGATAGTTTAAGCGCTCTATTCAAGCAGGGTTTTCTAGAGTTGTCTGATAATTCACTTCACCTGACCAAAAAGGGAATCCTTGTTTCAAACGAGCTGATTATGAAAGTTTGTGACTCTTTAGTTTATGATTGAAAATTATTTTTGGAATAATTGCGCCAAGAGTAGGTATAAATGGACGTAAGTGAAAATAAATTAGAATATTTTGATGGATCAACCACAATCTAATTTATCGTTAAATAAAAGGCTGTTTTTCTCTCATATTACCCGATAAGAGCATTCGGGTACGGGCTTAGCCATGAGTTCACTATTCCTTTGTCATTCCCGCGAAAGCGGGAATCCAGCATTAAAACATTTGTGGATGCCCGACTAATGCATTCGGGCATGACAGTGGTGGGGGATTATGTATACCTATTACGTTTACATAATGGCAAGCAAAAGGAACGGTACGTTATATGTTGGTATTACTAACGACCTCATTAGAAGGGCTTATTAACACAGAAATGATCTAGTTGAAGGATTTACAAAGAAATATGGTGTACATAAGTTGGTCTATTATGAACAGACTAATGACATATACAGCACCATCCAAAGGGAAAAGAGGTTTAAGAAATGGAACCGACAATGGAAAATCGGTCTCATTGAAAAAGCCAATCCGGATTGGAAGTATTTATATGATGACCTAACAAAATAAGTGTACTTTCATTTTACATTTTACACTAGAGAGCTTCATCATGAGAACCATAAATATTTTGTAACATGAGTTATAGAAATGTCTTGTTCGCTAACTCGTTTTCGTGTTTATTGTTAGTTAAGTGGTTAATTATTTTTTTGCATTTAAGTCATACTTTGTCCCATCTAATTCTATATAAAACCTATCCCCTTCCTGCTTCAAGTACTTGGTAAACTCGTAATATGCTGGTCTTGAGAACCTAGCTTCGAATTCTCCATTTTTTACCCTTGTGTAAGGTATGTTTTCATTGTTCAACCAGAGGGCATTGAAATCAAGCTTTTCTTCAGTTTCATCATTTAAGATTATAAAGAATCCTTCTTGTCGTTTATCAATCATTTTCACAACAAAAGGGGTATCTTCCACATATACATAAACTCTCCCGCTGCCTTCATCCACGTAATATCTTCCTTCCTCATCACGTCTTAGTAGTTTATTATTGTAAAGATAAGTCCATCTGTGTAGAATTGGAATCCCATCCTGATACCAATTCCCTTCTTTATCAATATAGATTCTCGGCTGAAATTTATCTTTTTTTTCTTCAGGTTCTTTCATTTATCTCACTCCCCTATCACCTTTACAATCACCCTTTTTCTCCTCTGTCCATCAAATTCGGCATAGAAGACCCTCTGCCATGGCCCCAGATCTAAATCTCCTTTCGTAATCGGTACAATCACCTGATGATGCATCATTAGATTTTTAAGATGGGCGTCTCCATTATCTTCACCTGTTCTATGATGCTTGTAGTCCTTTCGATATGGAGCGAGTTCTTCGAGCCATTCCCAGATATCTTCAAAAAGCCCCTCTTCTAGATCGTTTACATATACTGCAGCCGTTATATGCATCGCAGAGATTAGAACAAAACCCTCCTCTACTCCGCTTTTCTTCACGGTTTCCCTAACCTTATCGGTAATGTGGATTATTTCTTTCCTGTTCTTAGTATTAAACCAAAGATATTCTGTATGGCTTTTCATGGTTTTCCTCTTTTTAATTTTTTAATGTAGGGGTAATCCCCTGTGGTTCATTAGTTGCAACTTGAGGGATGAGAGGCGATCATAGCGGCATCCGAATGTCAATTTAGCAAGGATATGCGGGACTTTCTAGTCCCGCATTGGCAGGCGGGGTTAAAACCCCACCTATCCTACGTCTATGTGTCCCAGAATTTGCTTAAGTTGTAGTCAATGCACAGAGGTCTGCCCCTAGTTAGTTTTATTTTTTTCATTTTATTAAAAAACTTCTCAAGCAATTCTCTTCTTCCCTCTATAGTATTTATCCCTTAATGATTTTTCTAAAAGTTTAAACTCTTTGTAACACATTTGAAGCTTTATCCTAAGATAACCATTAATAGATTCATCTCTTATCTCCTCGTAATCTTTCCAAAGCTCTTCTTGGATTCTTGTGTATTCCGCATAAATTTCAGGTTTTCTATCTTTATTCATTATGTTCCCTTTCAAATAAGTATCTGAATAATCCTTTTCAGAGGACATAAGTGGAGATGTGTTATAACAAAAAACAATGATAGATATTATACAAGTAACACCCAATTCAAGATGGTACCTCTCTTGTTAAATAATCCTAAGACTCATTATAAACTTTAATTTTACATTTTGAAATAATTAGAGGGATTTTTTTTGTGAATATTATAGAATATATATAGTTAAATATGGAGTTACAGAAGGTTTGTGCTACATAATTTTTGTGAGAAGATAAAACCTTTTCTGATTTTAATCGTATAATTATATTAAGGCCACAAAGAGAACCGAAAGAGAGCGCTCACAGTGTTTGGATTAGTTGCGAAAAAAGAGCTTGCGGATGAGGAAGCAATGGTGAGGTTTCAAAACGGCGACGCACGGGCTTTTGACTTACTTCTACACCGCCACAGTACCGGGGTGTTGAGATTTATAATAAAAATGATAGGAAGTAGTGGCAGGTTGCAACGTGCCCCTACCCAAGCCGAGGACCTGTTGCAGGAGGTGTTCATCAAGGTTATAGAGAACAAAGAAAAATACGACTCATCCCAAAAATTTACTGCATGGCTTTATACCCTTACACGGAATTGCTGTATAGATCACCTTAGAACCGAAAATCATAGACATCACGATTCTCTCGATGCTTCTTTATCTAGGGACGAGATCAATGGTGCAGTTGTCCTCGACATTATTAAAAGCGGGGAAAGAAACCAGGAGGAGGCGATAATAGACAAGGAAATCCAAAGACTACTCGATAGTGGAATTGAGGAATTAAGGGAAGAATTTAGAGAGGTATTCTTACTTAGAGAAATCGAGGGTCTATCACTTAAAGAGATTGCCGATATAACTGATACTAATCTCAGTACCGTAAAAAGCCGTCTTAGATATGCTTACCAAAACCTTCGAGAGGTTTTTATTAGGGCAGGATATTTTGGAGAAAGGCAAAGGGTTAAAGAGGTGTAAAGAGTAATATGAATTGCGAAAGGTTTGAAGAGCTTTTAATAGATTTTATGGACAATGAAATAGAACCTTCTGAGAGGGAGCTGGTTAAGAAGCATCTTGCGGCCTGTCCCCGCTGTTACAGAAGGCTTGAGGAATATCAAGAGATTCGAAGAATATTTAATGAAGAAACTATACCTCAACCTTCCCCTCAAGTTTTAGCCACATTATCAAAGAGAGCTAGGCAGGAGGTTGCAAAAGATAAGTCTACCTTTTGGAAGAGGTGGTTTTATTCACCTATTCTAGTCCCGGTTCTGAGCTCTGCCCTAGCACTTTCGATATGGGTCTATTATGGACAAAAGAACATAAGTTACTCTCCTGGTGAAACTATCTATTCAAGGGATGCCATGGCAAAAAAGGTACCCATTGCACAGCAACCAAATATTCCTGTTAGTGGAAATAAGGTTTTAGATAAGATTGGATCAGAAAAACACGCTATTTTATCCAAGCCACTCGAAAGAGGATCAAATGCACCACCAAGTAGGGGAAACATTTTAGAAGGTATAGAATCAAAGCCTGGTAGTGTTTTATCTAGTAAACCATATTCGATCCCCTCACGAGCTGCAGGAAAGCAGGAAACAATTCAAGAAAAATCTGATACATCTTTACGAGTTACTCCCGGAGAAGGACTTGTCGTCGAGAAGGACTTAAAAGTAACGGGTAAAACATCTGAGGAGATGGCTTCAGCCAGGTTGGAAGACAAATCAATGAATGAGCCAGTATCCATACCGCCAGTTAAAACCGAAGTGGAAGCTTTACAAAGAGAGGAACTAGCAGAAGGACAATTTGAGGAACAGGCAGAACAGGAAATTCGAGAGGATAAGGAGAAGAGTAAAGAAGCGAAACTATATGCATATCGTGGAAGCGCCTATAATGAGCAACTAAATTTAGCCCTCAAACAACAGAACGAGGGTAATTGTGAAGCCTCTATAAAAACAAATGAAGAACTTCTTAAGATTTCTCCGCCTCCACCAGATTCAGTGAAAGAAAAAGCTTATCTTTCCTTAGCCGGATGCTATGAGCAGAAAGGGGATTTGGAAAATGCCATTAGTAACTATAATAATCTACAGGTAGTAGCCCCGGTTCAAACTACCTTTGCAAAAGTTAAAATCGAAGCCCTGAGACAGAAAATCACTCAACTTAAGGCAAGAGAACTAGTACCTAGTGACACTGAGAAAGGACAAAAAAGCAAGTAATAGCTGTGTGCTGCAAAACAACAATCCTACTATATCTTCTTATTCCTGTTTTTATTGTGATTAGAAGTTTGTGGAAGGGGTGTAGATTTAACTAGAAACTGAGTATTAGAATTAAAGTACAAGCCCCTTTCATAATTAAAGAGAGCGGTTTTTTATTTAATGTTCCTTCAGGTTAACACTCCTACAATTAGACAATAAGGTTTATTTTAATTTTGACAGAAAAGATTCGTTAAATTAAACTGGTTCATGAATTCGAGGTGCAACCCCAATGCTTACAAAATATATAAGGGTCGCTATGGAAAAAGCTCATTATGAAATTCTTGAGGAATCTAAAACATATTATGGTAATATCCCTGGATTTAAGGGGGTCTGGGCTGAAGGAAAGACACTAGAGGAATGCCGAGAAGAACTGCAGGAAGTACTTGAAGAGTGGATTATGATCAGGCTAAGACGAGGACTTTCACTGCCAGTTCTAAAAGGAGTCGAACTTAAAATCAGCACAGTAGCATAGTGGGTAAGCTTTCGCCTGTATCATGGAAGCAATTAGTAAGCAAACTAAAATCTTTTGGGTTTGATGGTCCATATTCTGGTGGTAAACATCCCTTCATGATCAAAGGGGATTTAGTGCTATCATTGCCCAACCCTCATAGAAAACAAATTGGCGTTGATTTACTAAGTAGAATTTTAAAAGTAGCTGGCATATCTAGGCATGAATGGGTAAAAAGCTAAGAGTAACCTCTTTTCATTTGTGTTCATTTCTGCTTAAAATATTTCATTAATTTTCTCTCCATCTTAAATCCTTCCTAAATCTCATTCGTATTAATACCTAAAACTAAATAAGAGGGAATTAACATGGGATTCAAGAATCGAATAAACGTGCTACTTAAATCCCAGTTTAATTACTGGGTAACACAGGCTGAAGACCCGGAAAAGATAATCAATCATTCAGTTGAGGAGATGGAAGAGGGGCTGGATAGGGCAAGAGCAAAACTTGCTACGCTCAAATTTAGAGTGGATGGGGAAAGGCGATTCCTCCAAAGAATCGGTGAGCAGATTTCTTACTTGCAGGGAAGGACTGAAGAATTGCTGAAAGAAGATATGGAAGAAAACGCAAAGGAAGCAGTGCGGAGAAAAAGGATTCTCGAAGAGGAAGAAAGAAAACTAAAGATCAAGCATGCAGAGGATGAAGTGAAACTTAAAGAAATGCAAGCTGCGCTTAAGGAACTGGAAAACCGAGTTCAGATGGCAAAGGCTAAAAGAAACATTCTTATTAAAGATATAAGACTTAGAAAAGGTATAGGGGAGGGGACAAAAGAAGAGCATATGGGAATTGATTTTGAAGAACCGTTCTCTCTACTCCGTAAGATGGAAGAAAGGGTAGAGGAAGACACGGAGTTTACCTATTCAAGGCAGCTTAAAGAGAAAGAAGCCTTGGAAAAAGAAGAGAGGTTAATCAACGAGGAAGTCGAAATGCTTAAAAGAAATATTGAAAAAGGAGGAAGTAAAAATGAAGAGTAAAAATAAATACTTGTTTTTGATTATTTTTCTAGGTATTTGCGTCCTTCTAGTAGGAGGCGGGTACTTAGTAGCCTTTCCTACCATCCCACAACCTAAAAACTCAAACACGAATACAGTTTTCTGGGATG
>Ga0209341_10005282_pt1 | contig 11732 bp, 12 predicted proteins | sample RifCSP13_2_FD_184020 | JGI IMG/M metagenome (GOLD analysis project Ga0209341, IMG submission 184020) | Soil microbial communities from Rifle, Colorado - Rifle CSP2_sed 13_2 (SPAdes) (version 2) | ecosystem: Environmental > Terrestrial > Deep subsurface > Rock core/Sediment | place: Rifle...
AGACCATCCACAGAGACACCGTCGGCGGCGGTGACCACGTCATCGGGAGCAAGACCGGCGCGTGATGCTGGGCTGTCGGGGGAAACGGCCACAACCACCGTCCGGCAGGGACCTTCGACGCGCCGGCACCTGCTGCCCACCGAGTTCTTCACATCGAAGAGGAAGCCAACGCCGTCGATGTAGCCGGACTCGCCTGCCGCCCGGACGACGTCTGGTGGCAGATACCAGGTATAGGGGTCGCCGGCAGCTTCGGCCATTGCGGCGACCGCCGCCTCGGTCAGATCGGCGAGCTCGTATGGACCGTCGGTGGCTCGGGCCGCGACGGTCACGCAGAAGTCGTCGTATTCCAGAGCTGGTATGGCGCAGACGAAGCTCTCGACGTTCTCCGTTGCCGGGTCACCGTCATAAGCACGGACCCCGGCGACGGCGGCCGCTGCCAGTACGTCGGGCGTCAACGGCCGGCGGAACTGGGTGGTGAGAACGTCGTGGGTCTCGCAGACGATCGTGAAGGTGACGGGAGGGTTCCGACACCCTTGCATCTCGAATAGGACCTCGGCGGGTGGGGCGGTGGTGGTGCTGGCCGGTACCGTCGGGGCGACCGAGATCACGGCCGGCTCGTTCGAACAGGCTGCCACGAGAAGAAGTGCAATGGCTGTCGGCCTCATCGGAGGAATGCCTCGACCCAGAGATCGGCCGGTTCGCTCCGGAGTTGATCGAGAGTTCCGGTCTGAACGATCTTGCCCGATCTCATCAGCGCCAACCGCTGCCCCACCGCGACGGCCTCCTCGAGGTCATGGGTCACGTATACAGCAGTGGTCCGGCGTTCCTCGAGCAACTGCCGGATCTCGCTCATGAGCCTCCCTCTGATCTGGCGGTCGAGGGCTCCGAGCGGTTCGTCGAGCATCACCAGCCGCGGAGAGGGCACCAAGGTTCTAGCCAGTGCCACCCGCTGCTGTTCACCACCCGACAAGTTGTCGATGCGCCGATTCCCCTGCCCATCCAACCCAACCCAAGACAACGCCTCGGCGACTCGTCGTTTGATGGCGGGGGCCTCGTTCCCTTCCATGCGCAGTCCGTAGCCGACGTTGCCGGCGACGCTGAGGTGGGGAAAGAGGGCGTAGTCCTGGAACATAAGCCCGAATCGTCGTTGATGAGCAGGGATCGAGGTGAGGTCCTCCCCCCCCCACCAGACGGATCCGGCGTCGAGGGCCAGTAGTCCGGCGATCGCCCGCAGGAGGGTCGACTTACCGCTTCCGCTCGGTCCCAGTAGCGCGACGACCTCGCCAGACGCCACCGTGAGCTCGGCTCCATCCAGCGCGGCGGTTCCGTCCAGGCGAACGCGGGCGTCACGAACGGTGAGGCTCACCAGCGCGGCTCCCCGAGGCGGTCCACTGCCAGGACCAGCAGACCGGTCACCCCCATCAGCACCACTGCCAAGGCCATCGCTGCCGAAAAGTTGACGGCCCCCGGCCGGGCGAGGAGGCGGGCGATCAATACCGGCAGAGTGGTCGACTCCGGGCGGACGATGAAGGCTGAGGCTCCGAACTCACCCAGGGAGACTGCGGCAGCCATGCCCCCCCCCAACGCAGCGGCGCGGGCGACGATCGGCCGCTCGATGGTGGTCCAGACCTGTTGCCGGTTAGCCCCCAGGACCGCCGCTGCTTCCCGGATCGCCGGTCGGATGGCTGAAAGCAGAGGGCCGGTGGCCCGGACCACGAAGGGCACCGCCACGAGCGAGTGGGCGATGGGGATGAGCAGCGGACTGGTGCGGAGGTCGACCGGTTCGCCCAGTGCCACCAGGAAGCCGAGTCCGACGGTCACTGCCGAGGTCCCGAGGGGCAGCATGACCAGGAGGTCGATGGCCCGGCCCCACCGCCGGCCCGCCCCCATCCGGGCGAGCGGAAGTCCGACCAGCGTCGCCAATACCGCCGCCAAGGCCGCCGTCCGCAAAGAGTTGGCGACGGCGGCCAACGGGCTGCCCAGGCCGGTGGGCCGGGTGGCGAGGGCGGAGAACCCGCCGACCGACCTTCTCGCCAGCGCCAGCAGTGGCACGGCCAGCAATCCAAAGCTCACCGCTACCACGATCCCCGCGGTCCGGCGGCTCCTCCGAGGAGAGGCCAGCGAGGTAGTGAGCCGAGGCGGAGCGAGTCGGTTCGAGAGCCTTCCAGCCGTCGCCAGCAGCAACGCCACGCAGGCCAGTTGGAGCACCGACAACGCCGCCGCGCTGGGGAGGTCGAGAAACGAAGTGGCGGCTTCGTAGATGGCCACCTCCAGCGTTCGATAGCGGAGTTGGCCCAGGATCAGCACCACTCCGAAGGACGTGAAGGAAAAGACGAACACGATGGCGGCGGCCGCTGCCAAGGCTGGGCGCAAGAGGGGGAGCGTCACGTTCCAAAAGCGTCGTGCGGGCCGGGCGCCCAACACCGCCGATGCCTCCCAGATGGTCGGGTCGAGTCGGCTCCACACGCCTCCCACTAGTCGCACCACCACCGCCACGTTGTAGAAAATATGAGCAGCGAGTATCGCCCAGACCGACCCGGTCCAACCGAGGGCCACGAAGGCCGATCCCACCACCACGGTCGGCAGCACGAACGGAACGGTGACGAGAGCGGTGAATGTCCGCCTTCCCGGCAGGCTCACCCGTGAAAGAGCCCAGGTGAGGGGCATGGCGAGGAGAAGGGTGGCCACCGTGGACACCGACGCCTGCCAGAAGGTGAACCAAACCGTGCCGGCGAGACGGGGCGTGTTGAGGTTTCCCCACCCCTCCCCGGCCGACATGAGCAGGATTCTTCCCACCGGATAAGCGAAGAAATAGCCGAGGAACGCCAGGGGTAGGACCGTTAGCACAGCACGCCCCAGGGCAGCGCGCCCTAGCTTGGCTCGACCTAGGGCAAGACGACGGCGGTCCACTCTTCGATCCAGCGATTGCGGTTCTCTTCGATCAAGCCGGGGTCCATGGTGATCGGAGCGGATGGGGTTTCCGAGAACTCGACGAACTCAGTTGGGAGGGTGACGTTGGTCACCGCCGGGTAGACGAACCAGGTCGACGGGATTGTTGACTGAAATGCCGGAGACAGCATGAAATCGATCAGCCTGCCCGCCTCCAGCGGGTACTTCGTACCCATCAGCACCCCGGCGAACTCCACCTGCCGGTAACACCCGTCGGTGATCACCCCCGTCGGCGCGTCGGCGAGCCGGGGGTCGGAGAAGATGACCTCGGCGGGTGGCGACGATGCGTATGACACGACCAGCGGTCGGTCGCCTTCCCCGGCACCGCCCGAGAAGGACCCGTAGTAGGCCTGGTCCCAACCGGCCGTCACCTCGACATCGTTGGCGACCAGCCCGGTCCAATAGTCCTTCCATCCAGGTTCTCCGAAACGGTCGATCGTGGCGAGGAGAAAGGCGAGACCCGGTGACGAGGTGGCCGGGTTCTCCACCACCAGCATGCCGCGATAGGCGGGGTCAATGAGAGTCTCCAGGGTCGCCGGCGGTGGCAACGACTCGTCGAAGGCGGACTTGTCGTAGTTGAGGCAAACGTCGCCGTAGTCGATGGGGATGGCGCCTGCGGGCACGGGCAGACGAGGGTCGAGACTCGTTGCTCGCTCAGGTACGAAATCTAGAAACAGCTCTTCGTCAAGGGCGCGGCCGAGGAACGTGTCGTCGACTCCGAACAGGACGTCGGCGATCGGGTTGTCCTTGGTGAGGATCGCCTGGTTCAACATCGCTCCGGCGTCGCCGCCCGCCAGCACCTTGACGCTGACGCCGGTCTCCTCAGCGAAGGCGGAGAAGGTGTCATCTGTGACCGCACCGACGAAGGAGTCGTGGCTGAGGAGCGTGATGGTCTCCGCGGGCGGAGGAGGGACGACGCTGCCTTCGGGCAGGCAGCCCGCGACTACGAGAAGTAGGGAAGGCCAAACGCGTCGCACCGGTGTCTCCTTTTCCTGGGGAGCCATCGGCAGGACCTCCCTTCGCCGGTATTACCCGGATCAGGTTCGACGGTCGGAGACCTCTGTCTCCCTCTCAGCTCGGTGGGCCGAGCTCCCGTGGAGGTTCCACATTAGACGGCCGAGCAGCGGTCGATCCCCGTCTACCGCCGAGGAGGATGGCGACTCCAATCACGATGAGCAGCGTGGGCCAGACGTAACCGACGCGCACCTCGATCACTTCGAGCCGGTCGAGCAGAAAGACCGTACCGAGCACGGTGAAGAGAAGACCACTGATGAGGGCACCGGTGTGGAGGCGGCCTCCGTTCATCTTCGCACCTCCAGTTGGCCAACCCCGACCGATACCTGCAGCTTGAGGCTACTGGCTCCGCCGCCGGGAAAGGTCTGGTCCAGATTGAGGCCGAGACCGTCGTGTTGCTCGCCCAGCACGTTCATCTCACCGATCCCGACGCTGGCTTCGATCTCCACTGCGGTTTCCCGGGGCACCACGATGGTCAGGTCGCCGGCTCCGAGCCGAACGGTCAGCTCGGTCACTCCGGCGGGAAGATCGAGACGGGTGAGGTCGACCGTGAGGTCGCCGGCGCCGAGATCGTAGTCCCGTAGCTGATCGACCGAGGTGGGCGTCTCGACCCTGTCGCCCAGTCCGGCGTTGAAAGGGGCGAAGGAAACGATCGACGTGAACGGAGTCAGCCAGGTGAGGGTTAGGACAAGCACGGACCCGGCGACGACCAGCCACGGTTCGGGACGGGTGGTCGGCTGGCTGAGGATGGCGAGGCCCACGAAGATGAGCGCGGCCGGGAGGAGAGCGGCCCAGGGGACCTCCGCCCAACCGGCTTGGTCGATAAACCACCCCACTCCCACCGCCACCACCAGCAGGGCGGCGAGGATTCGACCACGTGCCGACCTTGGTTCGGTCACTTGCGGGCCCCGAGCAATACCACTAGGCCCACTGCGATCACCACCACCGGCCAGAAGTAGCGCGACAGCGAAGGCAGGACCTGGTTGAGAAGGAGGATCGTGCCCACCACGATCACCAGACCGCCGATGAGTGGCCGGGCTCGACCGGAGGCGTCGGTAGCCGGGCCGAGGGTGTCGCCCTCCTTTTCCTCCGGTATGGCGATCCACCCGATGATGTAGAGGAGCACGCCGCTTCCGCCCCCCAACGCCAGCACGACAAAGCCGATGCGGACGAGCACCGGATCGACGTTGATGTAGCGGGCGACACCGGACGCGAGTCCGGCGATGACGCGATTGGCCTTGCTTCTTCGCAGCAACGGCCGCTCAGTCGGTGGAGGGGGAGGCGGGGGTGGCGGCAGCGGAATGGTGACATCATCCATGACGAGGAAAACTACACCCCCGATCAGCAAGATGTCGGCTGGTGCTGCGAACCGGCGGTCGTACGCGTCACCCCTTGGGCCGGATTGTCGAAAGTTCGGGCTTCGGCCCGAACTTTCGACAATCCGCGTCACCCCTTGGGCCGTACGACCGCCGGTCCAGGGTTCAAAACGCTAGGGGGTCGAGCCGGTGGGGACTTGGAGCACCCCGCCGGCCAGGTTTCCGGAGACGAGGGCCGGTTCGGCGGTCCAGCGAACACCTTCGGCCTCCTCGACCTGGCCGAGGGAGGCGAGGTCGAGGCCCTCAACCCGAAGACGAGCCCCGCCGCATTGCGGTGGGAAGGATTCGGCGATGGCGTCACACACCTCCGCGACCCCACCCACCTCGAAGACGTACCCTCGTACCAGCACTGCGCCTTCTGCAAGGGCGAGGGCTTCTTCCACGGTGACGGCCTGACCCGGATCGACGCGTCCGCCGCTTCCCGGCCCACTGCTCTCCGAGGAACAGGCCACCAGAGTCAGCAAGGGAAACAGCCACGTCGCGAGGAGTCTTTTCATGGGAGTCCTTTCACCAAGAAAGACGTCCGTTCCCGATCTCCGGTTCCCGCCCGATCCTTTTGCCCACCGAGATACGAGGGGCGGTATGGGGGCGGTCAGATGATGGCCAGGGCGGCGTCGCCGGCGGTGACGGCGGGCTCGAGGGCCGCCGACTGGGGCAGCACTTGGCTCAGGAAGAATCGAGCGGTGGTTGCGCGTTCGGGCGAGTCCTCGGCAGCGAGCACTTGGTCGGCCATCGCACCGGCGGCGAGGAGCATGGCGATCTGGCGCAAGAAGGGACCGGCGCCAGCCAGGGCGTCCCGGGGCCGTTCGGGCACCGCCTCCAACATATATGAGACAGAGTGGCGAACGGCGCCGAGGGCAGCTCTCATGTTTTCGGCCAGGTCGGGGTCGAGGCTCGCCAGACGGGCGGAAGCCTGCTCGACCTCTTTGAGCGCCTCGGCGACCGTTTCCCCCCCCCGCAAGGGGAGCTTGCGAGTGACCAGATCGACGGCCTGGATGCCGTTGGTTCCCTCGTAGATGGGAGCGATGCGGGCATCGCGATAGTGCTGAGCCACTCCGGTCTCCTCCACAAAGCCCATGCCGCCGTGGATCTGGATCGCCACCGAGGTCATCTCCACGCCCAGGTCGGTGCACCATGCCTTGGCGATCGGAGTGAGCAGCGCCACACGCTCCTGGTGCCTTTGACGTTCGGCCTCGTCGGGGTGATGGCGCGACATATCGACGTGATATGCCGCTCTATAGAGCAGACCTCTCATGGCGGCGATGTGCGACTTCATTGTCAAAAGCATCCGACGCACGTCGGGGTGCTCGATGATTCTTGACGTCGCCTCATTACTGCCCGGAGCTCTCCCTTGTCGGCGTTCGGTTGCGAAGCGGAGCGCCTGCTGATATGACCGCTCCGTCAGGGCAACGCCCTCCACGGCCACCCCCAGGCGGGCGGTGTTCATCATCGCGAACATGTAGCGCATGCCCTGCTGCTCCTCGCCAAGGATGTAACCGACCGCCCCGTCGTGGTCGCCGAACGACAGGACGCATGTCGGACTTGCGTGGATGCCCAGCTTGTGTTCAATCGACACCACCGTCACGTCGTTGCGATGACCGATGCCGCCGCCGGCACCGGGCAGGTGTTTGGGCACCAGGAACATGGAAATGCCCTTGGTACCGGGGGCGGCGTCGTCGGTGCGGGCCAGCACTAGGTGGACGATGTTCTCGGCCATGTCATGATCGCCCCAGGTGATGAAGATCTTGCTGCCGAAGATCCGATAGGTGCCGTCCGGTTGACGGACGGCCCGGGTCCGAATGGCGCCGAGATCGGACCCAGCCTGCGGTTCGCTGAGGTTCATGGTTCCGGCCCACACGCCGGTCACCAGCTTCTCGAGGTAGGTTGCCTTTTGTTCCTCGGATCCGAAATTTAGAAGCGATTCCACCGCCGCCTGGGTGAGCATGGGGCAGAGCGAGAACGCCATGTTGGCGCTCGAGAGCATCTCCTGGAGCGCCATCCCCACGACGTAGGGGAGCCCACCCCCGCCCCAATCCACTGGCAGGTGCGCCCCCCCCCAACCGGCCTTCACGAACTGGTGGTAGGCGTCGGCGAAACCGTCGGGGGTGACGACGCCGTCTGGTTGAAGCCGGCTTCCCTGCCGATCGCCCGGCTGGTTGAGGGGAGCGATTGTCTCGGAGAAGAGCCGTCCAGCTTCTTCCAGCACCCCGGCCAACGTGTCGCGATCCAGATGGGCGAAGGGTGGAAGAGCGAGCAGGTCCGCGGTTGGTACCAGCCGATCGAGAACGAACAGCATGTCGTCGACTGGAGGCCGGTACTCGGACATGACTCCAATCAGCCTATTACGCACCCTGGAAAGCCAAAATCGACCCCGGCCGCCCGGGTCTACCTGCTCCTGCCGCTGGCGGCGGCCGTTCTCGATCTGGCTCGGACTCCACTCGCCGCGTAACGTGGTGCCATGACCCGCCGTGACAGCGGCCGTGACAGCGGCCGTCTCGACCAGACGCCTCGCCTGCCGAATACCCGGAGGTCGATGCTCTGGTTGTGCGTCAATTCGTCGCTAGCTGCCGGCCTCGGTGTCTTCTGGGCAGTTGTGGCCAGCAACATCGGACAAGCCCTGGCCGCCCTGGTCGATGGAGGTGAGGCCACCCTGTTTCACAATCGGGTCGATGTACCGCTTCCTCTCCCCGCCTACTCCGAACTTGGGGCGCTGGCCGGGCCCTTGGTTGTCGGATCGTTCATTCTCGCCGTCTACTCAGCGGGCCAACCCCACAGTCCATCGAAGCTGGCGGCGCTTTGGGGCATCATCCAGTGCGCCCAACTCTCCGCTGTTTCGCTGGCCACCTCCGGTTTGATCACCACCAGCGGTTGGATCCGCTGGCTACCGGGGGTGGGGGCGGTCATTGTGGTGGTCCTGCTCGGGTTGGCCGGCGCACCCGCCTTCCTCACCTTCGCCCCTCACCATCGCCGGATCGACACCCGCCAACGGCGCGTTTCGTTCATGGTGTTCGCCGCGACGATCCCAGCCCTGGTCGGCTCCGCCGTGGGTCTCCTTTACCTCCGGGGCAGTGACCTGCCTGAGGTCGCGGGACTCCCGGTCATGTGGATGGCCCCGGCGGCGGTGGTGCTGCTGCTTGGCGCTGCCGGTACAACCTCGGTGCGAGGGCCCGAGTATCAGGTCGACCGGCGGTTCTCGTTCGGTCTGCTGGCACTGGTGGCGGCGGTCGTGGCCTTGTCTGTGTTGTTGCTCGCCGATGGGGTGACTGTCCGCTCGTAGGGGACCGACGGTCGTGTGAACGTGGCCTCCTAACACCCGCCCAAACCCTCCGCTGCCAAACCCCCCCCTGCCAGGAACCCCCCCCCAAACCCGTTCTGGCGCGCCAACAACGACCTATAGGTCGGATTTGGCGCGCCAGAACGGGTTTGGGGGGGGGTTAAGCGAGCCTGCTGCGCCCCCCAGGGCCGCGAACGTCGCGCAGCCACACCGAGACGTGGCGTGGCTGAATCACCTCTTTCAACACAATGTCAAGCCGCCCAATGATGCCGGCCAAATCCATCTCGTCGCGCAAGCCCTCGGCGAATTTTTCCATGGTCACCTGGGCGTCATAGCGACGGCGGTTGAACCGTTTGTCGATGACCTTTTGGACCTGATCCCGCACCGGACGAAAGGCTGTCAGGAAGAGGACCGTGGTCACAGCGACAGCCGGCTTCGAATCGATCAGGGGCGATGCAGCCACCGAGCCGAGTACGAGCTGTGCCACCACAACAAAGCCGGCATAGAAACCACCCAGCAGGCCGGTGGCGATGGCGTACACGGTCGTGCGGTTGAGAAGCCGCTCGATATCCCACAGCCGGTAGCGGAGGATGCCGGCTGAGAGCGCCAGCGGGATGAGCGCGAAGGCCGGCTGGAAAATGCGATAGAGCGCAACAGGCGGCTCTGGAAGACGCCGGCCGACAAGCACGTTGGTGGCGGGCGACAGCCCGTGGCGGACGAGAAACACGATCCCGAGACCGACCGAGGGGAGCAACGCCCAGAAGAGGAGCCGGGCCTGGGCCTGGCCGGTTGCGTTTTCAGTATTGCGAATACGGTAGGCCTGGGCCGCCGCGCCGGCTGCCGGGACTAGTAGACCGAAAAACAAGAGCAGAGTGGCTGGCCGTGCCGGCCCCTCCAGCCGGATAGATAGAAACACGGCCACAAGGGTGGCGGTGAGGTAGAGCGAGATGAGGGCCGCCGGGCGCCAGCGGGGGACAGGGCGCCCATCGGGAAAGAGGAGGAGGGCGTAGACGTAGGCGAGGCCGGCCAACACGTGTGCACCCACCTGCCCCAACGTTTCCAGCGGAGTGAAGGTCAGCTGCTCCAATGCCGCCTGGGAGGTCAGATTGAAAACACCGGCCGCACCTACCAGCGCGGTGGCGAGCAGCCGGGCGGTCCAATCTCGAGACCGGAGCTTGAGCAAGACCGCGGCTATGCCCAGGTGGACGGCGCTGAACACGTAGTCGAGAACGACCTGCGGTCCCGGGGGGACCGAGTGGGCGGCATCGGCTGCGCGCAGTGCCACCCGATCGAGCAGCCCTGTTCCCAGTCCTTGGACATGTAGTAACTCGTGCAGATCTCCCGAGAGGGAGGCGCCGACCGCAAGCAGTCCCTGTCCGAGGACGAGTAGACCTCCGAGTGCGTAAAGGCCGAACGCGATCGCGAAGGCGAGGTCGGCGCCCGAGGCGCGACGCGGCCTCTCGAACACGCGTCTCAACCCGTCACTACGACGGTTCCCACCATGCGAGGATGGATGAGGCAGGCCACCCGATAAGTGCCCGGAGTCGCGAACCGCAACGTGTACTCGACGTAGGCCTCGCTCCCCAACACTCCTGAAGACCAAAAAGCCGAACCGTCGTAGGTCCCACCGTCGACCACGATGGGCTCGGTACTCACCGACTCGGGCACCTCCGGCGCACCACCGGCTGCGAGATACACCCCCTTATTGGCCCGAACGGTCCCGTCCTCGCCGCGCTCGTAGATGGGGAAATACTCGGGCACATCGAAGCTGATCGAGTGGTATCCAAACATCAGCCAGGTGACCGGCGCTCCCACCTTGACCGCGAGGGTTTTGGGTATGAACTCGTTCAGCATACCTTCGACCCCTTCGTCCACGAGCCCGCTGAAGTTGCCGGTATAGGACTCACCGGCATAAACAAAGTTGCCCTTCTTGGCCCTTTCATACACAGCGCGGAAGGGCTCAACCATCTCGTTGAGCTGCTGACGGGTTTGGATGTTGACCTCATCCGTGGAAAGGATGGGCTGGTCGGAAGCTACTACTTCCATCGTTCCGCTTTGGAAAGATCCGTGCACCGAGCAGAAGAAGTTGTACTCCCCCGGTTGGATGGAATCGGACAACTGCAGCTCGAATACGTTTGCTGTTTCTGCCTCAAAGCCGAGGAACCCGCTGTTGTAGTAGGCCTCGGTTCCGTCGAAGGGTCCCAGCTGCTGGTTCGGGCACGGCAAACCGTCATCGGGTATCGGCCCCTCTTCGATAAGGCACGGCTGGGCGATGGTTTGGTTGATCTCGTCGGTCTCCTCCTCCGCGGTGGCCTCCGAGGCCGGGGGCTGTTCGGAGGTTGGTTGTTCCTCCGCAGGCTGCTCCTCACATCCATACATGACCAGCAACGAGCATTCGGCCGCCAAGTAGGCCTCCAACACCCCGGGCGGGATCTCGTCTTCGGGCACATCGCCCCATTGTTCGATCAGGGGCATGGTGACGGAGAGCGCCTCGTTCACCTCGGTTCCGAACGTGACCGTGTGAGCCTCGCCGGTCCAGTCCTGTTTGAACACGACGGTGCCCCCAGGATGCACCTGAACCCGGTCGGGGAAGAATCTGATGAACTGGGTGGCGAACTCGTCGTGGTCGTAGTCAACCCGCACGGTTACTGGCTCCTCCGAGCCGGAACCACAACCCGTGCTCAGGAAGATCAACACAGTCCCGCCTCCCAGGAGAACGGTCCTTAATGAGAGTGCCCCTCGCGGCATTTGCTCTGCTCCTCGACTCAAAAACCCGATCGATTGCCAAGGCTAACTATCCCGAAGGCGCCGCCGGGATCAACGCATCAGCGGAGACACTATCGCCCATTTGGCTGGCAGACGGAGCCCAGCACCGCCAGCTTGGAGCCAGCCACGACTAGATCCTCGCCGTGCACCCGACAACGAAACCCCTCCCGCGAACCGATTCACACCTCCCGTCGTAGTGGGGGGAGAACCGTCGAGGTTCTGAGAAAGGGGAAAGCACCATGAAGAAATTGATTCTGATGATGGCAATAGCCGCTCTGCTCGTGGCGGCCTGTTCCTCGGAGACCACCGACACCACAACTGCTCCCACCACTGCCGCTCCCGCCACGACCGTG
>Ga0209341_10005288_pt1 | contig 11726 bp, 9 predicted proteins | sample RifCSP13_2_FD_184020 | JGI IMG/M metagenome (GOLD analysis project Ga0209341, IMG submission 184020) | Soil microbial communities from Rifle, Colorado - Rifle CSP2_sed 13_2 (SPAdes) (version 2) | ecosystem: Environmental > Terrestrial > Deep subsurface > Rock core/Sediment | place: Rifle...
CCAGGAGTGGCGGCTCGTGGAGTGCACCTCGCGCAGCGTGGTGGCGACGATCTTCACCTGCGGGTGCTTCTTCACGACGGCGTCGATCATCCCGAAGAACGTGCTCGGGTCGAGCTTCGACTTCGCCGCGACCTCGGGGCCGGGGATGCCGAGGCCCTTCTGCAGGTCCTCCTCGTTGCCCACCAGCACGTCCACGTTCTCGACGATGCGGGCGACGGTCGCGACCGCGCGCTCGGCGCCGCCGGAGATTCTCCACAGCTTCTCGCGGAAGTTGAGGTCGAAGGAGCAGACGGCGCCCGCGGCCTTGGCGGCCCCCATGCCCTCCACGATCACCTCGGCGGTGGTCGGCGACAGCGCCGCGAAGATGCCACCGCTGTGGAACCAGCGCACGCCGCCCGCGAAGATCGCCTTCCAGTCGAAGTCGCCCGGCTTCAGCAGGCCCGCGGCTTCGTTCGAGCGGTTGTAGAACACGACCGGCGCGCGCACCCCGAAGCCCTGGTCGGAGTAGACGGTCGCTATGTTGGGCCCACGCACGCCGTCGTGCGCGAACCGCTTGTAGAACGGCTGGACGCCCATCGCCTTCACCCGCTCGGCGACGAGCTCGCCCACCGGGTAGTCGACCATCGCGGTCACGATGCCGGTCTTGAGGCCGAAGCAATCGGCGAGGTTCGCGGCACAGTTGAACTCGCCGCCGCTCACGTGGATCGCGCAGCTCGTGGCCTTGCGGAACGGGATGATCCCGGGATCGAGCCGATGGACGAGCGCCCCGAGCGAGACGAAGTCGATAGCACCCGTGGGCTTGATGTCGAGTCCGTACTTCATACGTTTCTCCCTGATGGCTTGACGCGGTAGAGCATCTCCCCGGCGCGCGGGACCACGAGCGTGTCGGGGTCGCGCGCCCACGCCTCCGCGTCCATGCTCTTCGGATCGAGGTAGCCGAGGTTGATCTTCTGGCACAGCTCGCGCGGGATCCCGCTCGCGAGCGTGACGCGGATGCGCGGTGTCTCGATGTTCGTGGCCGGGTCGAAGCTCCCCTGTCCCTTCACGTGCGTGGAGTGGGCCAGAATGCCGCCCGGGACGTCCTTGAAGCGCTCCCACTGCTTCAGGAAGTAATCCTTGCAGTGGTAGCCGATCTCCTCGATCAGGCGGCCGTGGGTGTGGCTGACCTCACGGACGTGAGGCGCGTAGATCACGACCTCGCCGCCGTCCGCGATCGCCGGCTCCATCTTGTACATGCCCTTGCCGGCCACCCACAGGTCGTCGTACATCGCCGGCATGATCGAGAGCGCGCGCTTCACGGGCCGATCGAGCCAGACCACGTGGCGCCGCGAGCTGAGCTCGGCCGCCTCCGACCAGGTCTCGCTCACGGGGCCGCAGTAGATCCCCGCGACACCCTCCTGCAGCACGACCGGCGCGAGCAGCGACACGGGACGGTCGAGCAGGCGCGCCGCCCGGTCGATCACCGCGCGCACCGGCGTCGTCTTGGTGCCGATCACCTCGTAGTTCGTGATGAGCGCCCCGAGCCAGTGGGTGAAGTGGATGATCTCGGGCCCGGCGATGCCCGGGAACAGGTACTTGTTGCCGCCCGAGAAGCCGACGACCTCGTGCGGAAAGACCGGCCCGCACACGAGCACGTGGTCGTACTCGAGCGGCAGCTTGTTGAGCACCACGGTCACGTCGCGGCTCAGCCGGCCGCCGGTCAGCTCCTCGATCTCGCGGGCCGGGATCGTCCCGAGCGTCGCGAAGCTCCCGGGGTCGTCCCAGCGGTGGTTGAAGATGCGCCGCTCTCCGGCACGGCCGTCGTTCACGCTGCGCCCCACCAGTTTCGAGAGCTGGGCGTCGCTCATCGGCGCGTGGGTGCCGAGCGCCACCAGAAAGTCGAGGGCGGCCGCGCGCGGCGCCAGCACCTGCTCCAGCACGTCGAAGAGCAGCGGCATCGGCATGGTGCGCGTGCCGTCGGGAATCAGCGCCAGGACACGCTTGCCGTCGAGCGGCAGCTGCGCGAGGCCCTCGCGCGCGACCGCTCGGACCTCGTCGGGCGACAGGAAGCCGGTGTCGAGCCCACGGCCGACGACGCGCTCCGCCAGGACCGTCATCGAGCGAACGGCTGCAGGTGCTTGACGAAGTGCTTCTCGAGGTTGGCGGCGTAGGACTCGGGGTTGGCGCGGAGCAGGGAGAAGAGCCGGTCCTTGAAGCGCAGCGAGCCGTCGGGGTTCGTCTCCTTCAGCACCGAGCCGAACGTGACGTGCAGGATCTCGCGCGCGTGGAAGTGCTCGAGCAGGCCCGGCAGCTCGCTCTCCGGCACAGCGGCGGCGGCGGGCGCTTTCGCGAGCTCGGCCGAGACGTGGTAGGTGGCCTTGTCGGTATCGTAACGCTCGCGGGCGAACGCGTAGATCGCGCGGAACATCCCGGGGTCGAGCGCCGCGAGTGTGCGCAGGGCCTCGAGGTAGCTGGTGCCCGCCGTCTTCAGGTGGACGAGGCCCTTCGCCAGCCGTGCGGCGATCGGGTAGACGCTGAACTTGTCGGAGCCCGAGTGCAGGCTCAGCTTGTAGGGCCCGAAGTGGCGGGCGATCGCGGCGTGGGCGGCCACGTCCGTCTCCAGCTCGTCCAGGTTTCCGATGTAGTCGACGCCCTTCTCGAAACGGCCGACGAAGCGTGGGGCGAGGCTCACCCACGCGACGCCCAGCCGCCGCAGCTCGCTCGCGACCCAGTAGTGCTCCGCGGGCGAGGTGGGCGTGTCGGTCTCGTCGACGGAGACCTCGAGCTCGACCGGACGCGTGCCCGCCGTCTTCAACAGGTAGCGCGACATCTTCGCGACGTGCGACACGGCCTTGCCGTACTTGGCCGCCGCCCGCAGCACCACGGCTTCGTCGAAGGCGACCCGCAGGTGCTCGACGGTAAAGCTCTGGCCGACGTAGCGCTTGCGCAGGCCCGCCTCCGAGTCTTCGAGCTCGGCCCACGGCAGCGCCGCGACCTTCGTCCGCAGGGTCGCGAGATCGTCCGTGTCGGCGCCCGAGTCCACGTGCGCGCTCGGATCGATGGTGAAGAACGTGAAGCCCACGGCCAGGGTCGCGTCGATGTCCTCGGTGGTCTTCAGGTGATCGGCGTCGGCGCCGGTGCCGTCCTTCCAGCCCTCGGCGAACATCCCCCAGGTCGCGTCGTCCATCACCTCGACCGGCGTCCGGTTCGTGCGCGCCATCTCGCGGATCGACTGCTGCGGGAAGATGGGCGCGATCCCCCCGCCGACCCGGCGCACCGCGCGCACGTGGCCGGGGGTCGCGAGGCCCAGGCGGTCGCCGAGCCCGGCCGAAGTCTGCGTGTCGAGGGTTCGCGGCCGCAGCCACGCCAGCCGGCTGCGCAGCGCGGCCGCGTTGCCGGGCGACGTCGGCCCGACGAGGATCCCGTCGCTGCGGTCACCCTCGAAGCCCGCGAGTGCGGCCTCGGCGCCGGCCTTGGGCGCGATCACCAGCTTCGTCGTGCCGCCTTCTCGGGCGAGCGCCCACTCGGCCGAGGCCGCCTCGACCTTCGATGTCGGGAGAAACTGCAGGCTCAGCGTGCTCAGTCGTCCGCTCACGGCGCCACCATCCTTCCCAAAACGACCTGTCCGCGGAGCCCAAAGCATAGGTTTCTTCACGCCTCGCGTCAATCGGTGGTCTGACCGCAGCGGTGTCGCGCCGAAGGCTCGGAACGGGGTTCTCGCCCGGCCCCGCGAGCCGGCCGGCCGGTGTGCCAATTGCACTGAATCAACGACCATTTACGTCGATACCTCGATCTCGTGGCGTGCCTCGTCCAGTCCGACTTGACAGGCGGAGTGGCGGGCAGTACAACTTCGCGCTGGCACCTGGAGCGAAGGGAAATGGTATGACCAGACACCTCACGGTCGCCGCAATCGTGTGCGCCCTCGGGGGCGGAGCCCTGCTCGCGCAGGATTCCCGGCTGCCGCTCGTCGAGGTGCGCGAGGTGCCGGGAGCCGAACGCGTCGAGGTGAGCGTGGACGGGCGGCCGTTCACCGCCTACGTCTGGCCGCAGCGGCTCGCCAAGCCGGTGCTGTACCCGATCCGCTCGGCGCGCGGCACGCTCGTGACGCGCGGCTTTCCGCTCGATCCGCGGCCGGGCGAGCGCGTGGACCACCCGCACCAGGTGGGGCTCTGGTTCAACTACGGGGACGTGAATGGCGTCGACTTCTGGAACAACTCCGAGGCGCTCTCCCCCGCCGAGCAGGCGAAGATGGGCCGCATCCTGCACCGCCGCGTGGTGAGCGCGAGCGGCGGACGCGGACAGGGCGAGCTCGTGGTCGCGGCCGAATGGCGCATGCCCGACGGCTCGACGGCGCTCGCCGAGCGTACGCGCTTCGTGTTCCGTGCCGAGCGCGACCTCCGGGGCATCGAGCGCGTCACCGAGCTCGAGGCGGGCAAGGCGTCGGTGCGCTTCGCCGACAACAAGGAAGGTGTGCTCGGGCTGCGGGTGGCGCGCGCCCTGGAGGAGCCGTCCGACAAGCCGGAGCTGTTCACCGACGCCTCCGGAAAGGCGACGGCGGTGCCGGTGCTGGACAACGCCGGCGTCAACGGCACGTACACGAGCAGCGAGGGCCTCACGGGCGCGAAGGTGTGGGGCACGCGCGGCCGCTGGACGGCGCTGTCGGGCCGCGTGGGAGATGAGGACGTCGTGCTGCTGATGGTCGATCACCCGAAGAACTCCGGCTACCCCACCTACTGGCACGCGCGGGGCTATGGTCTGTTCGCGGCGAATCCCCTGGGCCAGGCCGCCTTCAGTGGCGGCAAGCAGACGCTCGACTTCACCCTCGCCCCCGGTGCCACGGGCACCTTTCGGCACCTGCTGCTCGTACTCCCCGGCCCCTTCTCCCGGGAGCGCGCGGAGCAGGCGGCCACGGCCTTCGCCAAGTAGACAAGCGGTGGCGCTCCAGGCGGGGTTCGTCGGCTGCGGCAACATCACCGACACGCACGCTCGCGCGGCGCGCGAGGCAGGCCTCGGAATCGCCGCCTTCCACGGCCGCGACCTCGCGAAGGCCGAAGCGCTCGCGGTGCGCTTCGGCGGGCGTGCGTTCGCCCGCTACGACCAGTTCCTGGCGCACCGTCCGATGGACCTGGTGGTGATCGGCAGCCCGTCGGCGCTGCACGCGGATCAGGGCATCGCTGCTGCCGAGCAGGCGCTGCACGTGCTGGTCGAGAAGCCGATCGACGTCACGCTCGCCAAGGGCCAGGCGTTCGTGGCCGCGGCCGAGCGCACGGGCGTCCGGCTCGGGGTGCTGTTCCAGGACCGCCTCAAGCCCGAGCTCGTGCGCCTGAAGCAGTTCGTCGCGCAGGGCGGCCTCGGGCGGGTGCTGCTCGCCTCGGCCCGCGTCAAGTGGCACCGTCCGCCCGAGTACTACTCGGCCTCCCATTGGCGCGGCCGCACGTCGCTCGACGGCGGCGCCGCCCTCATCAACCAGGGGGTTCACACGGTGGACCTGCTGCTGTGGCTGCTCGGGGACGTGAAGCGGGTGAAGGGGCTCACGGCCACCACGCTCCACGCGATCGAGAGCGAGGACGTGGCGCTGGCGCTCCTCGAGTTCGCCTCGGGGGCGTCCGCGACCCTCGAGGCGACGACGGCGGCGTGGCCGGGCTACCCGCGCCGGGTCGAGATCTCGGGGACCGAGGGGACGGTGGTCGTCGAGGGCGACAGCGTCGTCGCCGCCGACCTGCGCCGCGCGGCACCCGAGCTGGTTTCGGCGGGAGCCGAGGGTGCGGCGAGCGCCCAGACGGCGACCGTAGCCGACGCGGCGCCGCACCGGCGGATGATCGAGGACTTCGTGCGCGCGATCGAGACGGGGACCGCCCCGGCCTGCGACGGGCGCGAGGGGCTGCGCAGCCTGGTGGTGGTCGAGGCCGTCTACCGGGCCGCCCGCGAGGGCGGCGTGGAGGTCGCATGACACCCGCGCGCGCCCTGGCACCGCCTGAGATCACGAGCGTGCGCGACCGCGTGGTCGAGCACGTGCGTCGCCTGATCGAGAAGGGAACGCTCGGGCCCGGCGACCGGCTGCCCGGGGAGCGCGACCTCGCCCAGGAGCTGGGCGTGAGCCGCCCCAGCGTACGCTCAGGGCTCGAGGCGCTCGAGGCGATCGGCGTCGTGGTCTCGCGCCGCGGCGCGGGGACCTTCATCGCCGAGGGGCCGCCCGACCTCGGGATCGAGCCGCTCAGCCTGCTTGCCTCGCTCCACCGTCTGACCGCGGGCGAGATGTTCGAGGCGCGCCTGGTGCTCGAGGTCGGCGTCGCGGGCCTCGCCGCGCGGCACGCGACGGCCGATGCGCTCGCGACGATGGCCGACGTGGTGAGCGAGATGTTCGCCTCGCTCGAGGACCCGAAGGCGTTCCTGGTCCACGACGTGCGCTTTCACCGCGCCGTGGCGGCAGGCTGCGGCAACCGCGTGCTGGCGGCTCTGATGGAGATGGTGTCGGCGCAGTTCTACGAGCTGCGCAAGCAGACGATCGGCCGCGCGCGCGACCTCAAGGAATCGGCAGAGATGCACAGGCGCATCTACCGGGCGATCCGGGCGCACGACCGCGAGGCCGCGCAGGCGGCCATGACCGAGCACCTGGAGGCGGCCCGGCACGCCCAGACTCTGGAGACGCCGGAGCGCGAAGACTAGGAGAAGACGAACGTGGGCCATCCTTCTCTCGATCTCGCAGGACGCATCGCCGTGGTGACGGGCGGGACCGCCGGAATCGGGCGCGCGCTCGCGCTCGGTCTCGCAGACGCCGGCGCAGACGTGGTCGCCTTCGCGCGCACGGCCGAGGCCGTGGAAAAGACGGCGGCGGAGATCGAGGCGCGCGGCCGCCGCACGATCCGCGCCACGGCCGACGTCACCGACCGCGCCTCGCTCGAGCGGGCGCGTGACGCGACGCTCGCCGCCTTCGGACGGATCGACATCCTGGTGAACTGCGCCGGCCGCATCAAGCGGACGCCGATTCTCGACCTGCCGGAAGAGGAGTGGAACGGCATCCTGGAGACGAACCTGACTGGAACGCTGCGCGCCTGCCAGGTCTTCGGCCGGCCGATGCTCGAGCGCGGCGCCGGACGCATCGTGAACATCGCCTCGCTCAACTCCTTCGTCTCGTTCCTGGAGGTGGCGGCCTACGCCGCGAGCAAGGCCGGCGTGTCGGGGCTCACGCGTTCGCTCGCGGTCGAGTGGGGTCCGAAGGGCGTCATCGTCAACGCGATCGCGCCGGGCGTCTTCCGCACCGCGCTCAACGCGCAGCTGCTCGACGGCACGGAGCGCGGCAAGGAGCTCCGGATGCGGACGCCGCTCAAGCGCTTCGGCCAGGTCGAGGAGCTGGTGGGCGCGTGCATCTTCCTCGCCTCCGACGCGGCGAGCTTCGTGAACGGCCAGGTGATCGCCGTCGACGGCGGCTTCCTGGCGAGCGGGGTGAACCAGTAGCCGGACGGAGGCCACCCGCCGGGGGGGCCGGCAACCAGAGGGAGGACGACATGGCCGAGACCAGCAGCGGGACCGCGACGGCGCAGCCGGGTGGGCGCATGGGCCACTTCCGTTGGGTGGTGTGCGCGCTGCTCTTCTTCGGCACCACCGTCAACTACATCGACCGCCAGGTGCTCGGCATCCTCGCCCCCGAACTGCGCCGGGTCATCGGCTGGAACGACGTGCAGTACGGCTACATCGTGACGGCGTTCTCGGCCGCCTACGCGCTCGGGCTCCTGCTGTCCGGCCGGCTGCTCGACGCGATCGGCACCAAGCTCGGCTACGGAGCGGCGCTCGTGTTCTGGAGCCTGGCCGCGATGGCGCACGCCCTCGCGTCCACGCCCTTCGGGTTCGGCGCCGCCCGCTTCGCGCTCGGCCTGGGCGAAGCCGCCAACTTCCCGGCCGCGATCAAGTCCGTGGCCGAGTGGTTCCCGAAGAAGGAGCGCGCCCTCGCCACCGGCATCTTCAACGCCGGCACAAACGTCGGGGCGATCGTGGCTCCGCTCGTGGTGCCCTGGCTCGCCCTAAGCTACTCGTGGCAGTGGGCCTTCATCCTGACCGGCGCCTTCGGCTTCACCTGGCTGGTGTTCTGGTTCTGGCTCTACGAGACGCCGGAGAAGAGCCACCGGCTCTCGAAGCAGGAGTTCGACTACATCCGCAGCGACCCCGCGGAGCCGCCGGTCAAGATCCCGTGGCTGAGCCTCGCACGCTATCGCCAGACGTGGGCGTTCGCGCTCGGCAAGTTCATGACCGACCCGATCTGGTGGTTCTACCTGTACTGGGTGCCGAGCTTCCTGCATGAGAAGCACGGGATCACGCTGTCGCAGATGGGACCGCCGCTCGTCGCCATCTACCTGATCGCCGACGTGGGCTCGATCGGCGGAGGCTGGTTCTCCTCGTGGCTGATCAAGCACGGCTACACGATCAACCGCGCGCGCAAGACCGCGATGCTGACGATGGCGCTGTGCGTGGTGCCGATCGTGTTCGCGTCGCAGGTCACGAGCGTCTGGGCCGCGGTCGCTCTCGTCGGTCTCGCGGCCGCCGCCCACCAGGGCTGGTCGGCGAACATGTTCACGATCGCCTCGGACATGTTCCCGCGGCGCGCCGTCGGCTCGGTGGTCGGGTTCGGCGGGATGGCCGGAGCCATCGGCGGAATGCTGATCGCGACCGCCACCGGCTGGATCCTGCAGCTCACGGGCAGCTACTTCGTACCCTTCGTCCTGGCCGGATGCACCTACCTGGTGGCGCTCGGCCTGATTCACCTGCTGGTGCCGCGGCTCGATCCGGCGCCGATCGGCGAAGGAGCGAAAGCATGAAGCCCTTCCTCCACGACGACTTCCTGCTCGAGACCGAGACGGCCCGCGATCTGTACCACGGCACCGCGAAGGACCTGCCGATCATCGACTACCACTGCCACCTGTCGCCCGAGCTGATGGCGGCCGACCACCGCTTTCGCTCGATCACCGAGATCTGGCTCGAGGGCGACCACTACAAGTGGCGGGCGATGCGCGCGAACGGCATCCCCGAGCAGTACTGCTCGGGGGACGCCTCGGACTTCGACAAGTTCGAGGCCTGGGCGCGCACGGTGCCCGAGACGCTCGGCAACCCGCTGTATCACTGGACGGCCATGGAGCTCCGGCGGCCGTTCGGCATCGACGAGCCCCTGAACGCGGCCACGGCACGGGACGCCTTCACGCGCGCCAACGACAAGCTGAAGCAGGACGGTTTCACGGCGCTCGGCCTGCTCGCGCAGTGGAAGGTCGCGGTCGTCTGCAGCACTGACGACCCGATCGACTCGCTCGAGGCGCACGCGCGTCTCGCGAGTCGCAAGGCTCCCGCGACGCAGGTGTACCCGACCTGGCGGCCGGACAAGGCCGTCATGGTCGAAGACCTCGCGGCCTGGACGGCGTGGGTCGAGAAGCTCGAGGCGGCGTCGGGTGTCTCGATCGGCACCTGGGATTCGCTGCTGCAGGCGCTCGAGAGGCGCCACGGCTTCTTCCACGAGCGCGGCTGCCGCGCCTCGGACCACGGCCTCGAGCGCATGGACGCCGAGCCGGTCACGGACGTCGAGGCACAGGCGCTGTTCGCCCGGCTGCGGGCGGGCCGCGCGCTCGACGCGGGTGAGGCACGCGCCTTCCGCTCGGCGCTGCTCCACCGCCTGGCGCTCTTCGACCACGCGCGCGGCTGGGTCCAGCAGTTCCACGTCGGCGCGATGCGCAACAACAACACACGCATGCGCCGCCTGCTCGGTCCGGACACCGGCTTCGACTCGGTAGGGGACTTCGAGCAGGGACGCTCGCTCGCTCGCTTCCTCGACCACCTCGACGAGAGCGACCAGCTGGCGCGGACCATCCTCTACAACCTGAACCCGGCCGACAACGAGCTGATGGCGACCATGGTCGGCAACTTCCAGGACGGCAGCGTGCCCGGCAAGCTGCAGTGGGGCTCGGCCTGGTGGTTCCTCGACCAGCTCGACGGCATGGAGGCCCAGATCCGCGTGCTCGCGAACATGGGCCTGCTCTCGCGCTTCGTCGGCATGATCACCGACTCGCGCAGCTTCCTCTCCTACTCGCGCCACGAGTACTTCCGGCGCCTGCTCTGCAACATCCTCGGTGAGGACGTGCGGCGCGGCCGGCTGCCCGACGACCCGAAGGCGCTCGCGCGCCTGCTCGCCAACGTCTGCTTCTACAACGCGCGCGACTACTTCCGCTTCCCGCTCGGCAGCGCCGCCGGCGCACACGCGAAGGCGCCGCGGCCTTAGAGCAGCCTGCGACCGTCGGCGCACCCGCGGCGTCGTGGTCGGACCAGCCCCGACGAGGGGCTTGGGACGGCCGTGAAGACCGTTGACTGAGAGAAGCCAGGAATGGTATTGGTCAGTTGCTTTGGCGACAGAGGCTCCGAAAGGTCGGACCAATGTGAAGAGCGGTGATACCGCTGCCGGCGGGCAGGTCGTCGAGCACGTCCGCCGAGAGCTCGAGGCGGGCCGCCTCGGACCCGGCGACCGCCTGCCTCCCGAGCGCGAGCTCTCCCAGAAGATGGGCGTGAGCCGCCCTTCGCTTCGCTCCGGGCTCAGGACGCTGCAGGCGATGGGGATCATCACGTCGCGGCGCGGCGCCGGCACGTTCATCGTCGAGGGTCCGCCGCGGCTCGGAAAGGGGCCGCTGCAGTTCCTCGCGGCCCTACATGGCTTCACGCTCGAGCAGATGTACGAGGCGCGGCGGATGCTCGAGGTGGGAGCCGCCGGCCTCGCCGCGGAGCGCGCCACCGGCGAGCAGCTCGCGAGCATGGCCGACGAGATCGCCTCCATGTTCGCCACCCTGGACGAGCCCCAGGCGTTTCTGCGTCATGACCTGGCCTTCCACCGCGCGGTGGCCGCCGGCTCCGGAAACCCGATTCTGGCCGCGATCATCGGGACGCTCACCGAGATCATCTGGGAGACCGGGCGCATCAGCCTGCAGGGCTTCGGCCTGCGCGACTCCGCCGAGACCCACCGCCGGATCTACAAGGAGATCCGCGCCAAGAGCCCCGAGCGCGCGCGGCGCGAGATGACCGCACACCTGGAGAAGGCACGCTGGGAGCAGGAGCAGGGCAAGAGTGTGACCGCCGACGGCGCCGCCAAGCCCTCCGCGCGTCGTCGCTGACGCCCGAAGGCCGCGCTCACGGCCGCCTGGGGACGTAGTGGTAGGTGCGCAGCTTGTACTGGACGTCGATCGCCGGGTTCTCGAGCAGCCGGATCATCTCCGCGCCGGCGAGCAGCACGGGCCCGTACCCGTGCGTGGCGTACGCCGACTGGGGCCGGTTGTAGTAGTAGACGTGGTCGCTCGCGAGTGTCGTGCCGACGCACGTGCCCTCGACCTGGCCGCGCGCGCCAACGCGTGTCGTCACGCCGATCCAGCCCGCCTGGGCCACCGAGCCGTAGCTCACGGGTGAGATCCAGCCGGCGTTGATCGCCCGCGCGATTGCGTAGACGAAGATGGCCGAGGCCGACGTCTCCAGGTAGGAGTCGGACTTGTCGAGCATCTGGTGCCACAGGCCGCTATGGCCCGACTGCAGCTTGGCGATGCTGCGCACGTGCGCCCGCAGTGCCCGGAGCACCGCGTCGCGCCCCGGGTGGTCGGCGGGCAGGACGTCGAGCAATTCGACCGAGGCCAGCATCGCCCAGGCGTTCGCCCGCGCCCAGTAGAACTCGGGGTTCTGCGGCTGGTTCATGTGCCGGCCGTGGGCGTAGAGCCCGGCCTGCGAGTCCCAGAGAT
>Ga0209341_10005289_pt1 | contig 11722 bp, 10 predicted proteins | sample RifCSP13_2_FD_184020 | JGI IMG/M metagenome (GOLD analysis project Ga0209341, IMG submission 184020) | Soil microbial communities from Rifle, Colorado - Rifle CSP2_sed 13_2 (SPAdes) (version 2) | ecosystem: Environmental > Terrestrial > Deep subsurface > Rock core/Sediment | place: Rifle...
CAACATCCACAACATCCTGTCGAATATCGTCGGGATCGGCAAAGACGTGAAGGGAACGCTGGTCTGGGCCGCAGACGAGGTGATCCACACTCCCCAGATCGCCGTCCGTGGGGTGAAGATCGACGAGATCGCAGGCTTCATGGAACAGCTCTGACACCCTTCGACTCCGCTCAGGGCAGGCCCTTCGACTGGCCCGTCCTGAGGATGTGAACCGTCTCTGGTTCGACGGGGCTCACCACAGGCTTCGACAAGCCTGCCCTGAGCGGAGTCGAAGGGCTCAAGACGACCCGCTGGCGTGTCGAAGGGCTCAGGGTGAACGGAATCTGTATAGAAACTTGCCGTGTGCCGCTCGCTAACATGAGAATGAAACGGAAGGCTCATTCCAGCGACATGAGAGGAGATGCGATGGGACGATCTATGGACGCTCGACTGTTCTTACGGGCAACGGTCGCTACCGTCCTCATTGTAGGGGTTGCTTCCTGGGCCCCGGCGGAGGTGTGCCTTTCGCCTTATGTCAAGCAACGCGCCGGGCTGGAGAAGTACCTCTACATCTGGTCGGTTGACGCCGACGCCAAGGACAACGACTTTCTGGCGGTGATCGACGTGAACATCGCCTCGCCCACATACGGCAAGATCCTGACCACCATCGACATCGGGTCGAAGGGGAATGAGCCACATCATTTCGGTTTCACCGACGATCGGACCAGGATCTGGGCCGGCACCCTGTTCAGCAACAAGATCTTCATCTTCGACGTCGCGAGCGATCCGGCGCGCCCCAGGATCGTCAAGGTTCTGGACGACCTCGGCAAGACCACCGGCATGATGGGCCCGCACACTCACTATGCCCTCCCGGGCAGGATGTTGATCAGTTTCCTCTCGAAGGCCGACGGCGGTCTGCCGGGCGGGATGGCGGAGTTCACCAACGACGGCCAACTTATCCGGACGATCCAGAACCCGGACTCCGCGCCCTACGCCTACGATCTGGCGGTCAAGCCGAACCTCAACCTGATGGTGACATCCAGCTTTGTCCCGTACAGGAACTACTCCAAACCGCTCAGCCAGTGGGACATGAAGGACGGCGGCAACACATTGCTGGTGTGGGACTTCAAAGAGCGGAAACTCCTCCAGACGCTCCAAACCGGGCCGGTCCCGCTGGAGGTCCGGTGGTCTTTAAAGCCCAAAGCGGCCTATGGCTTCACCAACGTGGCCCTGGACGACAGCCTCTGGATGTTCAAGCGGACAAACGGGAAGTTTACCACCAAGAAGGCGGCGGACCTGGGAAAAGGATGCCTGCCGGCCGATCTCCGACAGTCCCCGGACGACAAGTACCTCTACGTAAGCTGCTTCCTGACGAACGAGATCCAGGTCTGGGACGTGAGCAACCCGGAGAAGCTGAGGCTCCACGACACCGTGGTGCCGGGTGTTCAGCCGAATATGATGCATATCACGAGCGACGGCAAGCGCATGTACATCACCAATTCGCTGCTCAGCACTATGGACCAGGCCGATCGGTTCTGGGTCCGCCTTGCCCACATCGGTCCCGACGGCAGGATCAAGATGGATCCCTTTTTCAACGTCAGCTTCATGGACTTTCCTAGCGGCCCTGCCCGCGCCCACGACATGCTCCTGCACTAGTGCCGTTCCAACTACTTACGCCACAATGGTGAGGCTCGTGCCGTTTTATCGTCTCTTCCAAGATCTCTCGTGAGTCGTTGGCGACCGCGCCCGGGCGTCGGCAGCCCACTGCGAACTCGGCTGGCACAGGCTATCGTGGAGCGGGCCCCAAAAATCCGAACCGGGATAGATGCGCCGCGCTACTGTGAACCCTTCGCTGCCGTTCCCAACCCCTCCGACTCCTGCTTCAGCCGCATCTTCTTGACGAGGGCTTCATACGACTGCGTGTGAATGATCTTATTGAACTGAGTCCGATAATTCCCGAGGATGCTGACATCGTCGATCACCACATCGTAGGCGGCCCAGGCGCCATCTCGTCGAAAGAGGGCAAAGTCCACGAAGGTCGGGTCATCCCGCTTCGAGAGGAACTTGGTCTTGACCGTGGCAAGCTGCCCATCGACCGCCTCCGACAGATAGATGACTCGCTGATCGGCGAGGTGATCGACCACGAGCCGGGTGTAGGATTCCACGAACAGGTCCCCGAATAGCTCGACGAAGTCCCTGCGTTCCTGTTCCGACCGCGTTGCCCAATTGCCGCCCAGGGAGCGCCGCGCCATCTCTTTGACATCGAACCACCGAAAGATCATTTCCTTGACCCTCGCCTTCCGTTCTTCCTCCTTTGCCGTCCCCTGGAGTGCCGGGTCCTTCACGACGGCGCTGGTCCGGTCCAGCTCGCCCTTTACCCGATCGGTCGTCTCTCCCGCCTGGACCGACGCTGCAAGAGCCGCCCACAGAAGAGCAATCCCCATAGCCATCAATCCCTTTCGTGCAGCCAACCTAGCTCGACGCATCATGTCACAATTCTCCTTCGGATCTGGCGTGCGCCATTCCCTTCATCATTGACGGCCGTTTGGCGGCGAGTGTGAGCAGGGCAGGCAGGAGGGTCAGGGAGACGGCCAGCACGCTTCCCACCCCAAGCGTCACCAGGAGGCCGATGCTGAAGGCCCCGCGGTGATGAGCGGTCATCAGGCTCCCGAAGCCAACCATCGTCGTCAGCGAAGAGAGGGTCACGCCCTTTCCGATGCTCCTTGGAAGGACGACGGACTCTGCCTCCTCACGGTAGCGGTGAACGATCAGGAGCCCGTTCTCCACGCCGGGCGCGACGATCAGCGGTATGATAATGAGGTTGGCCAGATTGAACTTCACCCGGAAGAGCTGCATCAGGCCGGCGGTCCAGACGGCCCCAACCAGCAGCGGGACCTTTGCCAGAAGGAAGTACCGCAGGTCGCGGAAGTTCAACAGGATCAGGATCGCGACCCCGATCAGGGCGTAGATCCCGACCTGCTGGTACCCCCGCTTCATCGTCGCGATGACTTCGTGCCCCTCAACCGGGTCGCCAACGGCGTCCGGATCAACCCTGCGCATGTCAGCGACGAACGCCGCCTGGGAGGCGACTTCCCACGGGTCTTGGCGCGGGAAGACGCGTAGCAGGTACGACCCGTCCCGGCCGATGAATTGCTTCTTCAGGTCGCGCGGCAGGTCCTTAATCCCGACCGGCCCTGACGCCACGGCTCTGGCAAGGAGGGCCACCTTGTCGCGAAAGTCATGGAACAGCTCGCCCTGGTAGGTGGAGAGCCGGCGGCGGACCTCCTCGGGGTCGTGTCCCGCGAGAAGCGTCTGGAACTCTTCGATAAGGCGCCCGACCTTCCCCATCATCTCCAGGGGCGGCCTGTCCTTCCGATCCCATTTCTCAACCTCCTCTGGCGTGAGCATCTTTGCCTTGATCCGGCTCAGCGTATCCCGGAGCCCCTCGAGGTCAACCGCCGCGGGAGGGGCCGCCTCCAGGCCTACACCTTCCAGAACGGGCTGAAGCTCGCGAAGGAGCGGAAGTTTGCGTTCCTGATTCTCCGGCATGACGGTGGCGATACTCTCGACCTTGCTGATTGTGGGAAGGGACTCGAGGGCGAGCGTCTTCTCTCTGACCTCTTCCAGTGTCCGGGCCAAGATCACCCCATACGAGGTGGAACGCTCGGAGTTCTTAATGATCTTCAGTTCCCAGATCACTGACTCGGTTCCCTCAGCCTGCAGACGGAGGATATTTCCATCGAATCCGACGGAACTCAACGCGTACAGGGCAATCATAGTGGCGAGCCCCGAGAGCGCGAGGACTGTTCGAGGCCGCCGGTAGCAGGCTTCCAGGAAGGCCGGAGGCCGAAGCGAGAGGGACGGCGACACGACGGCCACGACAGCGTTCCGTCTGTCCCAGAACAACAGCAACGGCGGCAGGACGACGAAGGTCGAGACCAGCGTCAACAGCAGGCCGCTGCCAGTGATGAAGCCCAGCTCCCGCAAAGCGCTGATCCTCGTGAGCATAAGGGTGAAGAGGGCCACGGCCGTTGTCAGTGCAGCCTGGAGGATGCCAGGACCGGCCCCCTCGAAGGCCCGCTCTAACGCCTCTCGGATGGGATAGCCTCGGCCCCGCTCCTCCTCGTACCGTGCCAGGAGGTGGATCCCATAGTCCATCCCGATCCCGATCAGCATCGGCGCCAGCACCACCGAGAGCATGCTCAGGTGGCCGACCGTGATCGCGGCGAACCCGAAGGCCCAGCACACGCCCATGACCAACGCGATAAGGCCCATCAATGGACGGAGCACGCCCCGGAACACCACCACCACCAGCAAGGCGACCCCGACGAGTGAGATGACGGTAGCCAGACCGCTGTCTCGCTGGGCGGCGCTCACCTCATCGTACTCCATGGCCGGATCTCCCGTCACGCCAGCCTTGATCCCGGGATACCGCTGTTGCAGCGCCCGGATCTCCTTGCGGATCCCCTCGATGGGCCGCCGGAATCTGATGAAGCTTTCGGCATCCCCTTTCACGGTGGCCAGGACGAACAGGAATCGCTTGTCTTCGGACCAGAGGTAACCATCCCGGTCATCGTTTTCGTCAATCCCGGCGAAGAACCGGCTCCATGGAGAGACGTACACCTGCGGGCCTTCCGTCCACGCCTTGATCTGCTCCAGCAGAACGACAAGTAGCGCGAGGTCAAGTGGGCGTTGCTCCTCCCCATCTCCCTCCTCCAAGAACCCGGTGAACAGGTGGCCGACCAGGGACTTGCTGATCTCTCTCTGGATGAGTTGGAATAAGCGGTTCAACCCCGGTTCGGCAGAGAGCTCTTCCAAGAACGCCCGATGCTCCTGGAGCTTGCCTTTCAGGTCAATCAGCTCTTGCGGGGAGAGGTAGAGGAGGAAATGATCCTCCAGCGCCTTCAAGTCGAACCGGTCGATCACTTCTTCGACCTCCGGGACCTGAGCTCTGAGCCGCCGGGCGAGGGCGGCGGCAAAGCGCTTGGCTCGATCCTGGTCGTCTGACTGGATCACAATGATCGCCCGATCGAGGTCGCCAAACGCCCGCCGGTATTCTCCCTGAAGCTGGGCGAGCCTCCCCTTGAGGGGGGCCAGGGCGGAGCGCGTGGAGGTGAAGCTCAAGCGTTGAACCGTCACGTAAACCGATAGGAGGGTCACGATAAGCGCCGAGATCAACGCGATCCGCGGGTGCAAAAGGACCGTGCGGGCCATGAGCTTTCGCATTCTCATCGATCGGGCCTCGTCAGGATGCGCTGCGGGCCGCGCACCACCCCCTGTGGCGGGAGTGGGCCGACCAGCGTTATCACCGCGTGATCGCTCGCGCCTTTCAACTTATCGAATTCTCTCTCAAGCTGGTGACCGGTCGCCCGATCGGCTTCCCAGTTTGGGCAACGATCGCCGCAGTCCACCAACTCGCAGACGCGACGCAAGAAGTCCTTGGTCGTCATCAGATCGTCCAGCGCTTCACTTCAAAAGTCGCATTACCGGGATCATCTGGCGATCGAATTTCTCGAAGGCTTCGCTCCGGAGGGAATCGATTGACCGGTAACAGGCCTCCGCCTGCCTAAGAAACTGATCCAGTTCCAGTCCGAAGATGGCCGGGCGGCAGTCTTTGACCTTCACCAAGCCTTCCTTCAGGAGGCTCAGGGCGCCAATGAGGTTCCTGTTCTCCAGATGGTGGAAGGCGACCGCAATCTGTATCAGTCCCTGCAACAACGGCCGCGTCTGCTCCCCCTGCTTGAGCCAGGCGGCTTCCAGGACCTCGTGCACCTCGAAGAAAAGTCCTTCATTGAAGAGACACGCGGCTTCTTCTATTGCCCGCTCCACCTCGCCAGTCGCGCGAATCTGGCGCCGAGACAGCATCTCAAGAGCACGACAGTAGGCCTCAGCCCTCGACGTCGCGGCGGGGAGCTCCCTTTGGAGCTCCTCACTTGGGACCACGCTCTGCAGCCTGACATCGTTCCCCGAGGGCTGCAATAGCTTCAAACTGAGCAGGTCCTCGATGGCTTCCTGGGCAGAGATCCGAAGCTCGTTCTCGCGGAAAGCAATCTCAACGGCCCCAATAAGGGCTTCAGACCGCACCTCGGAGCGCCCCGGCATCCCGACAAGACGCAAGAACGAGCGGAGCACATACAAAGGGCCAGCCCGCTCTGGCTTGCCTAGCGCCTCACCTAACAGCTCGCTGAGCCGGTCGCGGAGCTCGAGGTCTCGGATCGGCGGCGGGGGATTCCGCATCAGGGACCCGGGTCGATGGCAGAACCAGCAACGAAGCCGCAATCTCCTTTAGGAGGCAAAGGCCGAATGGGTATTTCATGCCTCGGCGGCCTGCGCATGGTATTCGAACCCTGACCGCCCATCATGATTTATCCTTGCCATCGTCCCGGGGGCTGTTCAGTCCGGTTGCGCGGTCTTGCCTTTGAATTATAACAGGGCGGCACGCTGCAGCGTAAGGTTTTATCTCTGCTCAACCCACTGCAAGGAACAGGAGGGGGCGGCGTCACGCGGTGAAGCAGTCATGCTGGGCCAAAGGATGGTCTCCACAGCATGGTATCATAGTTAGCCATCATCTCACTGCTTCCTCTTAGCCAGCTCCTCATCGCGCAGGGCCCGCCGAAGCACCTTGCCAACGAGCGTCTTCGGAAGCTCCTTCCGGAACTCCACCTGGGTGGGGACCTTGTACTTGGCTATTCTCCCCTTGCAGAAGTCGATGATCTCCTGTTCGGCGGCGCACTGCCCCTCTTTCAGGACGATATACACCTTTACCGTCTCTCCCATGTAAGGGTCAGGCAGGCCAACCGCCACCACCTCCCGGACTTTTGGATGCTCATAGAGGGGTTCTTCAACTTCACGGGGATAGACGTTGAAGCCGCCCACAATGATCATTTCCTTCTTCCTGTCCACAATGCTGAAGTATCCCTGCTCGTCCATGTAGCCGATGTCGCCGGTGTACAGCCATCCGTCCTTCAGGGCTATGGCGGTCTCGTCCGGCCGATTCCAGTACCCCGACATCACCTGGGGGCCCTTGACCACCACCTCGCCGATCTCCCCTGGCGGAAGCGTCCGCTGCCCGGTCTCCAGGTCAACGATCCGCGCATCGGTGTCGGGCAGCGGAAGGCCGATCTTCCCGATCTTCCTGGCGCCATAGAGCGGGTTCGCATGCGTGACCGGAGAGGCTTCTGTCAGGCCGTACCCTTCCACGAGGCGAGCGCCGGTTAAGGCCTCAAATTTTGTCTGTACCTCCACCGGCAGCGGCGCAGCCCCGCTCAGGCAGGCCTTGATCGAGTGGAGGTCGTACTTCGCCGCTTTCGGGTAATTGTTGATCGCGACGTACATCGTCGGGACGCCGGGAAAGATGGTGGGACGGTACTTGGCGATCGCCTTCAGGACCTGCTTCAGCCTGAATTGCGGCAGGAGAACCATGGTCTGACCCAGCGAGATGCAGAGGTTCATCACCACGGTCATCCCGTAGACATGGAAAAACGGGACCGCGCCCAGGAAGACCTCCGTCCCCCCATGCTCCTTCACCAGCCATGCGCCGGTCTGGAGAGTGTTGGCCACCAGATTCCTGTGGGTCAGGACCGCCCCCTTGGCCACGCCTGTGGTCCCTCCGGTGTACTGGAGGAGGGCAGGGTCATCGGGGCGGACTTCGACAGTGGGGGGCTTGGCCGCTGCGGACGCCAGCATCTCCGCGAACAGCTCCGTCCCCGGGCTTCGCTCCACCCAGATCCGGTGCCCCTCCTTCCTCTCCTTGAAGACGGTGAACAGGGCCCGCAGGAGTGGCGGGAAGTGCTCCTTTATATTGGTGATGATGACTCGCTTGAGGCCGGTCCTCGGGGCCACCTCTTTGGCGAGCGGATACAGCTTGGACAGCACGACGATAGTCTGTGAGCCGGAGTCGTTCAGTTGGTGCTCCAGCTCCTTCGCGGAATAGAGGGGGCTGGTGGAGACGACGACGCCGCCTGCGCGAAGCGTGCCGTAGTAGGCGATCACCATCTGGGGACAGTTCGGGAGGAAGAGCGAGACCCGATCGCCTTTCGCAAGGCCACGCCCGGCGAGGGCCGCGGCAAAGCGGTCCGCGCCCTCATCCAGCTCACGGTAGGTGAGCCTGCCGCCGTAGAAGATGATCGCGTCACGATCCGGGCACTTCGTGGCGGAGGCTGAGAGGAAGTGCTGGAGTGCGACCTCGGGGTACTCGAGGGTTCTTGGAATCCACTGGTCGTAGTGGGCGAACCAGGGTCGGTCGAAGTCCTGATTCGTTGTCATAAACGTGCCTTTCATCCCCCACTCATTGCCGCCACATCGTCACTTTCCGACGAAAGGGGTAGTGACTATGGCCCGTTCTGCTGGCCAGGGGGCCGGCGGCCGGGACATTGACTCTTCGCAATCGCCATCCCGACAATCGGATTCTTCGATCGATTAGCGGAGGACAGTTCGATCGCGCTTCAGGCCGAGGCAGCGGGAGCAAAGCATATCGTAAAGCAGCGCTGCTTAGCAATCAGAAAATCAGGGTCGAGAAGCCGAATCGGCGCAGGCGCCTGCAGGGTTCCAGATGCGGGGCCTTGGAAGAACTCCGGGCGAACTGCTCAGACCTCACCGGGACACCATCCGCCGGCCGCATCATGCGAAGAAGACCAGGAGCGCCCCGACCATCACGGCCAGAATCGCTGCGATCAGCAGGATAAAGGGCCAATAGGTCCGCTCAGGGTCGATCGGGGCCGGGCCAAAGGTCATGGCAACCCCTCCGCTTACACGACTGACACCGGTCTGAGGAGAGGCCAGCTTTCTCGATGCTGGGCCGATTGTAACACCGATAGTCCGCATCAAGATAGCGCAAACATGGCACAAGGCCCTGGCGCAGTCGGTCATCTGTGGCCAAGAAGCGTCTGCAGGCCGAGCCGGATCATCATCACGCCGATCGCGGCCAGGAGGAGATTGACCACCTTCGCGATAACGTTGAGGGTTCCACCGCCTACTCTGGCCACGATCGACTCGGAGGCCCAGAGGGTCGCCCAGACGATCCCGAGGTTGATCAGGAACGCCGTCAGGGTGAGCCAGAAACCGTGACTGTTCAGGAGGACGATCGAAGTCGTCAGCACAGCCGGGCCCACGATCAGCGGCATCGCAAGGGGAACCACCCCCAGCGCGTGCGAGGGGAAACGCCGAGTCCGATCGTCAAACAGGAGATCCGTGAGGGACAGACAGAACAGCATGGCCCCACCGGCGATCTGGAAATCGGCCTCGGTGATGCCGAGGTAACTAAAGATCGCGTTGCCAAGCAGCATGAAGCCGGCCCCGATGAGGCCAGCCGCCAGGATCGCCTGCCGGAAGGTCCGGTCCCGCTCCTGCTCGGACAGGTTCGCGGTCAAAGAGATGGAGATCGGAAGGATGCCGAAGGCGTCGATCGCCACAAAAAGTGGGATAAAGGTCAAGAGAAAAGGCCGGATGAGGTCCACGCGAAGAAGCTCGGCCTACCGGCGCAGGTTCAGGGCCATGCGCAGTAGATCGGGACGGTCGGTGATGATCCCGTCCACCCCGAGCCCGATGAAAAGGCGCATCAGAGCAGGCTCGTTGACCACCCACACAACGAGCTGGAGGCCGGCGGCGCGGCAGGCTTCCACCTCGGTCTTCGTGACGAGGGAGGCTTCCAGGGCCATGGCCTCTGCCCTGACCGGGCCGGCGATCGCCGAGACGGACACAGGCCGTCCGACCAGGAGAGCGGCGGTCCGGAGGGTCGGCTCGATCTCCTTTACCCGTTGCAGCGCGTGATGGTCAAAGGAGGCAACGACGGTCTGGCCGATTGCCGAGCGCCGTCGCAAGGCGGAAACCACCTTCTCCTCGATGCCGGGAAAGAAGGCCGAGCCGGCCTTGACCTCAAGCGCCAGCGGGACCTTTCCAGCATAACGATCGAGCACCTCGTCGAGCATGGGGATTCGCTGGCCGGCAAAGCCTTCTCCAAACCAGCGGCCGGCGTCCAGCCGCTTGAGCTCCTCGAGGCTCCGCTCATAGACCAGGCCATGGCCGTCCGTGGTCCGATCGAGCGTGTCATCGTGAATCACGACAAGCTCCCCATCCCGGCTCACGTGAAGGTCCAGTTCCAGGGCGTCGGCCCCCAACTCGAGCGCCTTGTCAAAGGCGGCCATCGTATTCTCGGGCGCAAGGGCCGAAGCCCCCCGATGGGCGATATTCAGTGTCACAACAAGTCTCCTGACACTCGAACGTCTGAAAGAACAGCGGTGATGCAAAGCTCTTCAGATCGGCTTCATGCTACTATACCGGTAAGAGAGTGTAAAGCGGTTCCAGGTTAAGCGTTCCAAGTCTTCATGGCACAGGACCGCGCAACTTGATGGTGCCCTGCGTGCGCTCCCGGGCGTATGGGAACAGATCCTGACCGCGCTCAAGCCAACCTGTTACTCCCGTCTTGACCTTCCTGGCAAAGGTGCAACGCCGCGTTGCAAGGGTGATCTCAACCGGAGAGAACCAAATCGATCTGTTGCCCCAGCGAAGGAAACGCTTGCCAACCATCAAAAAAAACGCTTGACAAGCGAGAAGAATGCATGGTATGCATCACGGGACGTTTTTCCTGCAGAGTTCTCACGTATCGTCGGCATATAAACTTCGTGGGGGGATGAAGGGAGGCGAGGCAAGCGAGGAACCTTACTGCATTTCTCGTTATTGGGTCATAAAAGGATCTTAAAGTCGATAGAGAGTGGGTTTAGCATGAGGTTCTGTGTGCCCCCTATCTAGAGGGGGCGGGAGGAGGGACCTGATGACCAAAAAGCGGGGAAGTTCAACCATCGCGGTTGCGTTAGTAGTCCTGGTCGCTTGGTGGCTGGTCGTACCGATCTCCACTGCCCAGGCCGTCGGCATCTCAACAGTCCGCGGCAACAACAAACTGTTTGGCGCGTTGGTGATCGGCGGTGCGCTCGCTGACGAGACCGAGATATTTAAGCTCACGACAATGGCCGCCGCCGAGGGAAATCCCGTGGCGGTTTCATCGCCTGCCTCCTCGGGATCGACGGCTGGCAATCCTGCAGCGGCAGATTCCTCGGTGACAACAGGAGTCCTGATCCCCATTGGGCAAGTCAGGTATGTCATCAAGAACGCTCTTCCAGCGGTTGGCGGAACAAATGCTTCCGGAGACGGTGGTAATGGGAGTATCACTTACACCGACGCCACTACCCTGAACCTGGGCACTGGTTTCGCAGGGCTCGCAGCTCTCAGCACGATCGCCTCTGCAAGCGGTGCCAGATTCTCATTCGGTGGTGGGCCAACTACGAACAGTACGGTCTGTGCCGCTCTTGCGACTGTTGCTGATGGCCTGAGCCTTACCCCCACCCAGTCGATTACTTTTGTGTTCCAGGTGACTGCCACGAATGCCCTCGCGATGGGCGCTGCAGGATTCAACTTCGATACTGTGGCACCATTTAACGTTACCTGCAGCGCTACTAATGGCGGGCTCGTCAGGGCGGACGGCGTGAATCAGACTGAGACTGGAATTCCGACGACGACGACGACCTCGACGTCCACCTCCACCTCCACCTCCACGTCGACGTCGTCGACGTCGACCTCGACCACCACTTCGACGAGCAGCACTACGACAACCTCAGTCATCCCGACGGTCGGCCAATGGGGGATGGCGATTCTCGCCCTTGCATTCTTGGGGGCGATTGGCTGGATGCTCAGGGCGCTCAGGTCTCTCCTTCAGTAATTGACGATCTGACTTCCATTAGATTTCGCGATT
>Ga0209341_10005291_pt1 | contig 11720 bp, 8 predicted proteins | sample RifCSP13_2_FD_184020 | JGI IMG/M metagenome (GOLD analysis project Ga0209341, IMG submission 184020) | Soil microbial communities from Rifle, Colorado - Rifle CSP2_sed 13_2 (SPAdes) (version 2) | ecosystem: Environmental > Terrestrial > Deep subsurface > Rock core/Sediment | place: Rifle...
TCGACGGCCATGAAGCGCGCCGGAAACTCCTTGCGACCCGCGAGCCGACAGGCGACCGCACATTGACCCGTGGCCGCACGACCCGGCGCAGCGCTCGGCTCGAACAATCGCTGGTCCGTGAACTCGCCCTCGCGCTGGGCGATGCCCGGCCGGTCGCATCCTCCGACCGATTGCTGGCGGTGCTGGAAAGCGCTGGGCTCACCCCCGCGCAGGAGCGGGTGCTGGTCACGCTGGCAATCTCTCACGACCGGGCGACCGGTCTTCATGGCGTCGCCGGCGCGGGCAAGTCGATGCTGATGCGCGTCCTGTCGGAAGCGGCGGGATCGGGTAGGGAGTTCATCGCGCTCGCGCCGACATCGTCCGCCGCCGCCAATCTCGGCGAGGGGGCGGGCGTTTCCTCGCGCACGGTCGCCAGCCTGCTGGCAGGTGGCGGGCACGGCCTTACGGAGCGCCATGTCCTGCTCGTCGACGAAGCCGGACAACTGGGTAACCGGCAGGCCCAACGCCTGCTCGAGATCAGCCGTGAAACCGGCGCGCGGCTGATCCTGCTTGGCGACAATCGGCAGACCGGCGCGATCGAGCAGGGCAAGCCGTTCTGGCTGATGCAGAAGCTAGGCCTCCCTACCGCCGAACTCACCGAATCGATGCGTCAGGAAACCCGCGCGATGAAGGCCGCGGTCACCGAGGCGCGTGCTGAAAACTATGCCGCATCGCTCGCCAGGCTCGACAAGGTGACCAGTGGCGCCGATGCCGAAACGCTCGCGAAGGGGCTGGTCGCAGAATGGACCCGCCTCAAACCCGAGACGCGCGCAACGACCAATATCCTCGTATTGGAGAATGCCACCCGGCTGATCGTCAACACGAAGATCCGCGAAACGCTCAAGGCCGAGAGCGCGATTGCGGCCGAGGATACGCGGCTTTCCGTGCTGACGCCCGCCGGCATGAGCGCCGAGGAAAAGCAGTTCGCGCGGTTCTATTCGGGCGGACAGGTCGTGACGTTTTCACGCGATCTCGCCGGAGCAGGGCTCGCTCGTGACACCGAATACCGCGTGGTCGGTATCGGTCGCGATGCCAATGGTCGCCAGATCGTGCGGCTGGTCGATGAGCATGGTCGCATCATCCGCTGGGATCCGAGGCTCGGCAGCGCGCGCTACGTCAACGTGTTCAACCGTGAGGAGCGGGATCTCGCAGAGGGCGACCGCATCCAGTGGCGGCTCGTCAACAGGGATCTCGATCTCAAGAACGCCGAGCGCGGGACGGTCGAGAAGCTGGATGGAACCCTTGCCACGATCCGCTGGGACCGGGGCGAGCGCGTGCAGACCATCGATTTGGGCCAGCACAAGACCTGGGATCACGGCTACTCCGAGACGGTCTATTCGGCGCAATCGAAAACCTACGCCCGCGTCTATGTGCTGGCGCCGGTCAATTCCTCGCTGGTCAACGGTCAGAACTATTACACCGCGATCACGCGCGCTCGGCTCGGCGTGAAGCTATGGACCGAGGACGAGAAGCGCCTCGTCGAGAAGCTGGAGGCGCGCTCTGGCGAGAAAACCTCGGCGCTCGAAGGGCTGGGGCGGCTCACGAAGGATTCCGTGCGCGCCTATGCCGACAGGCACGCCGACCGGCTGGACCGGGAGCGGGACGAGCAGCAGCACTTGCGTCAGGAACGGCGCGACCATGCGCTGGAGCGGCAGCTCGATCGCGACCGTTCACCGGACAGCCTTGGCGAGCGGCTTGCCGAAGGCGCGCGCGGGATCGGCGATTTTCTCGACCGCATCCTGCAATCCGCTCTGGATCGCCGGGCCGAACCCGAAACGGAGCGTTCGTCAAAGCTGACAGACCAACCCGAGCCGGTTCGGGATCGACGGGAACCCCAACCCCAACCCCACCATCAAACCGATCACGGCCCCGAACGATGAACGGACTCCACAATCGCGAAGGAACACTGCGATGATGACTTCTGCCCCCTTGCCCGAATTTGCGTTTCGCGGCCGAACCGCCATCTCCATCATCTGTGCCGGCTTGGCCTTCATGATGCCAATCCAGGCACAGGCTCGTAGCGACACACAGGAGGAAGCCCGTCTGGCCGAGTGCATTCGTCAAGCGGCCGATGGTCACCCCTGGCTGGAAAAGACGCTCTGGGGCCTGCGCGACCAGGAAGCGGGGTGGGTCGGCGCACAGGTGCGCAACGCCAACGGCTCGCACGACCTGGGGCCACTGCAGGTCAATACATGGTGGGTGCCGAAAATCGCCGTTCTTGTCGGCCGCTCGCAGGTGGATGTTCGTGCCTGGCTGACGTCCGATCCCTGTTTCAACGCAGGGGCCGCGCGATGGATATTCCTGTCGGCGCTCCGGACGACGGGGGATTTCTGGAAAGCAGTTGGCGTCTATCATAGCCCAACCGCCTGGCGGCAGCGTCGCTATGCCCTGAGCGTCGCCCGGCATATGCAGCGGCGGTTCGGGAGCATCTTGTCCGTTGGGCCGATTGCTCGCGATCGCGTTTCAGTGAGCGTCCCGCTGGAACCAGCGCAGGACGAAACCAGGGCCGCCGGATCCAAGGTGCAATATCATGGTTTCGGCACGGTTTCCGGCGGATCGAGTTGAGTCTGTGCTCCTGGCGATCAGGCTCTGGCTGCTATGATAATATCCCGTGAATCCGACAAGAGAAGGGCCAAGGCTGCCGCCTTGTCGAGGGGTTTCGAGAAGTAGAGCCCTTGCCCCAGTGCACAAGGGATGAGCTAGCCTGATCCCCCGAACGAGGAGCATCGGATGAGACTGATTTTCTTGGCGCCGCTGCTTGCGGCGATCTCTCTTGCCGCGCATGCCGAACCCTTGAGCTTCGATGAAGCATTGGTGTGCGCCATAAGAGACGAGCCCTCGCTTCTTGCCCAAGCACTGGAGGTGGATGCGCGCCGTTCAGCGACGACGGTCGCCGGCCAGCGGGCGGCGATCGAGGTGCATCTGGACCCGCGCGTGGCACAGCACGCGCAGGTCAGACCGAGGCTGGCCTCGCAGCGGTACGTGCTGAGAAATGGCCGGATTGGGCGTACGATGTCACCTATCGGCGCCATGCCGGCCGTTATGAAGACATGGTGTCTGCCGGGGTGACGGTCACTCTGCCGCATTTCACGAAGAAGCGTCAGGACCCAAGGTTCGGGCCAGCGTTGCACGCGCCGGCGCGACATTGGTCGAACAGGAAGATATGCGCCGCTCGCGGCGCTCAAGCCCCGACGCGTGCTTTATAACGCCGACTATGCGCGGCAGAACCCACCCTTGATGCGGTTATTGTTCCGCCTGACCGTCAGCATTAAGCTGGATATTGAAGCCACACCGACCGAACTGTCGATTTTCCAGGCGTCGGCCCGGCGGATCATTCCGACACCTACGGGTGCGGTCAGCAAGTTCAAGGTAGCCGCTCCACAAACCCTATAACGCGAACCACTCGCAAAAACTCTTGCTTCTACAGTCGCTGGAGGTGGTAGAAGCTAGGCCATGGTGACCTCGAATGAAGCTGGCGGCTGTGGCTGCACCGGAGACAGTGCGCGTGCGTCGAGCTGCGCCAGCTGGCACGGGCGATCTGATTTTACCGGAGTTCATCGAGTGTCCGTCTCCTTCCGCCTTCACTTTGTCTTTGCCCTTCTCGCCGTGCTGGCCGGCATCATGCTCCATCCGGCTGTAGCGAGGGCGGAAACCGGTGAGGTCCGGACCGTGTGGCGGCTGCTCGACTATGTAGCAGTCGACTATGCCGGTGCGGTCTCGAACGGTCGTGTCACCAGTGCGACCGAATATGCCGAAATGGCTGAGTTCTCCAGGACGATCCGGAGTGGTATTGCGACGCTTCCCGCGAAGGCCGAGCGCGCACGGCTGATCGCCGAGGCGGACGGTCTCGAGGCTGTGATCGCATCCAGGGCTACCCCCGAGATTGTGGCGCAAAAGGCGCGTTCGCTCGCGAGCGACCTGCTTGCCGCCTATCCCGTGCCGCTCGCGCCGGCGAAGGCTCCCGATCCGGCCCGCGGCGCGGCGCTCTATGCGGAAAATTGCGCGAGCTGCCACGGCGCCAAGGGCGACGGCCACGGTCCACAGGCAACGGGGCTGGATCCGCCGCCGATCGCCTTCACCGATGCCGGGCGCGCCCGCAAGCGGAGCCTTTTCGCGCTCTATCAGGTGATCGATCAGGGGCTCGACGGCACGGCCATGCAAAGCTTCGCGCATCTGCCTTCCGAAGACCGCTGGGCGCTTGCAACCTACGTGGGCGGTTTCGCCTTCAGGAACACATCGGCCGGCGAACGCGCCTGGAAGAGCGACCCGGCCCTGCGCCAGCGCTTTTCCGATCTTCAAGTGTTCACCAGCGTGACTCCAGAGGCGCTTGGCCGCGCGATCGGGACGGACAAGGCGGACGCCGTCACCGCCTATCTGCGCGCAAGCCCACAGGCGGTGAGCACGGCTACTCCAGCCTCGCTCGCGGTCGCCGCTTATCGCGCAGGCAATCGGCTCGACGCCGAACGGCTCGCGCTCTCCGCCTATCTCGACGGTTTCGAACCGCTGGAACCGGTCCTGACCGCCCGCGATGCAACGCTGATGGCGCGCATCGAGGGCGCAATGGGCGAATTCCGGACGGCGATCGGGCGCGGCGTTCCTCCGGATACGCTCGCCGGGAAGGCCGCTGTGATCGAGAGCCTGTTTGCGGATGCCGAGACCGTGCTGTCCCCGGACGCAGCGAGCGATGCTTCCACATTCATCGGCGCGCTCACGATCTTGCTCCGCGAGGGTCTCGAAGCCCTGCTGATCGTCGTTGCGATGATCGCTTTTCTCCGCAAGGCGGACCGCCCGGAAGTGCTGCCCTATGTCCATGCTGGGTGGATCGCCGCGCTCGTCGCGGGCGGCGCGACATGGGCGGTCGCCACCTATGCGATTGCAATCAGCGGCGCGAGCCGTGAGCTCACCGAAGGCTTCGGCTCGCTGTTTGCAGCCGTGGTGCTGGTTTCGGTCGGCATCTGGATGCACGGCAAGTCACACGCCGAGAACTGGCAACGCTACATAAGCAAGGTGCTCGGCAAGGCACTGTCGCGCCGCTCAGTCTGGTTCCTGTTCGGCCTCGCTTTTCTTGTCGTCTATCGCGAAGCCTTCGAGACGATCCTCTTCTTCGCGGCACTGGCAGCGCAAGGGCGCGGGAGCGTCATCGCGGCGGGCGCGGCCGCTGCGGTCGTGGTGCTTGCGGCAGTCGCCTGGACGATGCTGCGCTACAGCCGCTCACTGCCGATCGGGAAATTCTTCACCTACAGTTCCGTGCTCATCGCCATTCTTGCGGTGGTTCTTGCCGGCAAGGGCACGGCCGCGCTCCAGGAGGCTGGCCTTATCGACATCACGCCTGTCGCGCATATGCCGAGGTTGTCGATGTTGGGGATCTTTCCCTCGCTGCAGCCACTCCTGCTTCAGTTGATTACTCTAGCGGTCCTTTGGATCGGGTTCCGGTGCAATGGAAGAAAACATACGGCACGCACTGCCGCTGAGTAGCTCAGCGGCCGCATTCAATGCTGCCATCATGCCCGATCCAAGAGGCCAACAATGCCGATCTTTTCGTAGAGTGCCGCGCGTGGGTGCGCGGTCCGGTCGCGCCAACGTCAAGCGGAATCATCACTGCCTTTGACGTCCGTGTACGGCTGCGCTCATCTTGCTCATGACAGAGCGTCGGCACCGCTGAAACCGGCGATGAGCAAGAGAGGACATCGATCAGTGCCTCGGCATTGGCATGTGCGCCTTGGGAGGTCCGGCAGAAGATGTATGAATGGAGATGGCCTCATGAAAAGTAGTTCAATCTGCGTCATCGGTCTCGCTGCCCTCCTTCTGGCAGGATGCGCGACCACACCGCAGATTGAGTCCCCCACCAGGATCAGCGGTGCCGACAAGTGGTTCTCCTTCCCGAGGCTCCATGCGGAAGCAACAGGAGAAGGAATCGTCGTCCACGGCCGCATCTGGCATGAGCGCAGGAAGATCGGGTACGATCGCGGTCATATCCATGTCGAGGCATGGTCGGACGGGACGCCCATCGCCACGAGGGATATGGCTCGGCCAAAGATCGGTTGGCGGGCTGGCCGCTCCGCGCGCTTTGCGACCACGCTGCCAATCGACGCTGGCAGGGTTGGACGAAGTGCGAGTTTCGCACCGCAGGAACCCTGACTGACGGCACCGGCATGGCCACCGCTGCCTCGGACCCGCTCGCCATCCCAATTTCAGGCTTGCGGGCGCAGCCGCTGGGCCGGTGCTGCCAGGCTGATGGCGGCAGCAGCAGCTCTTAATTCACCCCAAGCCGGCACCAACGAGGAGGTTGATGATTTCATCGACTTACGATATCGTTATCCGAGTATGAAGGGAATTCAAGCTCTCCTGTCCATCACGAGAACTGATGCCACGTGGTGGTATGTGCCGACACGCGTGTTGATCGGCTTAATGCTCATCATTCCCCTCCAAGGCCTTTCGGAGTTTCTCTCAGTTTGCGATAGCAGATCCGCGTGTGCCGGTGTCCGTCTCATAGAAATCGTTCTCGGCGGCAGCCTGATTGGCGGCTTGTTAGTTCGGATAGGCGGATGGTTGGCGGTCGCCGACTTTGGTATTCGGGCTCTTGCCGGGTTTGCGGCATCGTTTTTGGGCGAGGGGAGCACGTTATTCGGCCTCGTTGAGCCATATGGCGATTGGGTATGGGGCGCAGTTTATCTCGGCACTGTCACGCTCTTGCTTGATATCAACAGCGCTGGCGGAGGGACATTTTCTGCAGATCGCTTCATCCACCACTGGCTCAGCGCGCGTTTTGTCGAGTGAACGCGCTGAGCTAACCCCAGGACCAACGCTTGGTCTGTCTTCGGATGATTTGCCGTCGAGCAAAATCTCGATCACTGTGGCGCTGTTTGCATGTTGGCCCTATTCGATTGATGCCCGCACCGCGTTGGACGCGGCGTGCTATGCAGCTTGGGAGCCGAACTCCGCCCCATTGAAGGAGCGACTGGATAGGAAATGTCTTCGATCGAGCATCACGATCTTCTGGCCGGACTAGTGCGGCTCCACATCCTCCATCACGCGGTCGAGCATGAGATCTACGGGCAGTGGATGATCGAGGAACTGGCGCGGCATGGCTACAAGCTGAGCCCCGGCACGCTCTACCCGATGCTGCATGCCATGGAGCGCAAAGGTTATCTCTCCTGTCGCCGGGTGCGGGACGGAAGGACCGTGCGCAAGCTCTATTCTGCCACTGAATTCGGAAAGGAAGGTCTGGCCCTTGCCAAGATTCGTCTTCGAGAACTCACCGGCGAAGCAATGAAAGAAAAGGCGAAAGGGGCGAAGACCAATCGCGGCTCAAAAGGACGGGGCGCCGCGCAGAGGCTGGCATCGTCAAAATGAAGGGCAGCAGTTCCTGTATGCGGTGCTGGTCCGGCCTATCGCCGGAGCTTGACCACCTCCGCCAGACTTGTGATCGCAATCGCCACAGCGGCAATCACGAGGAGCTGGGCTGCTGAGATCGCGCTGAATTTGAGGCGATCCTGCACCCAGGGAATGTAGATCGCCGCCAAGAGGAAGAGCAGCGCAGCAGCGGCCCAGACGTCTATGACGCGGTTGCGGAACAGGCCAACCGTCATAACGGACTGCGTCTCGGAACGCGAGATCAGCGCCAACGCCACATGGCCAACGATCCATGCGCTGAAGGCGGCCGTCTGAACTTGCGCTCCGGTCCATCCTTGCAGCCAGGCAATGCCGTAACCCGCCATGACCGCTGCGAACAGCAGGACGCCCTTGAACGCGATTGACGCCATGGTCCGGCGGTCAAGGAGCGCCACGGCCTCTCGGCGCTGAGGCCGGCGCTCGAATGTTGCCCGTTCCGCCGGCTCCGCGACGAAACCCGCCGAGGCGGCAAGATCCATGAACAGTTCGAGCACGATGATCTGAATCGGTGAAAAGGGCAGAGGCAGTCCGGCCATGACGGGCAGAAGGAAGATCAGGATGAGCCCCAGCTTCACCGAGAGATAGTAGGTCACGCCCTTCTTGAGGTTGTCGTAGAATTTCCGGCCCTCGAAGACGCCATGAGCGATCGTCACATAGTTGTCATCTGCAAGAACGACCTGAGCGGCCTCTTTGGCTACATCCGTGCCTCTAACGCCCATCGCGATCCCCACATCGGCCGCCTTGAGCGCGAGCGCGTCATTGACACCGTCGCCGGTGACGGCGACCACCTCGCCGGCGCGCCGCAAGGCCTCGACAATGCGGTGCTTGTGCTCAGGCGTGGTGCGGGCGAACACCGACGTATCTTGCAGCGCCCCATCCAGCGCCTCGTCGGACAGATGATCGAGTTCTTCGCCGGTAATGACTTTGTTGGCAGGGATGGCGACCTGAGCGGCGATCGACGCAGCCGTCGCGGGATGATCGCCGGTCACGACGATCGTGCGAATGCCGGCCGCCGCCGTGCGCCGGATGGTCTCCTTGACTCCAGCGCGCGGCGGATCCTCGAAGCTCACGAGACCGACGATCTCAAGATCATGCTCGAGCTCGTCGAAGCCGCGTTCAGCCTCGTCAGCGGCGATATCTCTAAACGCGACAGCAATGAGACGGCGGCCTTTCGCTGTTTCCTGACGGATTGTCTCGTTGAATTCGCCGGGTCTGTTTCGGGCGAGACTCGCGACCTCTTCCGGAGCGCCGCTCATAATGAGGCGCAGCGCACCGCCGTCACTCCGAAGCGTGCTCTTGGTCTTGCGCCCATTCCCGACGAGCCGGGCTCGAAACACTTTCGTTGCGGGACGCAATGTCCCGTGTCGCTCGGCTGCCTCGACAAGCGCGCGCTCGAGAGGATCGACGACCTGATCGGAAAGGTTGCCAAGCGCGGTTTCGATCACGGTTGCGGAATGCGCTTCGGGAAAGAGGCCCGCGACCTGCATCCGGCTTTCCGTGATCGTGCCCGTCTTGTCGGTGACGATCACGGTCACATCCCCCAGCGTTTCGGCGGCGCGGATGCGCTTGACCAGGAAGTTGCTGCGAGACAGCGCGTAGGAACCCAGCCCGAGCACCATGGTGATGATGATGGGCAGCTCCTCGGGTATTGTGGCGAAAGCGAGCGACAATCCGATGAGGATCATCTCGCGATAATCCTGCCCCCGCAGAATGCCGATCGCGGGGATGAGGACCGCGAAAAATGCGGCAACCCAGACCAGCTTTCCAGCCAACGCCTTCATGGCGAGCTGGAGCGGGGTTCGTGGTTGCCGGACCTGTTCCAGAGCGCGGCCAATGCCGCCCATCCGGGTCGTCTTCCCGGTCGCGGTAACGATCGCCTGGCCTTCTCCGCCCGTTACCACGGTCCCTGCGAAAATGGTCTCGCCCTGGTTCTTCTCGATGGGAAACGATTCCCCCGTAAGGGCGGACTCGTCGCAGGCCAGGCTTTGTGACCTTGCAACCCTGGCGTCGGCGGGAACGCGTGTGCCGGGCACGAGCACCAGGAGATCTTCGGGCACCAGGCCTTCGGCATCGATCTCGGCAACTTTTCCATCGCGCACGACCCGCGCCTTGGGGGCCGCGATCCGCTCGAGCGCGGCTATTGCCCGCTTGGCGCGGAATTCGTTGTAGATTTCGACAAATACGAGGATGGAGATGACGGCGAAGATCGTGGCCGCGTCTGCAAGCTCGCCCCAAAGGCTGTAGACGATGCCGACCACCAGCAGGAGCAGGATCATCGGTTCTGTCACCTCCTCGCGGGCGCTCGCCCAGAAGCGCACGGGCATGGGACGAAATATCTGGTTGGCGCCGTACTGATGCAGCCGGGCGCGAGCTTCGTCGGAACTGAGGCCATTGTTCTCGGTCGCTCGCATGCTCGCCTCCATTTCAAAATCGTATTTCGATAACTATACTCGATTTTGATGGCAACGGCTGATAGGAATCCGAACCGTGCGACAATGTCGCAGATTGCTTGACGCCGCATAGCTGTTTGTCCGGGGGCTTCACTGCATGGTTCGCGACCGCCAAACACTTCGAGCTCGTCGGCTATGTCCGACGTTGCTGGCATTGGCTGCGCTAACGAGCTGCAACTCCGTACCTGCGTATCAACGGCCGGACCTGCAGCTGCCCCCGGATTGGTTTCCGACCCAAGATCACCAAGAGACCTTCCTTCGCGAATGGTGGTCCGGTTTCGGCGATGCCAATCTGACAGAACTTGTTGAGCGCTCCCGGACGAATAATCTGGACATTCGTGCGACGGTACAGCGCCTGTTGCAGGCGCAAGCACAGATGCGCGTTGCGCGCGGATCGCTCTTTCCCTTTTTGACGCTCGGCGGCTCCGTCGAGAGAGTGAGGAAGTCGCGAGACAGCCAGTCAGGCGCTGATGGCAAAGACGATGGCACCAGCACCGATGGCGACGTGGAAACGCTATATCGCCTCGAACTTGCGGCTTCCTATGAAACGGATTTCTGGGGAAGAAATCGTGCATCGGTCGTGTCCGCCGCAGCTCTGACCCATGCCACGGCAGAGGACGTCCGCACCGTCAGTATCACGGCCGAGACGGAAACGGCGGTCAGCTATATTTCGACATGCGCGTGGAATGAGCGCCTCGACATCCTTCGCAACATGCTTGAAAATGCCAACGAGACACTGGCAATCTTGCAGTCAGTTCCAGGCAAAGGCGTGGCCAACGACCTGGAGGTCCACCGCCAAAAGGCTTCAATTGCCGGTATCGAAGTCCAGATTGCCGCCGTAACCCAGCAGTCCTTGCAGGAACAGGACAAGCTGAAGGTTCTTCTCGGCGGTCAAACGGCGGCGCTGAACCTCGAATGCCTGTCGTTTCGCTCGCTGATCGTACCCGATATTCCGGCAGGAATTCCGTCGACTATTCTCTTGTGCCGGCCGGATGTCCTGGCAGCGGAGAATCGGCTGATTGCCGCCAACGCCGACATCGGGACCGCACGAGCGGCATTCCTGCCGACGATCGATTTGACGGCACAGAGAGGCTATGAGAGCAGTTCGCTGGCGTCGCTCATCTCGCCTTCCAGCATCCTGTACAGCGCGCTTGCCGGCATGACCGCGCCCATCTTCAGCGGCGGTCGTCTCAGGGCAAGATTGGCGCTTTCCGAAGCCCGAAAGGCGGAACTCGTCGAGCGCTACCGTCAAGCGGCGCTCAACGCGTACTGGGACGCGCACACGACAATTACTTCAGCCACGCAGTTGAACATGCAGGAAAGAGCTCAACAGACTGCCAGTGAAGAAGCCCAGATAGCCCACCATGAGGCCCAATCCCTCCTGCAGAAGGGACAAATCGATTCTCTGGCCGTGCTTGATGCCCAACGCGAACATCTGTTCGCGCGTGATGCCGTGATAGACGTTCGCCTCGGCCGGCTGCTCGTCGCCGTTGCATTTTACAAGGCCGTGGGAGGCGATTGCCGTGGCGCCAGGATACTCGACAATACCGAATAGTGCCGGAGCGCCCAATGGGAACGGACGGGCAATGTATTTGGCTCATCCTGTGGCAGTGAAGATGCCCGGTCTGTAATTCATCGGCCAGAGGCCGTAGTGCGTCTTGTGTGCGCCAAGATGCTACTACTGGAGAAGATCAGAAATAATCCTCAAGCTCAAGGCTGATGGCAATACCATTTGATAGCCGAAGATTCACAATTGTTCCCGTCGGCTGATGTCCTACACGTTTACGCGAACGAAGATAATCTTCAATTTCCTGATCATTTACCAAGACGATCTCATCG
>Ga0209341_10005292_pt1 | contig 11719 bp, 14 predicted proteins | sample RifCSP13_2_FD_184020 | JGI IMG/M metagenome (GOLD analysis project Ga0209341, IMG submission 184020) | Soil microbial communities from Rifle, Colorado - Rifle CSP2_sed 13_2 (SPAdes) (version 2) | ecosystem: Environmental > Terrestrial > Deep subsurface > Rock core/Sediment | place: Rifle...
GCGTATTTTGTGTGGGGAAGGGAAATATCAACTATTTCCATTCCTTCTTTGGCAAAAACACGGGAAGCCTCCATAACACATTTTTCGACCTCTGGGTCAAGTCCCCCGCCAAAATACTCTTTAGGAATCCCTATCTTTATTTTTCCCTTAGGTTTAACGGGGGGTGAATTTTTAACAGTCGAATCAAATCCGTCCTCCCCTTTTATGACGTCAAAAACGGCTTTCGCGTCGGCAACAGTCAAAGAAATAACACCGGGAGAGTCTAGGGAGGAGGCCATGGCTACAATTCCGTATCGGGAAACTGCTCCGTAAGTGGGTTTTAATCCTACAACACCGCAGAAGCTGGCGGGCTGTCTAATTGATCCTCCCGTGTCAGTTCCTGTTGAAACCAGGGAGAGTCCCGCGGATACGGCAACAGCCGATCCGCTTGAGGATCCGCCGGGGACGTAACTTTTATTCCAGGGGTTTTTGCTGGGGCCGAAGTCCGAATTTTCTCCGCTTGCCCCGTGGGCCCAGGCGTCACAATTGGTTTTCCCTATGGTGATTGCACCGGCTTTTTCCATACGACTAACAACCGTTGAGGAATATTCGGGAACGAAACTTTCAAGAACCTTGGAAGCCGCCGTTGTTCTTATGCCCTTGGTCAAAAATAAATCCTTGTGGGAAACAACCACTCCGGACAGGGGACCGGAAACGGAGTTTTTAACAGCTTCGTAGGCGGAATCTTCAGAAACTGTTATGAAAGCGTTTAAGTCTTTTTCTTTATTTATTCTTTTGACGTATTCGGCTGTCAGTTCCATTAAGGAATACTCTCCTTTTTTTAGACCTTCCTGTGTTTCTTTTATCGTAAGGGGTAATTTCATATTATTTGTCCGATCTTTCGGCTAAAATGGCATCAACTTTGAAGTAACCGTTGAATGTTTTATCGTTTCCTGAAAGCACCTGGTCCTGGGTAAGTATCGCTTCCGCTTTAACATTATCCGGCCTATTAATATTTTCAAGTCCGGTAGTCTGGCTTGTGGGTTCAATCCCATTGGTGTCAACTTCGGACAACTCTCCTATAAAGTCAACCACACCCGTCAGCTGTTTTGCATACTTTTCAACTTCCCCGTCCGTCAGCTTGATTTTGGCTAGTTGAGCGACATGCAAAACCTCGGCTTTTGAAAGCTTTGTCATCAAACCATAATAGAGCTAAAGGAATTTTTCTTCAAGTTCAATTTGTGTTAAACTTCGCTGCCTAATTCGCACATTCAAACAAAAGGAGGCAAATGTGTTCAGTCTCTGGATCGACGCATTCCTGTTTCTCGTGGTCGCTTTTCTCTTGCAGCTGGTCGCGACCGAAAGAGTGTACCCGGCCATGGGCAGTGGATCTCAGGTGTCAGCTCGGGAGTGGGCATGGACAGTGCTTTTTGTCGCTTTGGCCGCAGAAGTGATTTGGCTAATCATATTAGCGCTGTTCTTGATCGCAATCGCGCTTTCCAATTCGCTTGGCTGGCCTTTGACAGCGATTGTCCTCGGTTTTGCGATTCTTTGGGTGCTCTTTGGTCGCCGCATCATGCTCTGGATTCGTTTCAGAAAGTAGGGTGCCGGAAAGGAGGAAAGGGAAGATTCACTCTCGAATGTGTAATGGCATCAAAACCCCTGTTTTTATCTTTCCAAAGATTAAAGGCAGGGGTTTAAGTCATTTTACGGAGGGCTTCAATTCTTTCTTTTATGGGAGGGTGGGTATTGAATAGATTTGCAAACAAGGCGACTCCTGTGTGATTGCTTCCTTTTAAGGGGTTGACTATGTAAAGATGTGCCGTTGCTTTGTTGGCAACCTCGAGAGGTTCTGTGTCTGCCGATATTTTTTCAAGTGCCGTGATAAGTCCCTGGGGTTGGCGGGTTGCTTCAACGCTTCCGGCGTCGGCCATGAACTCTCTGCGTCTGCTTATCGCAAGCTGGATGAGGGATGCGATTATGGGGGAAAGAATGGCAAAGACAATTCCGAGTAGAAGGAAAAGGGCGGCAATGTTTCCTCCGCTTTTTTCATCTCTTCTTCTTCCTCCGTGCCACATCATTCTCAAAAACCAATCCCCCATTAAGGCAACCAAGCCCACCATCACGGCAACCAGGGACATAAGGCGTATGTCGTAGTTTTTTATGTGTGAAAGTTCATGGGCGACAACCCCTTCAAGTTCAGTTCTTGTAAGTTTTGCTAATAGACCGGTTGTTGCGCAGATGACTGCATGGTTTGGGTCTCTTCCGGTAGCAAATGCATTGGGGGCTGTGTCCTCAATCACGTAAAGCTTGGGCTTGGGAATCCCCTCCCCTATGGCAATATTATCGGCAACTGTGAAGAAAAGAAAATCTCGCTTCCTGTCTGCGGGTCTTGCTTTGGAAATGCCTAGAACTATTTTATCCGAATAATAATAGCTGACAAAACTGGATATACCGGAAATAATTAAGGCGATTCCGAAAAATCCCAAACCTCCCGGCTCATAGCCCATATAGATTCCGGCTGCCATTGAGATTATGTAGGTGGCCATGAAAGTGAAGATGAGGAAGAAAATAACGACTATTGCGCTTTTCCATTTATTGGCAGATTGAACTTCGTAAATGTTTTTCATCGGGAAACCAAAACTATTATAGCAAGAAGTTAGTCTTTCTCGGTACGGCGGAAGCTGAAGATTTCTTTTCCTTGTGCAATGTCACCCTGATTCTCCATAACAACAAGAACATATCTAAAATCCGTTTTAAAAAATCTCGAATGCACTCTGACTATACGTTCCAGGTCAGGAGGACCAACATAAACACTATGGTCTTCGTGGTGATCCGCAGTTTCTGTTATCCAGTTTTTCGGGTTTTTATAGCGCGTCAAGTCTTCAGGTCTAATTTTTTGCTTCTCAAAAAACCCAGCCACCTCAACGGTTGCCTCAATATCTGAGAAGGTAAGTTCGGGGCCAAAAGAGGTTTCCAGGGCCCTCCCAACAAGGTCAACAGCGTCAAGAAGCCATTCTATTTTATGTCTTGGGGCATCTTTGTAATATATTGATTGGGAAAAGATTTCCCGGTACTTGCTTGTCCAAAGTCTTCCTTTTCTCCACTCCGAACTGTTCAAATACTCATCGTAGATCATTGCTCCCTTTATGGTTGATTCGGGAACATGCTGCAAAACTCTTATGAGCGCCTCTTTACTTAGTCTATCGTATCTTTGACTTCCTGTATCAAGTTCAGTCATCGCTTTGAGGATAGCACTTATTTTTTGATAATCAAGTGTTGGCTAGAGGCTTATTTTTGGTGTTTTTGTTTCCTCTTTCGCAACTTTGGTGTGTTCCCCCTCGCTTTCGGTGGCAAGACCCGCTTCGCTCTCAAATTTAAATAGATTCGCGATAATGTTTGTCGGGAATGTTACGCGCTTGACGTTATAATCTGCCGTTAAGTCAATTAAAAGTCGCCTGGCGTACATTACTTTGTCGCTTGTGTCGCGCAATTCATCCATCAGGTTTTTTACAACTTCGCTTCCTTTAATTTCGGGGTTGCTTTCAACAATTACTTGAATCTTGGGTAGTACTTCGGAAAGTTTACTGCCCGCGTCCGCCATTTCCTTTATGTTTCCGGATTTAACCGCTTCGTTTATCGATTTTCTGGCTTCTGTAAGCTGGGTGAATATTCCTTTTTCGTGGGAAAGATATCCTTTAACCGAGGATTCCAGATTGGGAATAAGTTCGGCTTGACGCTTAAGCTGATTCCCTATCTCCTGAATTGCGGCCTTAATTCTTGTTTTGGCTGAAACAAAAAAGTTGTAGGTTGCAATAATCCAGAGAACCAAAATAATTCCAATTGCTATTAATACGTAATTCATAATTCTCACCGCCTTTCCAACAGTTTCTCAAACTCCGTTAAGTTTCTCGTATTGATTATATCAGATGCCTTTGCCCAGCCCCGTCTGGCAACTGAAACTCCGTAGGGCATGTTTAATAATCCCGAAGCACTGTGGGCGTCGGTGCCGAGAGTGAGTTTTACTCCCGCTTTCACTGCTTCATGAACCAGGGTGTCGGGAAGGTCTAGGCGCATGGGGTCAGCGTTTATCTCAATCCATTTGTTATGTTTAAGGCAGAAGTCAAAGATTTCGGGCCAATTTAGCTCAACCCCTTCCCTTTCGTTTAACTTTCTGGCAGTAGGGTGGGCGAAGATCTTAACCTTTGGGTGGGAAAGGGCAAGGAGTACACGGCGGGTCATTTGCTCCCTGTTTAGCTCAAAACTCGAGTGAATGGAGACAAGAGCGAAGTCTAAAGTATCCATTCCGGCATCGGGAACGGGGAGGGATCCGTCGGGAAGGATATCTATTTCGAGGCTATTGAATACTTTATGTATTCCATATGTTTCTTCTTTTTTGAGTGAGTAATTTAGTTGGTCAACCTTTTCACGCTTTCTTTTTAATATTTCCACGATTTGGGTATCGGTGTGCTTTGAGCGGCTGGGATTGTGTTCCGTAAAGGCAAGATACTCATAATCAAGCTTATTTCCTTCTTCAATTACCTCCTCCATGGAACTAATACCCGTGTCGTGGCTGGTTTCAACATCAAAGCTCGAGTGGATCTGTAAGTCCCCTTTAATGTCTTTGGGGGAAACAAGATTGGGGAGGTTTTTCTCTTTGGCTGCCTCAATCTCTCCTGTGTCTTCCCTTAATTCCGGGGGGATAAAGGAAAGGCCAAGGTGCTTATAGAATTCTTCTTCTGTCCTGAATTTGGCTATCTTTTTTGTCTTAATGTTTTTTATACCGTATTCGGAGAGTGAGAATCCTTTTTTAAGTGCATACTCCCTTAAGGCTATGTTGTGGTGCTTACTTCCCGTAAAGTGTTGGAGAAGGGATCCATAAGATTCGGGTGGCTGGATCATGAGGTCAACTCTGACTCCGCCGGGAACCATAATTGAGGCTGTGGTGTCCCCTTTTTCTATCGTTTTTTGCGAGTCTGGGTATTTTATGAAATGTTCAAGAACTTCTGCGGGGGAGTCTGTTGCTACCGATAAATCAATGTCCCCTATTGTTCCCGCTTGTCTTCTTAAGCTGCCCAGAGGGTCTATCTGGGAAACGTTTTTGTTTTTTTTCATCCAGTCGATGATAAGTCCTGCGGCCATAACGGCATATGGAAGAAGGTGGCGTTTTCCTTTCTTTTCTTTTTCGCTTACTTCTTTAAGTTTAAGGTCAATTTCCTTTCTGTCCCCTTCCGTAATCATCTTCATGGCAGTCTTTATGCCTATTCCGGGAAGTTCGGTTAGCCTAAAGGCTTCGGGGGGGATTCCTTCCATTACTTCCTTAAAATGCTTGGATGTGCCTGTTTTGAAAAGCTCGTCTAAGTGTGCTGCAATTGAGGGGCCGACTCCCGGCACCTCTTCAAGCTTTCCGTCGTCCCAGAGGTCCTTAAGCTCGCTTGTGGCGTGTTCCACGGCATCTGCGGCCCTCTCGTATGCCACAATCCTGAATTTGTTGGCATCTGCGTCTTTTAGCTGGTAGGAGGCGGCGACTGCACGAAGAAGCTCTGCAATCTGAAGGTTGGTCATATTTTTTGAAAGTTTCATTTTTTATGGGTATCTTCTTGTTTTATTTGTCTTTTTCTCTTCAATTTAAGTATAGCATTGGTAGTTTTGCCAAAAAAAATCCCGTTAGAGAAAGCTGACCGAAGTCAACTCCCTAACGGGATCATCTGTGTGTTACGGAAGGCTGGGGGTGCGGCGGGCCAGAAGAGCTCTGACGCTGCTGTCACCTGGACAACCCGATTTCTGATTGGGATTCAGGTGACGCATAGGCTCGAGCGTCTCCATGATGGGTTTCCAAAGCCCAGCGTTGATCATGTGCTCAACCGCGTCGTCGTCCTTCTTGACGTACGAGCGGCAGATGAAGCACCTGCGCTTCTTCATTGCGACCACCACCAGTACATGTGTGGCATTGGGAATGAACCGGGAGTTGGACCCCAGGTTGGACCCCAGGTTGGACCCCAAGCGTAACCCCATTGCCCAAGGGCAAGCAGAATCACTCCCGCGAACAGGGTCAGAAAGCCGAGGTAAAGTAACCACTTCCGGGAGTCGCTGCTCATGCTCGCCGATGGCATCAGGCTGAGGGCGAGGAGGACAATCCCCACTGTGATTGCTACAAAAACCAAAAGCCAGTACATGTTCATTCGTACCCGTACTCCTTCTCCCTTTCGGGAATCAAGTGGGTTGGATCAAGTGCTTCACTGGCACCAGAACATGTTGGGCGCCGGGCCCGGGCTCTGGCTCCAGAAAAGACCGGTGGCCATTGAAGCCCCCAACAGAAGCGATGCCAGAATCACGCCCACAATCAAAACCAGGCCGACCCCGGATCTCAGATCATCCAAATTATAGAGGATGATACTTGAGAACACGACAACGGCTGCGACAGCTATCCAAGACCAAGTGTACCAGTCCATGTTTGCTCCTTCTCCCTTTCGGGAATGGTTAATGGTTGGAATGTAAAGCGCGCTGGGGGCCAAAAATGGCACCCAGGGAGCTTTACACTCCCTAAAATATTCCGTAACAATTTCAAAGTGCAAAACCCAGGCAGCAAAATCGCCTGAATTAGTTTTGGGATATTATCACCCGGGAGCTTTAAAGTCAAGTTATAGGATACACTTTCATTTTGTCCTTCATTTTGGTAGAATTGACGGGTACGAGGGGTCGTAGCTCAATCGGCTAGAGCGTCTCCCTGTCAAAAGTGGCAGCGCTCCGGTGTAAACCGGAATGTAAAACCAGGCTAATTCGGGGAAATCACAAAAGTGACAATCCCGAGCTAAATTCCTCGAGTAAAATCGAGGATAAATGTGTAGAGACTATACACCTGGCATCCTTAGGGATGATGAGATAGTCCAACTCTTATTTTTTTAAGAGGCACGGAGAAGGTTGCGCGTTCGAGTCGCGTCGATCCCGCCAATTTATAATTTGATAATTGGATTATGAACATGGCACGACTAGTAGTTGACCCAATTCAACTAGGTAATTTAGAAATTGGATGGTGGAGAGCGCACAACGACAAAGATAAATCAAAGATGGCTCAACTTCTCATTGAGCAAAACATGGCACTTTATGGTTTCACTCCGGAAGAAGCAAAGTCCGCGCTTCAAGATTTGGTAGGAGGCGTTAGTTATCACGACACAAGACAATGGGATGAGGCTATCAGTGCGGTTACGGGATACTACCAAAAAATAAAAGAGAAGACGGGTCTAAGGTTTAATCCGGTTCAAGTTGCCAAGCTTGAAGTTGGGTGGTGGCAATTACATGATGAGCTTGAGCATGATCCAGATAAAACTCCACTTGCAGATGCCTTTGCTAAGCTCTATGCGACCCAGTTTGGATTAGAGATTGAGAAGATGAAAAAGGCGGGGCAATTAAAGGCAGAGGCTACAAGAGAGCACGATTTAGCCGAAGACCCAGACACGCTTCCAAACGAGGTGGAAACACACTGGGACAAAGCGAACCAACTGTTAATTGATTTTTACGGAGAGCTTAAAAATGCCTTGGCTTAAGCTGAAGCAAAGTGTGCCATCGGAAGTAATTGAAAATCTTTAAGTATCTTGTAAATCTCAACTAACTCATAAACTAGGTGTTCCACATTTGATATACTAAGCCCGCCAATAAATTTAGTATCGCTTGAGGGAGCGTGTATATTCTCTCAACTTCTTATATAAATCTTTTAATTTTCCAGAGTTGTTGATTGTGTAGGCGTTTTTCGGTCTTTCATAAATCTTTTTGATTTCGAGGTATTCGGCAACAGTCGATTTGGCCTTACCTGAATTGAACCGTTCTTGAATACGCTTCTTGGCTTCTTCATCATCTACTTCAACAAAAATTACTTTATAGTGATGTTTTAATTTCTTCATTTCATTGATAAGGTTTTGCCTTTGAGAATCGAGCCTAAATGTTCCTTCAATGATGAAGTGCTTTCTGGGATTTACTTTTGCAATGTAAAATGAAATCGGCTTTAAAGCAGAATAAACCTGTCTTAGCTGCTCCGGGGTAAAATCGCCAATCTCATTTCTTCCTTGATGAGGAAACATGCTATCTCTAACCTTATCAGTGTTAATTACAATGGCATTCAATTTCCTGGCTAGATATTTAGAGATTTCCGTCTTCCCGCTCCCTGGCAATCCTGTGACTATGTGCAACATCGTGCAATTTTAACAATTTGATAATAGTTAGGCAAAACGAGGTTAAAAGCAACTTCGATATATGTGTGATGTGATTCGAACTTTTTAGTATACTTAAGGTGTGAAAATAATGATTTTTACGGAAGGGACATTGACAATGCCCTCAATTGGCATGAACGTTTCGAGCAAAGAAAGAGTAAAACAAGTGCAAGATGGATTACCCGAAGTCGACAACTTTGAAACATACATCCCTGTTGGTAACGCTGTTAATAAGTTAAAAGCATGGCAAAAACAAGGTTTGGAGATTTGCTATCTTACTTCAAGGAAATTGCCCGAAGAAGTCGCTATGGTCAGGAAAACTCTGAAAAAATATGATTTTCCAGACGGAGAAGTTTTTTTTAGAAACAGTAACGAACAGTACAAAGATGTTGCAGAAAGAGTACTGCCAGATATTCTGATCGAAGATGATTGTGAGAGTATTGGGGGTGAAATCGAAATGACATATCCTCATATCAGCCCAGAATTGAAGAAAAAAATAAAATCCATTACTGTAAGAGAGTTTGGCGGAATTGACCATCTCCCCGATAAGTTGTTCTAAACTTGTACCATTGAGCTCACCATTGTCCTGTAGTGTTTGACTTTTGGCTTCATTTGTAATACTATCTCGATAGAATTTCAGGCAATAATGCGCCTGATTTTTTGCTAATTTAGGTTATTCTTGCACTTTAAATAGTTTGCACCTTTCTACGGGTAGGTAGCGTTGTGAGTACTTGAATTGTACTTAGAACGCTACTTATCCCAAACGGACATTGACAGAAAAAGGAGAAATCTATGTCACTCAACACAGTTTGTCTCAGGAATGGTGCGGAAGAAGCAGAAGTTGCGGTTAAAGTGATCATGATATCCCTCAACGGACTTCTCAGGCGCGGGATTGCGGGTGTAACCCAGTTCTACGACTTGACCATGATCTGCAGAGACCCCAGCTACCGTATCGGTGAGTACAACCTCAAAGCTCTGCAGGAACTACACCTGCTGGAGAACGACGGACGTCCCCACGACACCATCAAGAATGTGGTACTTTCTGCTGTCACCGGCGATGGTTTTCAGATGGGCCTTCGTTCTCCTTTGGAGGACAAGTAACACCCACCTGCATGGCCGGAATAAAGTACAAGAACGCCCTCGGCATAGAGATAGTTAGGCTTTTATAGCTAATTTTTCTCTGTGCCGGGGGTCGTTTCGTTTATGGGGATATAAAAGTTGTAAACTCGTACCACTGAGCCCGCCAATGTCCTATGGGTGACTTTAAGCTTCAAATGTGTTAGTATCCTTTCGCTAAATAAAGCAATTTCAGGCTCAATTTGCAACCTGATTTTTGTCTATTTAAACTAGTTTTCTTGAACTTTAACTAATTGCAGATTTCTCTTTTTTATCGAGTGGGTAGCCCTTTGCACACCAGATTTGGACTTGTGTGTGAAGTGCTAACCCATTCGGGTCTAGTAGAGCGCATCTGCTCTAACTAATACAAAAGGAGAGTTGAAATGCCAAGCCGTGAGTACCACCCCAACCCTCTTTCAGGGTTCGGGTCACTTATCAGCGCAAAGGGCGGTGGCGGAGACGCTGGGAACTCTTTCCCTCAGTCCGATGCTTCCGATCTTGCCAGTGGTGCCCGCTTCATTCCAGGCGAGGTCACATACGCTCGGCGTCGTGGTGAGAAAGTCACCTTTGTCCAGGACTGCAACAACAGTACTTGCTGGTACTGGCTGATGCCCGACGGCACCAAGATCTATCACTGGGAGCACCACGTCTGGCTCAGTATTGCCAAAGCAAACCGCAAGTGGGACGGCGAGGGAGAATTCTCTGGCGATGCTGGCCCATGCCCGCACTGTGGAAATGTCCACACCAACGGCCGCACGCACCAGGACTGATACATCAAGATCTGCAACACAAGAAAGTCAAGAAACACCCCAGGGGAAAAGCAAAAACCCTGGGGTTGTTTCATTTATTGAGATTTGTAAGTTCTAAATTATTACCTTGAGCCCACCCCAATTCCTGACACCCAGGATGTATCAACTGATATCTCCCAATGCCACGATTCGAACTTTTGCTATAATCACACCATGAAAATTGAGGTGAATGAAACCCCTGAAGAAAGGTTCGGAGATAGAGAGGTACCATATCATCAAACTGGCAGGGTTCCAATCGATGAGTTACTTAAAGCCCTAAAACCCAATGACCTTAAAAATATCTTATTGATTAAAGAGTATGTGGACTCGACAAGAGACCTCATGAAAACTCCGGTCATAATTCTTATAGTGGGTTCTGCTGCAAATGTATCCGTGGCTCAATACAGAGATATAGATCTTTTGGTCTGTCCTGAAGATAAAAATGCGAGAACCGCTTTCGCGCAAAGAGTAACAGAATTACTAGTCAATGATCGAGGCTTCAAGACACGCATTCATTCTAAAAAGTCGTCTGTGTTGTTTGAAAGAGATTTGTTATATGGACCATTTAAGCTGTTTGTAGAACCTAATAATGAAAATGCTGTGGGGTTTGATATAACTTTCCTGGGGGTCGATGGTGGAACCATTGAGGATACAATTAGATTCCACGAAGTAAACCGTCTGTCCTACTCAATCTTTCCTCAGGATCATGTTTAACATTCTAAAACTGTACTAGTGAGCTCGCTAGTGCCCTGTAGTGTTGACTTTCAGCTTCATTTGCAATATCATCTCGACAGAATTTCAGGCACTAATGCGCCTGATTTAAAGTTTTTTTTGTTTATTCTTGCACTTTAAATTTGCGGATTTACTTACCGGGTGGGTAGCGCCTTGGGAGTCAGAGAAATCTGGTTCCTAGTGCGCTATCCATTCGGAAAAGCCGGCTAAACTGCCGTCATCCTATCTCAAAGGAAGGAGATGCTTCCATGAACTCTTTGTTAAGTTTGCTGTGGTGATCCTTTGGACCGTAGGAATCGTGCTTGGCGCGTTCCGAATTGCCCAAGGGGCATCGGAGCCCGAGGTCTACAAGGGGACTGAAGTAAGCGCCCAAGTTGACACCAGCCACTTTCTTCTCATCGGAGAGGAAAACGTTACCGTCCAGGCTGCGGCGGCGCAATTCTTTGTCCTGAACAAGGCGAGCGGTGAATCGATTGTTCCGCTACCGGCAACTCCACCACTCGGATGGACAGAGGACACCTACTACTTTGCGGCACCTGTTGAGGTTCCGGGCGGTAAGTGGAACGTAGCCATTGGCTTTCCGACAGTTCTAGTCACCAGCGATTCCCCCGTGGAAGTCCAGGTTATAAAGACCGATTCTGCTATTGAAGGCCAGAATGCGGGGATCTTTTTCGTGGGGATGATCGCCTGGATGGCCGTCCTGGGCCTGTTCCTGGTAGTTGGTTTTTTCGACTGGTAAAGCAAGGAGGAGTATCCGCAATTGAAGTTCAAGAACACCCTCGGCATAGAGACTGTTAGGCTAATATAGCTAATTTTTCTCTGTGCCGGGGGTTTTTCGTTTATGGGGTATAAAAGTTCTAAACCCGTACCATTGAACCCGCTAGTACCCTGTAGTGTTTG
>Ga0209341_10005295_pt1 | contig 11716 bp, 11 predicted proteins | sample RifCSP13_2_FD_184020 | JGI IMG/M metagenome (GOLD analysis project Ga0209341, IMG submission 184020) | Soil microbial communities from Rifle, Colorado - Rifle CSP2_sed 13_2 (SPAdes) (version 2) | ecosystem: Environmental > Terrestrial > Deep subsurface > Rock core/Sediment | place: Rifle...
AGACCGGATCGAGGTTCGCACCGCGCCAATCGACGCTGTGTTGCGGTCGATGCCGACCGAATCGATCGATGCCTTCTACCTGTCGGACATCTTCGAGCTGGCCGACCCGCCCGCCTTCGCCGCGACGCTGGGCGAGATCGCCCGTGTCGGGCGCCCGGGCGCCCGGCTGTGCTACTGGAACAACCTGGTCGATCGCAGCTGTCCTGCCGAGCTCGCCGATCGGCTGGCGCCCATGCCGGGCTTGGCATCTGACCTGGCGCTGCACGACCGCGCGTTCCTGTACTCGCGCTTGGTCGTCGAGACGGTCAGAGCGGCACAGGCAGGTCCCGTCGATGTGGCCTGAGGGCCAGCCGCCGGTCGGTATCGCCATCGCCGGCGTGGCCAGCGCCTACCTGGCGATCTTCGGACTGGCCGAGATCATCCGCCGCGTGGGTGTTCGTGGAACCGTCACACGCCGGGCGGCGCACCTGGCGTCGACCGCGCCCGCGCTGGCCGCTCCATGGCTGTTCGCGAGTGCTGAGCCGGTGCTCTTCCTTGGCCTGGGCTTTGCGCTGCTAATGGCGAGCAGCCGTCGGCTGGGGTTACTCGGCTCGATCCACGACATCCCGCGCCGATCACTCGGGGCAATCCTGTACCCGGTGGCCGTCGCCGCTGCATTCGTCGTCGCGGCCAGCCCGGCGCAATACCTCGTGGCCGTGCTCGCCCTGGGCGTGGGCGATGCGCTGGCCGCGGTCGTTGGCGACAGTCCCAGCCGGCATACCTTCTGGTCATGGGGCACGCCGCGCAGCATCGAGGGATCGATCGCAGCCGCCGTGGCCAGCGGTCTGTGCGCGGTGCTGGTGCTCGTCACCGTGGCCGACCTGGACATCCTGCCCGCGCTGGCCGGAGGGATCGCCGTCGGAGTCGCCGCAGCGCTTGCCGAGGCCGGCACCCCGCTCGGCATCGACAACCTGACCATGCCCGCCGCCGCTCTCACCGCTGTCGCCCTGCCGCTGCCATTCGACCTGCTGCTCATCGCTGCGCTTGGCGTCTGGGTGGCCGCTGGCCTGGGCAGGACCCGCTCACTGGCTCCGTCGCCCTCCGCGGCGACCGAGGACGCACCATGACCCCGCTCGCAGTATCGCAACTGGACGCGGCTGAGCTGATCGGCCGACCGTGGCCGTCAGTGGGCATCGCGCGCGCCTTCGTCGCGTCCGATTCACGTGCAGGTGTCGTCGCGGGCATCGACCCTCGCCAGCGGGCAAGCGGGCGCCAGGTGGGCACGATCGGCTTCGTCCGGGACTACCGCGACGACGCTGCGCTGTGGGCCGTGATCGGCTCGGCCGAGGCTTGGCTGATCGAGAGCGGAGCCGACGTGCTGCGCTGCCCGGTCAACGGCACGACCTGGCATGGCCACCGCGCCGTGGTTGACATGTATTGGCAGGAGGGTGGCGAGCCCAGCTTCCCGCTCGAGCCGGCCAACGACCGGCTATTACCCGAGGTGCTCGCCGACGCTGGCTGGCTGCCGGTGCATTGGGCCCTGTCGTATCGCGTCCCCATCGCCCCATGGCTGGCCGGTGCGGGCTATGCGGAGGCGCGGCTTGCCGCGAGCGGCTTCGCCCACCGACCACTCGACACTGCGCGGTTCGGCGAGGAGATCGCCGCCGTCCATGGCATTGCGACGGAGGCCTTTGCCCGCAACTGGGGTTTCAGCCCGATCTCGGTCGACGAGCTCGCGGCCATCTACGCCCCGCTGATTGGCGCCGCTGAGCCTAGCTCGGTGAGGATGCTCGAGGACCGATCCGGCCGCGCTGTCGGCTTCTTCTTCGGCTACGCCGAACCGGCGCCCAGCGGTGGCGGAAGCGACACGCGCTTCGTGGCCAAGACGCTCGCGGTCACGCCCGCGGTCGCGCGGGAGCACCCAGGTGTCGGCATCGGCCTCGCGATGGCAGTCCACCGGTGGGCTTTGACGAACGGTCACCGCGACGCGCTCTTCGCTATGGCCGGCGAGCAGTCCTTCTCACGGCGTCTCGGCGAACGGTGGGGCTCGCCGATACGCCGGTACGCGACCTTCGAAAAGGTCGTGGCACGCCCGTGACCCTTGCCCCGACGACAGCATTCGCCCTCGACGCCGTGGGCGTCGCGGACACTCCGCGCGGGGGCATCGCGTCACTGCTCGATGATGCCGCTCGACGCGCGCCGGATGGGCCCGCGGTCGTGGGGCCCAATGGCCAGGTCGTGTGCAGCATGGCCAGCCTGGCGCAACATGCCGCGCGACTCGCCGCCGGGCTGGCCGAGCACGGCCTGCAACCGGGCGACAAGGTGGGGATCCTCGTGCGTGACCCGAACCGGGCGCTGCCGATTGTCGCGGCGGTCATCTGGGCGGGCGGGGTGGCCGTGGCGCCGCCGCGCACAAGGGGCCTGCGCGCGGCGCTCAGGGCGCTGGCCGAGCTTGGCACCGAGCTGATTGTTGCCGACGGCCCGCTACTGGTCGCGGCACTCGCCCTGGGCACGCGGCCGCGCCACCTGTTGCGCGCCGGCGCCCTCCGGGAAGGCGCACCCGCCGCGCCCATCGCGCGCCAAGACAGCGACGCGGCGCTGGTTTCGTGGACGACCGGCACGACCGGGCGTCCCAAGCCGATCATCCGCAGTCACGCGGTGCTGGCTGCTCAGCACCGCGCCCTGGCCGCGCTTCGGGCCCTGCCGCCCGGGGCGATCGACCTGGTCGGCCTGCCCACCCTCGCGCTGCACGACCTGGCGATGGGCGTCGGGATCGTCTTTGCGCCAGCGCGGTCGAGCGGCGCCGAGCTGCGCCGGATCATCGAGCGTGCTCGGCCGAGCGCGGCAGCTGGCTTCCCGGCGCTTTTCGCGCGCTTGGTCAATGGCGCAGCGCCGGGCGAGCTCGATGGCCTGGCGTCGATCCACGTCGGTGGCGCTCCGGTGCAGCGCGAGCTGGTCGAGCGACTTCAGGCGATCGCGCCGCAAGCGCGCATCTCAGTCGTCTATGGCATGACCGAGGCAGAGCCGATCTCAGCCATAGGTGCGAGAGAGTTCGTCACCTTGATGCATGACCGAGTGCCCGGCGCGGGGATCCCTGTTGGACGCCCGTGGCCCGGCATCGAGGTCGATCTCGTGCCGCTTGCCGGCCGCGACGTGGGGCGCATCCGCCTGCGCGGCGCACGCGTCGCCGTGGACCCAGGCCCTGACGAAAGCGGCTGGCTGGACACGGGCGACGCCGGCCGCATCGACGGCGCAGGCCGGATCTGGCTGCTCGGCCGCGCGGCGAATGCAGCCGGCACGCTCTATCCCGCGGAGATCGAGGAGCCAGCCGCCGACCTGCCGGGTGTCGCCGCCGCCGCACTGGTGAGCATTGACCGCGACCGCTCGCCGGTGACGGTGCTTGCCGTCGAGCGGACCGCCGCCGTCCCGCCCCGCGAAGCCTTGGCAACCGTATGCCAGTTGGTACGCGAAGCGCACTGGGCGGTCGACGACGTGTTGCTCGTTCGGCGCATCCCACGCGACGCACGCAGCGGAAAGGTCGATTACACGCGCCTGGCTGGCGTCCTCCGGGGGTCCTAGGCGTCGGCGCCGTACTTGAACTTCATGTGGTTGCGCACCGACTTGTGGATGGCGCGCCAGCGCGCCCTGTGGCGGGCGCGGGCCTCAGGGTCGACCCGCGCCGCGAGAGCGGCCGATTCGCGGGCTAACTTCTGTTGGCTCTCCAGGCGCGACGGTGGCAGCTCGCCGGCGCCTATGGCCCCCTGCACCGCGCACCCCGGCTCGCTGCCGTGGGTGCAGTCGTTGAAACGACAGCTCTGCGCGAGCGCCGCGATGTCGGCGAAGGCGCCGGCCAGCCCGTCCTCGATGCCCCACATCCCGACCGAGCGCATGCCCGGCGAATCGATCAACAGGGCGCCGGTCGGCGTGACCAGCAGTTCGCGCATGGTGGTCGTGTGCCGGCCGCGCTGGTCGTCCTCGCGGACGTCGCGGGTCTGCTGGCGCTCGTATCCGAGCAGCGCGTTGACGATGGTCGACTTGCCCACGCCCGATGAGCCCAGCAGGGCGACGGTCTTGCCGCGCTCGAGCAGTGGCACCAGGAACTCGAGACCGCTGCCCTCCCGCGCGCTGAGGACGCGCACCGGCACGCCCGGGGCGACCACGCCAACGTCGGCAACGCGACCCGCGACGTCGTCGCACACGTCCGCCTTGTTGAGCACGATCACTGGCTCGGCGCCACTCGACCAGGTGAGCGCCAGGTAACGCTCGATGCGGCGCGGGTTGAAGTCGTGGTCGAGGCCGGTCACGAGCAGCACGAGGTCGACGTTTGCTGCCACAACCTGCGGGCTGGCAACGTCGCCGCGCGCCGGCCGTACGAAACGCGTCCTTCGCGGCACTACGGCATGGATCACGGCCGAGCGACCGCCGTCGACGAGCTCCAGCGCGACCCAGTCGCCGACGGCCGGGAAGTCTTCTGAGCCGGTCGCGTCGTAGCGGAAGCGGCCGGACACGCTGGCATCAACTTCGCCGTCAACCGTGGCGACGACTGAGCTGCCTCGATGCTCCGCCACCACTCGGCCGGCCGCGAGCGAGTCGGACGCGTGGGGCTGGAACAACGCGCTCTCGCGCGCCGTCCAGCCCCACATCGCGAGTCCGTCCATCACAGGTCGAGGGGCTTGCGCCAGGCCGTGGAGCGCTCCTCCACAGCGAAGCCGACCCGCTCGTACACGCCCAGCGCGCTGGTCGGGTTGTCGGCGTCGACGCCCAGGATGCCGGTGTCCATGCCGCGCTCCTTGATCACTTTCAGGGAGCGCGCCACGAGCGCTCCGGCCAGGCCGCGGCGACGCCACGGCCGGCGGGTGAAGACGCTGTGCAGCCAGCCGCGCTTGACGCCCAGCGCCGCGTTCTCGTCGTGCGAGATGGCGTTGATCGACGCGCCGGCAACCTCGTCGCCGTCGAACGCGACGACCCACAGCGTCGGGTCGAAGTCGGGCCGGTTGAGCCAGCGCTGGAGCGACTCTTCCGAGTCGTCGAAGCCACCCCAGTGATCCTGGAAGGCCTCGATATCGGCCCGCCACACCTGGTGCACGAGGTCGGCTGTGATCGGCCGGACCTCCAGCCCATCGGGCAGCGGCAGGTCGGGAATTGGCTCGTTCAACGGCCGCGTCATCTCGAAGAACCAGCGCACCGGCTCGAAGCCGTTCGCGTGGAGGAGCCCCTTGGCGCCCTCCATCCGGTCGGACGACCAGCTGCCGAACACGCGCGCGCGGTCGCTCTGGTGAAGAGTGGCCAGCTCGCGCGCGCGCCGCACGTTCTCACGGTGGAGCGCCGTGCCGATGCCGCGCCGCCGCCACTGCGGCAGAACGGCACCGTCGACGCGGTACTCACGCAGGTTGTCGAGCGTCGTGTCAACCCACGAGCGCTCGCCGTAGGCGACGGGCGCGCCGGCGATCTCGGCGATGGTCACGTCACGCGCCGGCTCGAACATGGTGCTCGGATGGGCGTACCGCGCGCCCATTTCGCCGACGCTTTCGCGGAAGGGCACGCCGTCGTGCTCCAGCTCGCGGTTGATGATGTCGACGATGACCGGCACGTCGTCCGCGCCGGCGTACGGGCGCAGCGTCAGGCCGGTGGGCGGTTTGGTCGGTATTTCGGTCCGCATCTGGCTATCCAACTCTCTTCAGTTTGCCCGTCCGCTTGGCATATCGCTCGGCCCAGCCGAACACGAACACGCCCAGCGGGATGAACACGACGGCCATCACGGCCAGCGGCAGCAGGTGGCCGCCCATGGCGGTCACGGGAGCCCCGTCGATCAGCGCCTGGCGGACGCCGTCGAGGATGTACGTCGCGGGTGAGAACGCAGCCACGACCTGCATCGGCGCGGGCAGGATGGTGACGCTGTAGTAGACGCCGCTGATCAGCAGCAGCAGCGACTGGATGACGAACACCATCTGGTCGCCCCGCTCGACCCAGATGAGCGGCAGCGTCGCCGCCATCATGCCGATGCCGATGATCGACAGCGAGCCGACGAGCATGAGCACGAGCGCCGACACGAAGTCGGCGTGCGACAGGTCGATGCCGAAGAACAGCACCAGCACGGTCAGCACGACCGTCGTGTGGATGAATCCCCACATGATCGCGAACACGGTCGAGCCGAGCAGCTGCGACACGCGCCGCACCGGGGCCATCATGGTGTATTCGAGCGTGCCCTCCCAGCGTTCCCAGCTGATCTGCTCGGCGATGATCGAGAAGACCACGGACAGGTAGTTCCAGAAGGTCGCGCCGATCATCAGCGACAGGATCAAGCGGGCCGAGTTCTGGTCGCGGCCGATCAGGGTGACCGCCAGCGCGCCGGCGACCGAGTAGACCATGAAGGCCACTTCCCAGCCCCAGTACCGCTTGGTCAGGTTGAAGTTGCGCTCGACGAAGGCGAATGAGGCGCGGAACTCGCGCGTCAGGACGGTCATCGGATCGATCTCCAGGGTGTGGGGGTGGGCTCGCTCCTAGTTGGAGCGAGCCCCTTGACGGACTCGGTCGGCGGCCAGACGGCTGCCGATCCGGATCATCAATCGGCCAACGGCGCGACGGACGCGTCGCTCCTGCCGGCCGGCGGCGACGAGTCGCTGCCGTCGGGCTGCCTCGCGCTGCTCGCGCTGGCGCTGGCGCTGGCGATCGATCTCAATGTGGTAGTCATGGATCAACATCTGGAGTTCACCTCCTTTCTGTGACAAGTGATGCGGGGTCAGGCGCGGTTCGCGCCAGAGCCCGCAGAGCGCGTAAGAGCGGCCCGAAGGCCGACTGCGCAGGCAAAGCAAGTTCTTGTTCCTTACTCTTCGTCGCCGCTCTGCTCGACGTCGTCGTCGAGCGAGCGACCGGTATGGGTCATGAACACGTCGTGCAGCGTCTGTGGGCGCGGCGCCCCATCGGGACCGACCTGCGGACCGACGCCTGCCTTGAGCTCGCCGACGGTGCCCTCGGCGACCAGGCGGCCGTCGTTGAGCAAACCGATGCGCGAGCACAGCCGCTCTGCCTCTTCGAGGTCGTGCGTGGTCAGGACGATGGTTGCGTCGTGCTGGTCACGGATCTCCTCGATGAACGCCTGGACCTCGAGCTTGGAGCGCGGATCCAGACCGGTCGTCGGCTCGTCGAGCAGCAGGAGCACCGGGCTGGTCAGGAAGGCACGCGCGATCGCGACCTTCTGCTGCATGCCCCGGCTCATCTGCTCGAGCGGCCGTCCCAGGCGCGACTCGGCGATGCCGAGCCTGCCTGCGATGCGCACGATCTCGCGCCGCGCGAAGGCCGCGTCGACGCCGTACAGCCGCGCGGCGTAGATCAGGTTCTCCGCAGGCGACAGCTTCTTGAAGAAGGCTGCGTCGACGCTGACCCGATTGATCAGCCGCTTGACTGCCATCTCGTCGCGGACGATGTCGTGGCCGAAGACCGCGACTCGCCCGTGCTCGACCGTGAGCAGCGTGCTGACCAACCTGATGAAGGTCGACTTGCCGCTGCCGTTGGCGCCGAGAACGCCGTAGATCTCGCCGCGCTCGATGCGCAGCGAGACGTCGTTGACCGCGACGACGGTCTTGCGCTTCTTGCGGCCGCCGACCTCGAAGCGCTTTGACAGGTGCTCTATCTCGAGCGCTGCCACCGGCGCCTCCGCGGTCATCGTCAGCAGCTCAGGCTGCGGCCCGATGGCCGGTTGGCTCTTGATCGGCGGTGCCAGGGTGATCGCCATGGCCTTGCTCCCGTGGTCGTGACTACCAAGGACAAGGGCCCCTGAAGTGGTGGCGCGGGAGAGGCGGCTCTGGCGATGCCTGGTGCTGGCAGGGCATCAAAAAAGCCGGGGGCCCGACCTGGCCCTCCGGCTCCTGCCTGCTGCGGTTGAACCGCGTTCGTCAGGTCAAGAAGGGCACAGATCTCCCGCGCGCCGCGGCGCCGAAAGGCGCGACGGTCCGCAGCTCGAGGGCTGCGGCGGTTAGGGGGTTCATGCGAAACATCTGCGTCTTACAACTCCGTTGTGTGGTTCGCGGGTGAGCGCGATGCCGGAGCATACGGGTGCTACACGGGCATGTCAAATCCGTTTATGGTTCCGGGCCGGTTGGTGAGTCGGCTACGGAGTTGCCACCTGGAGGGGCTGGTTCGAGGAGTTGTTGGTCTCGTCGGACTCAGGGATCTCCGACTCGACATCGAGCTCCAGGTCCGTCCGGTAGCCGCCGGGCGAGGCATTGGTGGTCCGTGTGCAGTCGAGCCGGATGGAACCTCCGGCACCGAGCATCTCGACATCCCAGTTGCAGTCGGGCAACTCCAGGGCAGCGTGGAAGTGGAGGCGCACGGTGAAGATGCCGGCATCAGCGTCGCCGCGGTTGGAGATGATCAGCGCGACTGCGAAGGGTTGGCCCGTGATCGCGGGATCGGGAATGAAGGTGACGTCGGTGATCACCAGGTCGGTCTGCGCACCAGGGACCTCGCCATCGCCATCCCCGGGCCCGTCTTCGGGGCTTACGGCCGCCACCTCGAATGTGGTTGCCGCGAAGTTGTTGTCCTCGTCGCTCTCTTCGATGTCGTTCTCCACGTCGACGGTGAACTCGGTCGGTGACGTGCCCGGATTCGAGTTGGTCACCGAGTTGCAGAAGGCAGCGCCGTTCTCTCCGGGCGCCAGCCCGGGAAAATCAACGTTGCAGTCCGGGGTCCCCGTTGCAGCGTGATAGTGCAGTCGGACGGTGAAAGCGCCGGCGGGTGCTTCGCCCGCGTTGGTGAGCTGCATGAAGACCTGGAATGGCTGGCCCTGAACAACGGGATCGGGCGTCCAGACGACCCCGACAGCGACCAGATCGGGCAGTGCCTCGGGCCCGGGCGTCACCTCGGGCTCGGGCGTCACCTCGGGCACGTCCTCGATGGGCGCTTGCTCGAGATCCTGCCCGAGCTCGCCCGGGGTGGGCGGCTCCTGGTCCACGGCAGGCGGCGCCTCCGGTACTCCGGCCGGCAGGGAGCCGGCGTATTGCGCAACCAGGACGTTATCGACGATCACCCGCGATCCGTCGAGCGCGGAGACGCCGATGGTCCCGCGGAGAACGGGTGCGAGATCGTTGTGGTCGATCCACAGTGCGCGATCCACGTACACCTGTAGGTGCCCCGCCTGCGCTGCCATGGAGATGGAGTGCCCTGTGCCCATGGTGACGGGACCGGTCTGCGCCAGCGTCGTGAACTGGCCCGCCGGCTGTTCCTTGATCAGGTACAGACCGTCCTGATCGATGCGCAGCACATAACGTCCCTCGCTGGTCATGTTCATGGTCAGGAATGCAACGCCGCTGTCCAGCCGCACGCCGGCATGGAACAGGTAGTCCGTCCACGACACTCCGCCGGAGACCCACGCCCAGCCCTCTCCGCTCGTCCCGAAGTAGTAGCGGTCGCCGTCCTGCTCGACGAACCAGCCCCCGCTGGTCTGCCACTCCTGCGCCTGCCCGTCCTGGAAGTCGTCGCGGAAGAGGATGCTGCCGCTGCTCACCGGCAGACTGAGGTCGGATACGCCGTTTGCCGGGGCGGCCTCGCTGGGAGCCGGCGTGGGCGAGCTGGGAGCCGGCGTGGGCGATTGGACAAGCCTGCCGCAGGCAAGGCTGGTCAGGACGATCGCCATGACGGCGATGGTGAGCGCCCGCGATGGGGTGCTGGTAATACCACTCATGGCGCTCCACTCCCATGCTGGTCAGCCGATGAGACGCGACCTGCACCGCCCCTCGTAGTGCAAGGCGCCGATCGCGCCTGGCCCACTCGCCGCTCTCCCCTCGCCGAGAGGGCTCTGACTAGCTCACAGAGTGGGGCGTCGGCAGGCCTTCCGAACCTGCCAATTGGACCGATTCTCGATTCGCCGCATTGTCCGCAGCCAACCTGCGGTCAGGCCCGCGTGACGGCCTCGAGCAGGTGGCGCGACGAGTGGGCGATCTCCTCTACGGCGCGCTCGAAGGCCTCCTCGTTGCGCTTCGACGGCACGCGGTAGCCGCTGATCTTGCGCACGAACTGGAGCGCGGCGGCGCGGATCTCGTCGTCGGCGGCGAGTTGGTCATGGTCCCGAAGGCGAACGATGCTGCGACACATGCGCGTCACGATAAGCGCTGGAAGGAGATGAGGCGACGAACGAGGTCGCGCAGCGCGGCCGGCAGCGCGGCGTTGTCCGCGAGCAGCTCGAGGTAGTCCGCAATCGTCGCCTGATCGGCATTGCTCAAGCCGCCTACCTGCCAGGGGTTGATGCCGACTTGAGCGCGACGTCCGAGCTGGGCGCGCGCGGCTGCCTCCGCGTCCACCTCTGCCTCGAGCCGCTCGAAGAACATCTCGACGCGCGGCAGGCCGGCGAGCGCGGCACGGTGGGCCATCACCTGGGCAGATAGTCGGAGCGCCGCCAAGTCGTCGGCCGGCAGCCCGTCCAAACCCAGGGCGAGGTCCGCTCCCATCGACCCACTGTATCCTTCGAGCGCGTTGTCTCCCTCCTCAGCCGTCGACGGCTGGCGTCGCTTCGGCGACCCGCGTTTTCGGACCTACCACTACCTCGCCCTGGCGCAGGGCGTCGTCGGCGTGCTCGCCGGGTTCGATGTCGTCATCCCCTGGGCACTGGCCATGGGCTGCCCGCCGTTTGCCGCGGTGCTGCTGGGCGTCCTGCCGCTTGCCGGCGGCATGGCTCAGCTGGTCGTGCCGCGCCTGCTCGATCGGACCGGCGGCAACCTGCGCGGGCTGACCATCCTCATCGCGGCGGTGGGCGAGCCACGCGGCCTGTACCTGGCGGCGCTGGCGGCGCTCTACGCGGCCGGATGGGTGAGCGGCCCGGTCGCCCTGGTAATTCTCGCCGTGCTGATCGGCGTGACCAGCCTGCTCAGCTCGATCACCAACGCCAACCTGCTGTCGTGGCACTCTGCCGTGCTGCCAGATCAGGACCGGCGCCTGGTCGTGCCCCGGCTGATGGCCGTTTCGCTGGCCATCGGGGCGCTGCTGCTGCTGCCCGTGGCGGCGCTGCTCGATTCGCTCGTCCACGTCGTCGGCACCTACGCCTACGCGCTGCCGTTCATTGTGTCGGGCGCTCTTGGCCTGGCAGAGATCTACGTCCTGCTCAGGCTGCGCCACCCCGGCGTGGTCATCGTTCCGCCGCGTGACTTGACGGCCGAAGTGGAGCCCGCGCCGGAGCTGGACCGGTTCCTGCGCTCGACCGCGATCAACGCCCTGGGCATGGGCATCACCCCGGCGCTGTCGGTGCTGATCATCTCCGTGCTGGGCATGAGCGCCGGTTTCTCGATGATGGTCGGAGCGGTGGGCACGCTGACCATGGTTGTCGCGGCCGCGATCTACGGGGATCGCCTCGCGCGCGGCTCGTCGTCGCGCATGCTGCGCCGCTCGTTCGCGATTCGCGCCGCGGCCATGACGGCGCCGCTGCTCGTGCTGCCACTTCCCGTCCTGGCGCCTGTCTTCGTCATGGCCACCTCGATGCTCGGCGCGATCGGCTTCGCCGGCGGCCAGCTCGCCGGCAACGAGCGCCTCTTCCGGCTGTCGAGCGGGCCGGCGGTGGTCGGCCATTACGCGCGCTACCTGGCGCGCACGTCGGGCGCGATGACCTTCGGTCAGCTGGTGGGAGCGGGTGTGATCGCCGTCGCAGGCCCGGTGCTGCCGGCCTTCGCTGGCCTGTACGCGGCCTCGGCGCTGATCCGGGTCGTCGCCTACCGCGCCGGCGCTGAGTCCCGGCCAACGGCGGACGGACCGC
>Ga0209341_10005298_pt1 | contig 11715 bp, 9 predicted proteins | sample RifCSP13_2_FD_184020 | JGI IMG/M metagenome (GOLD analysis project Ga0209341, IMG submission 184020) | Soil microbial communities from Rifle, Colorado - Rifle CSP2_sed 13_2 (SPAdes) (version 2) | ecosystem: Environmental > Terrestrial > Deep subsurface > Rock core/Sediment | place: Rifle...
ACAGGCCGACGAGGTTGATGCCCGCTGCCCCACGCTCCTTCGCCAGGGCGACCAGCTCGGGATCCGTCGCCGCCTGCACGACGACGTCGGACAGGAGCGGGTTGTGGCCATGGAGGGCGACGTTGACATGGTCGACCTTGAGCGTCCCGAGGTTGACCGTGGACAGCTTCGGCGACGGGGTGCCGAACATGACGTCCGACAGCTCGGTCGCGATCATCGAGCCACCCCAGCCGTCGGCCAGGCTGGTCCGCAGGCCGTGGAGCAGGACGTTCGCGTAGTCGCTGTCCACGCCCATGTGGGTCCGGTGGAGCATCTCGACCGGCTCACGGTCGATCCCGCGCGGGGTCAGGGCCAGCCGCTCCCAGAGGGCCCGGCGGGGAGCGGGGGCGCGCGCGACGAAGCCGAGCTCGCTCTTGGCGGACCCGTAGTCCTCGAACATCGCCTCGGCGAGCTCGCGGGCAACTGCTTCGACCGGTCGGTCGCCGACCTCGATGCCCCACTCCTCGGCCAGCCGCCGCAGCTTGGCCTCGTCGGCGATCTGGTAGCCGGTCGTCTCACCCTTCGCGGTCGCCAGGAAGACCTCGAGGATGTCGCGGCCGTGGTCCGAGTGGGACGCGGATCCGGCGGCGATCGCTCGACCGAGATTGCGGGCGACGATCAGGTCGGCGTTGGCGCCGCAGACGCCCTTCTGTGGTCCCTGACCGAAGGGATCGATCCGGCACGGGCCCATCGAGCAGTTCCGGCAGGACACACCGAGTGCGCAATATCCGCACTGTGGCTCCTGGGCGGCGAGTCGATCCCAGACCGTCTCGATGCCCGCGTCGCGGGCGAGCCCCAGCATCTGCTGGGCATCCTCCGGCATCGTCAGTCGCGCGATGTCATCCCTCGAATGGCCGTTGTGCTCGAACGTGGTCATCGCGCACCTCCTGATAGACCGGCGGCCCCGGTCGCTTCACCGACCGCCCGCCATGCCCCCACCGTCTCCGGAGCGACCGGAGTCGGCGGCTCGATCGTCGTCGCGGCGAGGACCGCCGCGGTCACGCGCCGCCGACCGGCGACCGCGACGTCATTGGGATCGGCGAAGGTGAGCGCCCCGGTCTTGCATGCCTCGACGCAGGCCGGCACCTGACCTGCCCGCAGCCGATCGATGCAGGCGTCGCACTTGATCGCCACCGTCCGGCCGGCGGGCCCATCGCCCATGGCGTGGTAGCCGATGACGTCGAACGGGCAGACCATCGCGCACATCGCGCAGGCGATGCAGCGCGACAGGTCGATCAGGACGGCATCGTGATCGCGGTCGCGATGGATCGCTCCCGTGGGGCAGACAAGCTGACACGGCGCCGGATCGCAGTGACGGCACTTGTTCGGGAACGACGTTCCGGCCCGCGGGCCGGCCTCGACATGGACCCGCCGCCGGGGCGGCGGCTGCTCGACGAGGGCAAGGAGCACGTCGTGTGTCGTCGAGTGTTCGACTGCGCAGGCGAACTCGCACTGGAAACACCCGATGCACCGTTCGGGGTCGACGACGACCGTCTTCATCGCGTCACCACCTCGCTGGCCGGCATCCGGGGACGCGAGGTACCGCGTGGCATGAGAGCGCTGCCCGCTCCCACGATCGCCGCAGCGTGGACCACGCCGGCGACCGGTCGCCAGAGCCGAACTTACCGAGGTTGGAGGGCCAGGAGGCACCGACATCCGACGTCGACGCGGACCACGCGCTCGGGTGCGTCGAGGCGGCGCAGCAGGGTGGTGGCGGCGTCCGGCCGGATGTCGCCGATCGTGACCTCGTGATCGGTGCGCTCGATGAGGTCGGCGACGGCGACCGAGCCCATCTCGCCCGATCCCCCGAGGACGAGGATCCTGCTCAAGGATCGAGTCCGGGGTCCTGGAAGACGGGCTCGCCGTCCACCATCGTCAGCACGACCTTGGCGTCTCCGATCGGACCTGCGTCCGGAGCGAACAGGTCTCGGTCGAGGACGATGAGGTCGGCCGCCTTGCCGACCTCGAGGGACCCCGTCACCTCGTCAAGGTGGTTCACGTAGGCCGATCCGATCGTGAACGCCTCGAGAGCGGTGGGCAGATCGAGTCGCTCCTCCGGAAGGAACGGCTGCGCGTCGCGGCTGGCCGAAGCCACGCGGTGTACCGCGACCTCGATCTCGAGGAGCGGATTGGCGCTGCTGACGCTCCAGTCACTCCCCATGCACTGGGCCGCCCCTGCTCGTCGCAGGGAACCGAAGGGGTACTGCCAGCGCGATCGCTCCGACCCCAGGTACGGGATCGTCAGCTCGTCCATCTGGGCACCGTGGAAGGCCCAGATCGGCTGGGCATTGGCGACGACGCCAAGGGCCCGAAAGCGTGGGAGGTCGTCGGGATGGACCACCTGAAGGTGGGCGATGTGGTGGCGCCCGTCAGTGCGTCCATTCGCCTGGCATGCGGCCTCGACCGCATCCAGGGCCTCTCTGACCGCACGTTCACCGATGGCGTGGAAGTGAACCTGGAAGCCGGCGGCGTCGAGCCGCGCGACATGACCCTTCAGCGCCTCGGGGTCGATGAAACTGATCCCCCGGTTCGTCGTGGGCTCGCCGTGGCGGTCGAGATATGGCTCGAGGACGGCGCCGGTGAAGTTCTCGAGAACCCCGTCCTGCATGATCTTCACGCTCGTCGCTCGAAGCCGGCCGACCTGGCCTCGATCGCGACGGTCGAGCAGTTCGTCGAGTTGCTCGATGCCGCGATCGCGGTCCCACCAGAGCGCCGCGACGACGCGCGCCGTCAGTTCGCCGCGACTCGCGAGGGCCCGATAGGCCTCCAGGACATCCGGAGTGACCCAGGCGTCCTGCCACGCCGTGATCCCGAACGAGTGGAGGTAGGCCTGGGCATGCGTGAGGGCGCGTTCGAGATCCGCCGCCGTATCGGGCGGGAGCAGCCGCTCGACGTGCCGCATCGCCCCCTCATGAAGGGTGCCCGACGGTCTTCCGGCGGAGTCGCGCTCGATCCGTCCGTCCGGCGGGTCGGGCGTCTCGATGCCGACGCCAGCAAGCTCCAGCGCCCGTGTATTCACCCAGGCGCCATGAACGTCGCGGTTTCGCAGGTAGACCGGACGGTCGGGCACCACCCGATCGAGGTCCTCGCGCCGTGGCGCACCGCCCGGGAAGTCGGCCATGTGCCAGCCACCCCCGCGAATCCAGGCTTCGTCGGGATGGTTCCTGGCGTAGTCGCGAACGATCCCGAGATACGTGTCGAGACCCCGCCGTCCGTGGAGATCACATCGCAGGCGAGCCAGCCCGCCGATCGGCGGATGTACGTGTGCGTCCTGGAAGCCGGGCAGCACCATCCGGCCGGCGAGCTCGACGACGCGCGTGCGAGAACCGGCAAGAGGCCGAACCACGCTCGCTGGTCCCACGGCGACGATCCGTCCCTGGCGGACCGCGATCGCCTCGGCGACCCGGCGGGCAGCATCGTGGGTCTGGACCCGGCCGCCGGTCAGGATGAAGTCGGCTGGGCCAGTCACGTCGCCGATGGCCGGACCCCGCCTTCCTGGGGCTGCGACCAGGCCCAGAACGTCCGCTCGATATCCCCCAGCTCGGCGGGAGTGCCCTCGACGCGATTGGTCCCGAGGTCGATCACATAGACGTAGTCTGCGATTCGTAGCGCGCGCGGAATGTCCTGGTCCACGAGGACGATCCCGACGCCGGCTCGCCGGAGCCCATCGAGCGTCGCGTAGACCTCATCCGCGATGAGCGGCGCGAGTCCTGCGGACGGCTCGTCCACGAGGAGGAAGCCGGGTTCGGCCATGAGCGCACGAGCCAGTTCCACCATGCGCCGCTGGCCTCCGGAGAGCTCGCCGGCCTGACTCGCGCGGCGAGTACCGAGGATCGGAAACCGCTCGTAGCTCTCGTGGAGACGCTGGCGTGTCCGCAGCGGGTCGCGACGAAACGTCCAGGCCCCGATCAGGATGTTCTCCTCGACGCTCATCTCGGCGAAGACCCCGGGCTGCTGGGGTATGTACGCGACGCCGCGTTCGATCATTCGATAGGGAGGGGTTCCGGTGATCTCGCGATCGCCCAGCAGGACCCGGCCGGCCGTTGGGGCGAGAAAACCGAAGACCGCTTTCAGGAGGGTCGACTTGCCAACGCCGTTCGCGCCAAGGATGGCGGTCACCGCAGCGGGTTGAGCCCGCAGACTCACGCCTTTGAGGACGTCCAGATCGCGGTAGTAGCCCGCCCGCAGGTCGACGACTTCAAGCATTGGACTGACCCGTTGCAGTGGAGTTGGTGCCTGACGGAGCCCAGGTCGCTGGTTTGTCGGGCTGACCCAGGTACGCCGCGATCACCCGAGGGTCCCCTCGAACCGTCGCCGGATCGCCGTCGGCGATGACCACGCCGCCGTCGAGGACAACGAGGCGCTCGCACAGTTCAAAGACGGCGCCGAGATCGTGCTCGATGAGGACGACCGCCCGTCCCTCTGCGCGAATCCGCCTGATCAGATCGCCGATCGACCGGCGAAGAACGGGGTGAACACCCGCGAATGGCTCATCGAGGAACAGGATGTCGCTGTCGAGCATGACGAGGCGGGCCAACTCGAGAAGCTTCTGCTGTCCACCGGACAGGGACCGAGCGTAGTCACGCGCCAAGCGCTGAAGGCCAACCACCTCCAGCGCCGCAAGTGCTCGGTCCTCGGCCTCACCACGCGTCCGCGTGGCGTTGATCGCCAGCTCCGGGACGAGCAGGTTTTCGAGGACGGTCAGGCGCCGGAAGGACCGCGTGATCTGGAAGGTCCGGCCCACGCCCCGCCGCACCATCTCGTAGGGCGGCAGCCCATCGACCCGTTCGCCCTTCAGGATGACCGCGCCGCCCGTCGGGCGATACTGGCCACTGAGGACGTTGACGAGGGTCGTCTTGCCGGCGCCATTCGGACCGATCAGCCCGCAGATCTGCGGTCGGTCCAGCGCGAAGGTCGCGCCGTCAAGTGCGGCCAGCCCGCCGAACCGCATGACGATCCCCTCAACGCTCAGCGAAATCTCCCGGGCTGGACCTTCCACCGCCGGATCGGGGGCGGCCGGGGACGTGGATGTGGCCGCGATGCCGTCTGCCGGTCGGTCGCCGGTGCCCGAGGGGGCCATGGGGGCCTTCGGCGACTTCGATGTCCCGAGCAGTCGGCGGACGCGAGCGGCGATCCACGCGCCAAGCGGGGCGATGAGGCCGTTGGGCGCGAGGCGCAAGGTCAGCACGAGCAGGGCACCGAAGATCGCATAGCGCCAGACCCCAGGCTCGATATACAGCGGACCGATCTCGATGACCCGGAGGGCGTCGAGCAGCCAGACGAGGATCACCGCTGCAATCGCTCCCGCCAGCGGGCTCTCCATGCCGCCGACGACGGCATATACCACGATGAGACCCATGCCCAGGAGGTCGAGGATCTGCGGCGTCAAGCGGGGAGTCGTGTGGTAGTAGACGGAGGCGGAGAATCCGAGCAGGAGCGAGACGAGGCTGAACACCAGGACCTTGAGTCGCGTCGTGTCCACGGCCATCGCGGCGGCGGCGTCGGCATCCTCGCGCATGGCGCGCAGGAAGAGCCCGAAGCGCGATCCCATGACCCGATAGATCACCACGAGCACGAGGAGGAGGGCGCCGACCATCACCTCGTAGTGGAACGCGCGATCGCCGGGCAGCTGCCCGACCGCGAGCGAGAGATTACCGCCGGTGATATCCACCTCGGTGGCAATGACGATCCGCGCGATCTCGCTGAAGGCCAGCGTGAAAAGGGCGAGGTAGGAGCCGCGCAGTCGGAGCAGGATCAGGCCGAGCGTCGCGCCAAGTCCGAGCCCCGCGAGGGTTCCGACAACCGTGGCAACCCAGGCGTCCCCGAAGGGCGTGCCAGCGAGCTCGCGGCCCCAGATGACGCCGGCATAGGCGGCGACCCCGGCGATCGCCACGTGCCCGAACGAGAACTGTCCAGCCACCCCGGCCAGGAGCGACCAGGTCGCGGCCAGACAGGCCGCATAGAGCGCCTGGCGGGCGATGTCGACCTGGTAGCCGGATGGGGCCACTGCGGGCACGAGAGCGAGTCCAACGAGGGCTGCCAGAACAAGGATGGCCGGCATCACCCGTCCCAGGTTCACTGATCGGCCGGCCCACGCTCTGGTCACCCTTCACGCCTGCCGAAGAAGCCTTGCGGGCGCAGGAGCAGGACGGCCAGGAAGACGAGGAGCCCGGAGGCGACCTGGTAGGTTGCCCCCTTGGTCGGGTCCGGGTAGCAGGCCGCCGTCAGGGCCTCGGTCACGCCCAGAAAGAGCGCCCCGACGAGCGCTCCGGGGACCGATCCCAGCCCACCGAGAACGACGATCACATATGAGCGGATCGCGGTCTGCGCCGCCATGTCCGGCACCTGGAAGTTGAACGCAGGGACGAGCGCTGCTCCAGCGATTCCGGCGAGCATGCAACCGAGACCAAAGGCGAGGACGAAGGCTCGCCCCGAATCGATCCCCACCGCCGCCGCTGCCTGGCGATCCATCGACACCGCCCGGAAGCTTCGACCGAGCCAGGTTCGGTAGAGGAGCCAGACGAGGCCAAGGAATACGAGCAGGCCAACGCCGCCCGCGATGAGCACGTCCATCCGCAGACGGATGGCGCCGATTTCGATGACCGAGGCATCGAGCCCGAAGATTGGCCGGTCCGTGTATCTCGGCGCGCGCACCCCCACCGGCGAGCCGAGGACCCCGACCAGGGCGTACGTCATGAACACACCCAGACCAAACGTCATCAGGATCGCGAACTCGTCGGGCCGTTCGGCGCGGCCAGACTGGATCGGTCGCAGCAGGGTTGCAGCGACGAGCATCCCGAGCAGGAGCGTGCCGATCGCAACGATCGGAATCACCGCAATCGGGTTGAGATCCACCTGCTGGAGGATGAGGAAGGCGGTCACGCCGCCGAACATGACGAACTGGCCGTGGCTGAAGCTGATGATCCGCTGGACCGAGTAGATGAGCGTGAGCCCGGCGGCCATCGTGGCGTACACCAGGCCCACGGTCAGGCCGTTCTGGACCTGGTTCGCAAGGTAGGGCCCGTTGGTCACGCAGGTGCTCGACGGGTTCATCAGCGCAAACAGGGCCAGCAGCTCAGCGAGCAGCAAGATCCCCGGAATGACGACATGGAGGCCGCGCAGGAGGCGCGGCGTGGATCGGTAGAGCAAGACGAGCCCCACCGGCCCCAGGACGGCTCCCCAGATGCCGCCCGCCACGCCGGCCAGCCGTGGATCTGCCCGGCGCGTCCGGTATCGCCGGGGAAGGAGGATGGCGCCCACCGTCGACCAAGCCGGTCCTGCGAGCGCCATCCACAGGAGGAACTCCATACCAGGAACCCAGGAGCGAGCCGGCCGTTAGCGCGGAACCTGGACCCAGGCCTGCCCGGACACGGTCTGCCGGCTCGCGGGCCAGATCGTGGTGGCTTCGGCGAGCGTCTGTCCCTTCTTCGTGTACTCGAGCAGCTGGATGGGCGGCTCGGGCCACTGGTGCCACAGCCATGCTGGCTTGCCGGCCGGCACGGGGTTCGTCGAGTTGTACGTGAACGTGTACTGGCCCTGGGCGCCCACCATTGACGTCGCCTCGAGGGCCGTGACGATCCCCTGGTGATCGGTCGAACCGGCGCGCGCGATGGCATCGGCGACGAGCAGGACGGAGTCGTACGCCTCGAACGCGTAGTTGCGGGCGCCGTGACCCAGGGCCAGGTTGGTGCGCTCGTCGAGCGACTTGGCCAGCTCATTGAACTGCGAGCTCGTGAGACCGACCTGCTGGAAGGCACAGCCGGCGCCGCCCGGAACCGCTCGCCAGTAGCCGGCGAAGTCCGTGGCAGCCGGACCCCCGATGCAGGCGGCCGTGTCGACCAGTCCCGCATCGATCGCGTTCTGCTGCAACGCCCAACCGTCCGCGATGCTCGCGGAGTCAAAGAAAACCGCGTCGGCGTCGGGGTTCTCGGCCTTGGCCCTCGCCACGATCGCGCTGTAGTCGGGTTGCCCGGTGTCGATCGCGATCTGGACGAGCTGGATGCTGGTCCCGCCCAGGGCGGCCTGCATCGCCGCTTTCTCGCCGAGCCCGTAGTCGCTGTTGTCGACGAACTGGATGAGATTCTTGGCCTTGAGGCCGTTGATCAGCCAATCCGCGATGAAGCTCGAGTAGTAGGTCGAGGTCGGGGCGATACGGAAGATCGTCGGCGGGTTCGCCGGCAGGTTCGGATCCGCCGGATCGCCGGCGGTGATCTTGTCGTTGTACGTCTCTGAGAACACGACGGGCATCCCAGCCTTGCTGTAGGCGGGGATCTGGGCCAGACCGCAGCCGGAGTGGGCTTCACCGACGACGGCGGCCACGTTCTCATCGACAAGCTTCTGCGCAATGGCCGCACACACGTCGGGTTGGTTCTGCGTGTCGTTGAACGCCAACCGGAGCTGACGGCCCAGGACACCGCCCTTGGCGTTGAGGTCGGCGATGGCCTGTTCCATCGCCCACTTCATCTCGGTTCCAATCGCCACGTCACCCGGCTGCGAGAGCGGACCGACGCCCCCGATGACGATCTCGCCGGCAGGCGTCGCCGTCGCAATGGACGTAGCCGCCGGAGTGACCGCGGCCGACGTCGTCGACGCGGTGGGTGACGCTCCCCCGCCGCAGGCAGCAACGAGCAGGACGGTCATCACCCCGATGGCCAGCCCTCGAGGCAGCCCAGTTGATTCGCCTGAGACCCTGAATCCCACGTCCGGGCTCGTACGCATCTGTCAATCCTCCATGACCCGGCCAGTCCGACCGGCGACATTCCTTGCGGGGACGCGCCACATCGACGTGTGTTCCGAGCCATCTATACACTCCAGCGTGAAAATGTCAATATGTTGAAGGTGCATCAGTGATACTTCGTCACTATGCTGATGGGGAAGTCGCCGCTCATCGAGCGCGGCGGCGGACGTTTGGAACTTGGGAGTGCCACGTGAGCCGTCAGATCAGGGCCAATGAGGCAACGACGCCGCAGAGTCGAGCTGTCGGGGAGAAGATCACCCTCCAGAGGTCCACGCACGGACTGACCATCGAGCAACTCTCTCGGCTCTCATCGATCTCGACCGGACTCCTCAGCCAACTGGAGCGTGGCATTGGCAACCCCTCGTTGAGCACGCTGACGCGCCTGGCACGGGCGCTCGACATCCCGATCGGTGCGTTCTTCGTGGGCTCGACCGGCGAGGCGGACATCGTGGTCCACCCGCACACCCGCAAGCGCCTCGTCCTCGCTGAGACGAACCTTACGTATGAGCTGCTTGTCCCTGACCTGCGAGGGACCCTGTCCATGCTCCACATCGAGCTTCCGCCACGGTTCACGAATGAGCACGACCCCTTCCGTCATCCGGGCGAGGAATGCATGCTCGTGATCAAAGGCCCGATCGAGACCCACGCCGAGGAGCGAACCTTCCTCCTCAGCGAGGGCGATTCCATCCGTTTCCAGTCGAGCGTCCCGCACTGGTACCGAACGTACGAACAGGGAGCGGTCGTGATCACGGCGATGACGCCACCCTCCCTGTGAGTTTGCGGCACGTGCCCTTCATCAGCGGGAGGCGTCCGTTGTCCATCGGTCAGGAGCGAAGCCGCCTTCTATCAGACGCTGCGGCTCTGATCCGTATCCGGAGCGCCAATCCTCCGGGTCTCGAGAGACCGGTCGCCGAGTGGCTGGCAACGCGCCTCCACCGCGTCGCGAGCGTTGTGTCTGTGGAGGCCCTGACCGAGGACCGCGCCAATGTCGTGGCGACGTTCGATTTCGGGCCAGGCCCGACGTTTCTCTTCTGCAGCCACTTGGACGTGGTTCCGGTTCAAGACGAGGGGCAATGGGATCCGGTCATCCGCGACGGCCGATTGATCGGGCGAGGTGCCTGCGACGCCAAGGGAGCGATCGCTGCCATGATCGCGGCGTGCGAACGTCTCGTGGCACGCCGGGGAGACCTGGGAGGGACGCTGCTCCTCGCATTCGTCGCCGATGAAGAATCGAATGCCGAGGGCGTGCGGGCCCTCGTATCCCGAGGCCTCCAGGCCGATGCTGCCATCATCGGAGAGCCCACCAGCAACATCGCGGTCCTGAGCTCGCGCGGGTCGGTTCGCCTCGGTGCTCATTTCCAGGGTCGGGCCGCGCATGCGAGCACCCCGTCGCAGGGTGTCAATGCCATCTATGGGGCTGCCCGGTTCATCCTTGCGATCGAGTCTCTCGATGCGGAGCTGAACGCGCGAGGATGGATGGGAAGCTGCTCGGCAACAGTCGTGGACGGCGGATCGAAGCTGAATGTCGTCCCGGACACGTGCACGGTCCAGGTCGATCGCCGACTCGGCCCGGATGAAACGTCTGCCGCCGCGGTCTCCGGTATCGAGTCGTGCTTGGCCCGCGTAGAGTTGGAAGTTCCCGGAGTGTCGCACGTGTTGTCGCCGGCCGGTCTCTGGGTCGAACCGTTTGAACTTGGAGCCAGGAGCGAGTTCGCGGCCCTGCTTCTGTCAACGCTGGGCCAGCCTTCACCCGGGCCGATCTTCCCCGCCGTCTCGGACGCGCCGCATCTCATCGCTGCCGGGATCCCCACGGCGATCCTGGGTCCGGGCTCCCTCGACACCGCTCATTCAAGCAGCGAGTTCGTCGACGTCCGCGAACTCGAGGAGGCGGTGGACCTCTATGAGCTCGTCGCTCGCGCATTCCTCGGACACACAGGATCGCTCAACAACCGAACGACACCGACGTCGACCTGAACCTCCGCGACGCGCAGGGTTATGACCGGCGCATGTGGGCACGCTCGATCAAGTGCCGACGGTCGGTGAGCTGATCGACGCGGTCGACGACGAGGGCAATCGTTGCATCGCCCGTGTCGTCGGAGTCATCGGCTCCATCATCGCTCTCGCCCCGGAGTGGCGCACGTTCGTCGAACCGAGTGGCAGCAAGCCCGCGCCCAGCACGCGACGACGGTCCGTATCCGCGAGATCATGACGGGCGACCAGAACGCGCCGGCATCGAACCGTCGGTGAGCACCAGGTAAGTCCGACCGATTAGGATCGCAGGCGTCCGCCCGCCCGCATATGAAAGGCCTCGACATGACGAAGCCGACCATCGCCGCCGCCGCAATACACCTCATCGCGGAGCGCGGTGGTCCGGTCCCGGAGACCGAGCTCGTGGACGTGGCCGTTCAGCTCGGGCTGACGAGGGCGCGCAACCCGTCCGCCTCGGTCGGCGCCGCGCTGCGCAGTGAGCTGTCGCTCGTGCGGCTCGTCGACCGGCGCTGGCTGCATCTGCCGACCGCGCTCGCGGGTGGCGTGTTCGTCCATCGGCTCACTCCGGACGAGCAGGTCGCAGGGGCGCTCCGGCTCGACCCGGACCTCACGCCCATCTGGTCGTCACTTCGCTGGCGCACTGACCGAGATGTCCAGCCGGACGAGCCTGCGATCGCCATCCATCGCTTCGCCTCGGCCTCGTCTGACCCCGACGAGATCCCGCCTCGCGCACGCGTGCTGCGAGGACCGGAGGACTGGCTTCGGGGTCGTCGGGCGGGCGACCGGGTCGGCGCCCGTCTGGTCGGCGCCGGCCCGGGGGATGCTCGCCTTGTCCTCGAGGATTTCCCCGAGCCGGCCGACGAGGATGCATCGTTCGCCGGTCTCGTCGGCAGCGCTGCCCACCGGCGGTTCTCCATCCACGCGCGGGATCCATACGAACCTGGCATACG
>Ga0209341_10005299_pt1 | contig 11714 bp, 10 predicted proteins | sample RifCSP13_2_FD_184020 | JGI IMG/M metagenome (GOLD analysis project Ga0209341, IMG submission 184020) | Soil microbial communities from Rifle, Colorado - Rifle CSP2_sed 13_2 (SPAdes) (version 2) | ecosystem: Environmental > Terrestrial > Deep subsurface > Rock core/Sediment | place: Rifle...
GGCCGTGTTCGTGGCGGGGACGATACCGGGAGACCGGGCCATGGTCGAGGTGGTTTTGGATCGGGAGCGATTCGCCCGGGCGCGATTGTCCTCGATCGTCGAACCCTCCCCGTTCCGCACCGACCCTCCGTGCCGGCATTTCCCCGACTGCGGGGGTTGCCAGTGGCAGATGGCCCAGCATCAAGCCCAACTGGGTTGGAAGGCGGAGATCCTTGTCGGGCAACTGCGACACCTCGGCGGCGTCGCCGACCCCTCGGTGCGACCAACCTTGTCTCCCGGTCCGCCCTTCGGTTATCGAAACCGCATGGACTTCTCGGTGATGCAGGGAAGGCCGGCCTTGCTCGAAGCCAAGTCGTCTCGTGCGGTGGCGCTCGAGGTTTGTCACCTCATGGCTCCCCCGGTGGCGGAGATGTTCGATCGACTTGGTCGCCTGGACGGTGTCTCCCGACTCACCCTGCGGGCCGGCATCGCCACCGGAGACCAAATGGCCGTGGTCGACGGGCGGGCGCCGGTCGAACTGGCCCGGGCGGTGGCCCGCCGATCGATCGACGAGGTAGTTGGTGGTGTTCCCTTTCGCATCAGCGGCCGAGCTTTCTTCCAGGCGAATACCGACGGCGCTGAGGCGCTCGTGGGGATCGTGGCGGAAGCCCTCGGACCCACCTCCAACCAGGTCATGTTGGACGCCTTTGCGGGAGGCGGTCTGTTCTCCCTGACCGTGGGGCGGCGAGCGGGGCGGGTGGTGGCAGTCGAGTCGGACCCCGCCGCCCTGGGTGACCTTCGTCATAATGCCAAAGGGGCGGTCGCCATAGAAGATCTGCGGTTCGAGGAATACCGTGGGGAAGCGGTCGACATCGCAGTGTGCGATCCGCCCCGAACTGGGCTCGGGGCCGCCGGGGTGGAAGCCTTGACCGCCGCACGTCCGGAGGTGGTTGCTTATGTCTCTTGTGACCCCGCCAGTCTGTCCCGCGACGTCCGTTTGCTGGCGGCCCACGGCTACCGCCTCGACTGGGCGCAGCCAGTCGACATGTTCCCGCAGACCTTTCACGTCGAGACGGTGGCGAGGCTGGTCAGAAACTGACTCCGTCCGGTCAGGATTCCTGAAACCGGCACCTTCTGGGCGGCGCGCCGATCGGAGCCGTGATAGGTTCCGCAGAGATCCAATCGAGGAGGTTCGCTTTGCAGGTTTCGCTGACCGTCAACGGTCGGGCCGCAACCGCCGATGTCGAACCGAGGACACTCTTGGTTCATCTCCTCCGCGAGACCCTCTCGCTCACCGGCACCCACGTCGGGTGCGAGGACGGCTATTGCGGGGCGTGCACCGTGTTGATCGACGGCGCCGCCGTCAAGTCGTGCGCGGTGCTGGCAGTCCAGGCTCAGGGCGCCAATGTCACCACCATCGAGGGCTTGGCATCGGGCGACGCCTTGCACCCGGTCCAGGAGGGATTCTGGGAGCGGCACGGTCTCCAATGCGGCTTCTGCACCTCCGGCATGATCATGTCGGCCGTGGCGCTCCTTCAGTCCAATCCCAACCCGACCGAGGCGGAGATACGGCACGGAATCGAAGGCAACCTGTGCCGGTGCACGGGTTATCACAACATTGTCAAGGCCATCGCGTATGGCGCCGCCAAAATGAGGGGTGAAACCCCGGCCCCGGCTGAGTGGGAGGAGGTGTCGGCATGAGCACCACATCAGTGATGGGTGGGGCGGTGCGCCGTCGCGAGGACCCTGCGCTGATTCGGGGCACCGGCGTCTACACCGACGACATCAAGTTGAGTGGTGCACTCCACGTCGCCTTCGTACGGAGCCCCATCGCCCGGGGCAAGATCACCAGGATCGACACCAAGGCGGCCATGCAGATGCCCGGCGTCTGGGCCGTGTACACCGCCGCCGATGTGCGCCACCTAGGTCCCTTGCTCGCACAGGTGCCGGCGGGGAAGCTCCGACCCTTGCTGGCCGACGGCTTGGTGAACCACGTCGGCGAGGCGGTGGCGATGGTCGTCGCCGACTCGCCCTACCTCGCCCGCGACGCCATCGAGGCTGTGGTGGTCGATTACGACTCGCTGCCGGCGGTGGTCGACCTGAAGGAGGCCGCCTCCGACAAGGTGTTGATCCACGCAGATCTCAAGTCGAACACGACGGTGAGCTGGAAGGCGCACGATTGGTGGGCGGGGGTGATCAAGCTGGACGATCCCCGTCCTGGCATCGAGGAGGCGAAGAAGCGCAAGGACGCTGTGATCGTCTCGCTGGAGATGACCAACCAGCGGCTTATCCCGGTGGCGATCGAGCCCCGATCGGTCATCGCCGAGTGGAATCTCGGCTACGGTCGGTTCACCGTCTGGTCGTCCACCCAGGTGCCTCATGCGCTCATGGGCGCCCTCGCCAAGACCTTCGGGCTTCCCTCCAACTCGGTGCGGGTGATTGCTTTGGAGGTGGGGGGGGGATTCGGATCCAAGCTCAACGTCTACATCGACGAGGTGCTGGTTTGCTTTGCCGCCCGCCAGCTCGGACGTCCGGTCAAGTTCACCGAGACCAGACGGGAAGCTGCGGTCTCCACCATCCAGGGCCGGGGCTGGGTGGGAACTGCCACCCTCGTCGGAACCAAGGACGGGAAGATCCTCGGATACGAGCTGGAGGCGTTGGCCGACATGGGGGCCTATACCCAGAACTTCACCCAAGCGATCCCGCTGCTGGGCCTGTGGGTATCGGCCGGCCAGTACGACATCCCCACCTACTGGAAGGTCGACACCGTCTACACCAATACTCCGGTGACCGACGCCTACCGGGGGGCGGGGAGGCCGGAAGCCATCTTCTACATCGAGCGGATCGTCGACGCTTTCTCACGGCAGATCGGTATGGACCCGGCCGAGGTTCGCAAGCTCAACTACCACAAGACCTTCCCAGTCGTCAACAACACCGGGCTGACCATCGACAGCGGCAACTACGTCGAGAACATCGACAAGCTGCTTGAAGCCGCCGACTACCAAGGGTTGCGGAAGATGCAGGCAGCGGCCCGCAAGGAGGGCCGTTACATCGGGATCGGTGTCTCGTCGTACCTTGAGATCTGCGGGTTCGGGCCATCGGTGCTCGCTGAGATAGGGTTCGGCTGGGACAGCTTCGATTTGCCGACCTCATTGAGCGGCTCCGGTCTGGTGAGGGTCAACCCCGATGCCTCAGTCACCGCAGTGATCGGCACGGGACCCACCGGGCAAAGTCATGAAACCACCTGGGGCCAGATCATCTCCGACGGCTTGGGCATCCCGATGGAGCGGATTGCCGTCAAACACGGCGACACGTCCGAGTCACCGATGGGGGTGGGGACGTTCGGCAGCCGGTCGATAGCGGTTGACGGGACCGCCACCTATCAGGCGACCCAGCGGGTCAGAGAAAAGGCCCAAAAGATCGCCGCCCACATGCTGGAGGCGGCCGCCGAGGACATCCGCTTCGCCGACGATTCTGCCTTCGTGGCCGGGTCCCCCGACCGCTCGGTGACCTGGAAGCAGATTGCCGGGGTCGCCTACCGAGTTCACAAGGGCCCTGAGGGAATCGAACCAGGGCTGGAGGCCAAGGCCTCCTTCAACCCGAGCAATGCCACCTGGCCGTTCGGGTCGCACTTGGCAGTTGTTGAGGTCGATACCGAAACCGGCGACGTGAAGTTGCTGCGCTACGTCGCCATGGACGACTGCGGCAACGTGATCAACCCGATGATCGTCGACGGCCAGCTCCACGGTGGTATTGCCCAGGGCGTCGGCCAGGCTCTGTTCGAGGAGGCGATCTACGACGCCGACGGCAACTGCCTGACCACGTCTTTGATCGACTACCCGCTGCCGACCGCTGCCGACCTGCCCTCGTTCGAGCTGGATCGGACCGTCACGCCCACCGACGTCAACCCCATGGGCGTGAAGGGAATCGGCGAAGCCGGCACGATCGGCGCCGCCCATACCGTCGTCAATGCCGTCATCGACGCGCTGGCACCGCTGGGCGTGAGACATATCGACATGCCGCTTCGACCACGCCGGGTGTGGAAGGCGATCCAGGAAGCGAAGGGAGCCTGAGCGATGTATCCAAGAGCATTCGAATACGTGGCGCCGCCTTCCTTGGATGAGGCAATCAAGGCGATGTCCCAGCAGGGTGCGAAGGTGTTGGCGGGTGGCATGAGCCTGATCACCTTCATGAAGCTGCGGCTGGTGTCGCCCGACCTCGTGGTCGACATCGGGCGGATTTCTGGCCTCGACCATATCGAAGAGAAGGGTGCCAACCTGGTGATCGGTGCCCTCGCCCGGCACCATCAGGTGGCGAACTCGGCGGCGGTAGCCAAACATGCGGCCGCCCTGGCGACGGCGGCCGCTTGGACGGGCGACGTTCAGGTACGTAACCGGGGCACCACCTGCGGATCGGTCGCCCACGCCGACCTGGCCGCCGATCAACCCGGGGCGGTGCTGGCCTTGAACGCCACCTTGGTGGCCAAGTCAGCCAACGGAACGAGGGAGATCACCGCCGCCGACTTCTTCGTCGATGCCCTCACCACCGCTCTCAACCCCGACGAGATCCTCACCGAGATTCGTATTCCGGTCGCCAACGCCAAGGAGGGTTCGGGTTACGAGAAGCTCGGCCGGCGGGGCGGGCACACCGACTACGCGGTGGCGGGTGCGGCGGCCTGGGTCCGACGGGACAACGGGCACATCGCCGACTGTCGAGTGGCGCTGACCGGGGTGAGCACCAAACCCACGCTGGCGCTGGCGACGATGACGGCGTTCCGGGAGACCGACGGTTCGGATAAGGCGGTGGCCGCGGCCGCAGCCAGGGCGGCCGAAGGCGTGACGATCATCGAGGACCTATACGGGAGCGTCGAATACAAACGACATCTCGCCACCGTCCTCGCCAAGCGCGCCCTCCTCAAAGCCGTCGGGGCCTCCAGGTAGTTCAAGAAAATCGAACCCAGGGTTCTCGGTAGTACCCAGTACTACCCAGGGCCCACAGATCAACTGTGGGTGGGGCAATCGCAGGTTTCCCGCAACGATCCGTCGCGGAAGCGAGAGATGGCACGCCGGACGTTGATGCAACCCAGAGATCATCTGTGGGCGCTGGCCAGTGCCCAGTACTAGCCACAACCCTGGGTTCGAGGACGGTCGCGACTCGCCTAGCCTTACAACCCCGTGATCCCCTCCTCCGTCGACCAGGTCAGATCGGCCTTCTCCAACCATAATTACGTCGCCGATCGCAGCCTGGCCGTAGCCGTCCATCTCGCCCTCCAACTCGGCCGTCCCCTATTCCTGGAGGGTGAGGCAGGGGTGGGGAAGACCGAGGTTGCCAAGGTCCTGGCGGCGCTCCTCGACCAGGAGCTCATTCGTCTCCAGTGTTACGAGGGCCTCGATGTCAATCATGCCCTTTACGAATGGGACTACGCCCGACAGATGCTGGCCATCCGCTTGATTGAGGTGAAGGGCGAGGGCGGCGAGGTGGGTGACATCATGTCCCGCCACTACCTAATCGCCCGGCCCCTCCTCCAGGCCGTGGAGGCCGCCTCATTGGGCAGACGCCCGGTGCTGCTCATCGACGAGATCGATCGGGCGGACGAGGAGTTCGAGGCCTACCTATTGGAGCTCCTCTCCGACTTCACCGTGACGATTCCCGAGGTGGGGACGATTCGGGCGGAGACGCCGCCGGTCGTGGTGATCACCTCGAACCGGACCCGCGAGATCCATGACGCGCTCAAACGACGTTGCATCTATCACTGGATCGACTACCCCGATCTCGCCCGAGAGGTTGAGATCCTGCGGGCCAAGGTCCCACAGGTGGATGAGGTGTTGGCCAAGGAGCTGGCGGCGGCCATGCAGCATCTGCGCAGCCTCGACCTATTCAAACCGCCAGGAGTAGCCGAGACCATCGATTGGGCTCATGCCCTCATGGTTCTCGGTGCCGACCGGCTCGATCCGGCCACCGCCGACGCCACCCTGGGGGTGGTCCTCAAATATCGAGAGGATGTCGAGCGGGTGCGCCACGAGGGCGTCGAGAAGGTGGTGGGGTGAGGAAGCTGCTGGCGACGGCTCTCGCCGTCGCCCTTGCCCAACCTACAGCCGCGGCTCTGGCCCATCACGAGTCGGGCCTCGACCCTTTGTTGGTCAGTCAGAGTGGTGGGTTGTCCGACGGCACTATCGCCGGCATAGCCGCGGTAGCGAACAAGATGGGGGGTCAGTTCGTCGCATTCCATCGAGGCCTACTCCGCCTGGAGGCGGTAACTCGGGGGGGGGTAGAAGTGCAAAGGGCGCCGAGTGGGTACACCTACCCGCTCAGTGCCAGCGCCGTCGACCCCGCTCGAGCCTGGCCCCTGCTGGCCGAGGAGGTCCTGGCTGTCCTCCGTCGGGGCGAGGCGGTGGTCGGAGAGGCGGCCGCTCGACTGCGGACCGCTCAGGTTGGGGACAGCTTCTTCCTCCTCGGATGGGACGGCACACCTTCCATCGTCAGAGTGGGGGCGATCGTTCCCGACCAGTCGATCGATTGGTTCGAAGTCATGGTTTCGGAGCAAACCGCCCTTTCACTCGGCCTCGACCACCCCACCTATGCAGCAATATGGGGATTGCCACCGGGCGAGAACGCTGTCATCGCGCTGGCGAGCACGCTCACCGAAGCTGACGTGCGGATCCGACCGGCCGGAACCTTCGACCTCGGAGCCGACGCTGTGATGCCCACGGTTCTCGTCAAGGAGCACTTCGGGGAGTTCGCCTTCCGACCCTCCAGCGGAGACCTGATCGAAGTCGATCCTGCCTGGCGGGAAGCCAACATCGTCGATGTCGAAGTCGACTACTTGGGCTTGTTTCGTTGTCATCGGGCCGTTGTGCCCTATTTGCGCGGTGCCATCGCCCAGATCGAATCCGCCGGCCTCGGTGGCGTGATCGATCGAGCCGACTTTCAGCTGGCGGGTGGCTGTTACAACCCGCGCATGATCAGGGGGGCCAACGCCGGAGTGGGCATCTCCCGGCACGCCTGGGGCATCGCCGTGGACATAAACCCGACCACCAACCCTGTCGGGTCGGTGACCAACCTCCCCGAACCGTTCGGCGAGATCCTTCGAACCTGGGGCTTCGCTTGGGGGTCCGGTTGGACTTTCCCCGACCCGATGCATTTCGAGTGGTCGCGCTTGCCGGTCGCATACGCGGTCGAATGCTCCAATTGGTCACTAAAGCCGATTGACCCTACCGCTCCCGGTTGGACGGTGTACGCTCGGGATGTGGCCTGTCCGGAGGATTGAGACGCTACAGCGGTCCGGCCCGCAGCACCTGCGCTCGCCGCCCCCACCCAACGGCAAACAGTCGGCTTTGAGAGATGGGGAGGACCCGTGTTCGAATCGTTGTTTAACTCCGACGGCTTGCTGATATCGGCTTACCTCAGCAAACCGCGAGGGCAGTCAGCAAGCGCCACCCTCACCGATCTGATGCGACCGCTTCGCCAGCGTGGCCAAGGCCTTGCCCGACATCTCGAAAAGGGCCTTACCCGAAACATCGAGCGCCTAATGGATCTCGCTCCCCGACTGGACGGGGAGATGGCCCCCGGAGTAGCGATTTTCGTCAACGGCGAGGAGGTGGTCTACGAACCGCTTCGACATCCGGTGCCGGATCGTGCCACCGCGGGGCGCCGGCCCTATCTGCGTCCCATTCGGGCCATACCCCCGGTGCAGCGCACGGCGGTCGCCGTCACGGACAAACGCCGAGTCTCCTTGTTCGTCAAAGAAAACACTCATCTGACCGCCCTCGAGCCCCCCACCGAGGCCGACCTAGGCGCCCCTCGCTGGGCTGGTTGGCATGGTCTCGAGGAGCACAATCGGCGCCAGCATGCCCGAGAGGCCACTGCCCACATGCTGCGCCAGGCGGCTGGCCGGCTCTTCGAGGCTCACCAGGCACAACCCTTCGACATGTTGGTGCTGGCAGGCCACGAAGCCACCATCGACGAGCTAACCCCCCATCTGCACACCTATCTGCGCCAGCTCCCCGTCGGCCACTTCGTCATCGATCCCCACACGGCAACGCCGGCGATCATCCGCTCGGAGGTGGAAAGGATCGAAGCCGAGCACCGTCAACTCGACGACCAGCGGACCATCGAGCAGGTGTTGGGTGCCCTCGACGGCGGCACCGACGGCGGCCGCGGTCTACTGGAGGTGCTGGCGGCGACCAACGCTCGGGCAATCAAACAGCTCGTTGCGTCGAAGCTGTTCGGGCCGCCGGGCGTCCGCTGCCCTGGGTGCGGATTCCTGGCATCCGAACAGCAGAGTTGCCCGGTGTGTGGAGAGCGCATGGAAACGGTCGACGATGTCGTCGGCGACGTGATCGAATCAGTGCTCGCCGACGGGGGAGAGGTCCGTGACGTCGATCCCAGTCCTTCCCTCGGCTCCGAGGGTGTGGTGGCGATAACCCGCTTCCCCGTGCGGTGAGTCCGGGCGTAGCGGTCGCCCGTTTCGCCGAGGCTCTGCGCGCCGCCGGGATCCCGGTGGGTGCTGACGCCTCAGTACACTTGACGATGGCGGCGTCGGCGGTCGGCTTTTCGTTGCCTTTCGACCTGTATCACGCCTGGCGCGCTGTCTCGGTCTCTGCGGCCGAACACCTTCCGGTTTTCGACCGAACCTTCGCCGAGTTCTTCGGACTCGAGGCGATACCGGGCACCTACCTTGTCAGCGACCGCCACCGGACCTGGACGATCTCGGGCGACGGCTCCGCCGGGGAGGGGGAGGGAGATCGGGTCGACCTCACAGCGCGGATCGGCGCCTCGGCAGTGGAGCGTCTCGCCCATCGCGACTTCGCCGAACTAACGCCCACCGAAGCCGCCCAGGTGCGAAACATGATCGCCACCATGATTTGGCGCCCGTCGCTCCGCAAGAGGAGACGGTATCGCCCCGCCCCTATTGGCAACCGGCTCGACCTGCGGCGCATGGTTCGCGCCGCCGCCACCTCCGATGTCATCGAGCTGAAGATGGCTCGGCGCCGACAGACCCGCCGGCCGCTCGTGGTGATTGCCGACGTGAGCGGTTCGATGGAGCAGTACGCCGAGATGCTGCTCTATTTCACCCACGCCGCCCGGGGCCGACTTGGCAAGTTGGAGGCCTTCGTCTTTTCCACCCACCTCACTCGCATTACTCGCCAGCTGCTTCGACGGGAGGCCGCAGCGGCCATCGCCTCGGTGGCGGAGACGGTCGAGGATTGGTCAGGCGGCACCAAGATCGGCGAGGCGGTCCGCACGTTCAACAACGAATGGAGCAGACGTGTCACCCGGGGCGGGCCCGTCGCCATCCTCGTCTCGGATGGCTGGGACCGCGGCGACCCCGAGGTACTGGGCGAGGAGATGGCCAGATTGCGCAGGACGGTCCATCGCTTGATATGGCTGAACCCGTTGGCGGGCCGGCCCGGGTTCGCCCCGGAAACCCGGGGAATGCAGGCGGCACTTCCCCATGTCGACGACTTCCTGCCATCGGCCAATCTCAATGATCTGGCGACCCTCGTCGATCTTCTCGAATCGATTCCGGCTCGCCGATAACCGAGCAACGCCACCTTTCTGTGCGGGTAATCGGTGCGACAACCACCAAAAAACCGCACAGAAAGTTGGCTGATGCTGGCCTAGAGTCGCGTTCGGTTGACGATGCGTGACGAGCTCTACATCGCCCGGCGCTGGCAGGCGGCCGGTAAGGAGGTGGCCGTCGCCACCGTCGTCAAGGTGGCAGGGCCGGCCCCCCGACCGGAGGGTTCCAAGATGCTGGTCTCTTCGGGCGGGGACATGGAAGGTTCGGTGTCGGGTGGTTGCGTCGAGAACGACGTGTACTTGCACGCGCAGGCGGTGATCGCCAGCGGGCACCCCAAGCTCATCACCTACGGCATCGCCGACGAAGAAGCCTTCGAGGTGGGGCTCGCCTGCGGCGGCACCATCCAGGTCTTCATCGAGAAATGGTGAGCGACGTCCTGGCCGCGGTGGCCGGCCTGGTCGAGCATGACCAGCTGGGGGCGAGGGTGACGGTGATAGATGGCCCCCGCCTGGGTTTGTCGGCTGCCTTGGACGCTACCGGAAGAGTGGTGGCGGGGACCCTCCCGCATCCCGATGTTGTGCCCGACGCCGTCGCCCTCATGGATCGGGAACAGAACCTCGCCCTCGCTTTCGGGGAGGTAGAGGTCTTCGTCGAGGTTCTCGCCCCGAGACCCCGACTCTATGTCTTCGGTGCCGTTCACATCGGCCAGGCTCTTGCCGACCTCGCCACTCGCTTGGACTACCGGGTGGTGGTCTCCGACGCCCGTGCAGCCTTTGCCAGCCGGGAGCGATTCCCCGCCGCCGAGGAGATCTTGGTCGGCTGGCCCGACCAGGTCGCCGGTCGTTTGGTGCTGGACTCCCGAACTCACGTGGTGGTGCTGAGTCACGACGCCCGCTTCGAAGATCCCCTTTGGCCGATCGTTTTGCCGAGCCCAGTTCGATACATTGGGGCAATGGGGAGCCGGAAGACCGCGGCGCGCCGCACCGAGAACCTCACCAAGGCCGGTTACACGCCAAGCCAGATCGCCCGGATTCACGGTCCGATCGGTTTGCAGATCGGCGCCCGCACCCCTGCCGAGGTGGCAGTGGCCATCCTCGCCGAGATGACGAGCGCCCGTTACCGACACGGCGAAGCGCTCGAGCTGCGCGGCGTCGTCAAACCCATCCGCTGAACGCCGGTGCCTCGTGCCGGCATTTCCCGGTTCGAGGAGGCGCTACGGTCTGACCATGTCGCTTGCCGCCGTCGTACTCGCCGCCGGAGGGTCGCGACGGTTGGGTCGGCCCAAACAGTTGGAGCCCTGGGGCGGTATGACGCTTCTCGGTCGGGTGGTTGCCAATGCCAAGACCTACCCGGTGAGCGAGGTCTGGGTAGTGCTCGGTGACCACCTCGAGGAGATCCTCGCCGGTGTTGACCTGACCGGTTGCGGGATCATCGAGAATCCGGAGTGGGAGAACGGGCTCTCCTCCTCCATTCGGGTGGGCCTCGACGCCCTCACCCGACTTTCCCGAGCCGAGGGTGCGCTGCTGCTCATGGGCGACCAACCGGATGTCGACCCTCAGGTGGTGGCTGGGATCTGCCAGGCGTACAAGCCGGCCAAAACCCTCGCCGTCGTCCCCAAGTACCGTTACACCTGGGCCAACCCGGTGTTGGTCGATCGGTCGTTGTGGCCTCGACTGATGAGCCTGGAGGGCGACGAGGGGGCGAAGAAGCTGTTGCTGGCTCACTCCGAGTGGGTGCACGAGGTCTGGTTTGAGGCGTTGCCTCCCCGTGACGTCGACACCTGGGTCGACGTGGAGGAGTTGCGACCGCGCTAGCGCGTGGGCTCCGGGTCTCGGCCCCGATGAACGGTCGAACGGCTCCGGGTCTTGGCCGCGATGAACGGTCGAAGGGCTCCGGGTCTCGGCCCCGATGAACGGTCGAAGGGCTCCGGGTCTCGGCCGAAACAAGAACCTGTGCCCGGAGCGCGTTCACCTCAGGGTCGGTACACTGCCGTGCTTTCGGTTCGGGTAGGAGGAGAATGCCCAGTATCGATGCGATCGACGGCCTCGGGCATGATTACGCAACCAAGTTGAGGAAGAACCGGATCCGCACGACCGAGGCCCTTCTGAAGAGAGCGGCCACTCGTCGGGGACGAACAGAGCTCGCCAATCACATAGGTGTGAGTGACTCGATAGTGCTGCGATGGGTGAACCGCGCCGACCTCATGCGGGTG